>JAAUXT010117054.1_pt1 | contig 25180 bp, 24 predicted proteins | sample 7278171 | NCBI WGS metagenome assembly JAAUXT01 (sample SAMN14350112, study PRJNA611818) | marine sediment metagenome | isolation source: surface marine sediment (1.8m) | place: French Polynesia: Moorea | collected 2018-08
TACCCAAGTGTGAGTCACGCTGGTACCCTTGTGTGTGTGTGTGTGTGTGTGTGTGTGTGTGTGTGTGTGTGTGTGAGTGAGTGAGTGCGTGTGTGTGTGTGTGAAGTATCTTTTAGTTTTATGATCAATTTCGGCACAAGACAAACCACGGGCAGGAGTCTGATTTTCGTCGGTGACAATGCTGAAATTTCCAAAATGTTTGTTGACTTGATGTCTTAAAATATTTTCCTAAAAAAACAATTCTAAGGATTGTGAATTGTCACGGAGGTTCAGCAAACACGTCCGGTCCTTTTCCGATGTGCCCCAATTGCCAGATCAGTGACACACAGATACCATTTACTTGTCATTGGTTCTCAACTGCTCATGTGATGCAAATTTGGTCGTCTGTGTCACCAATCTGTCAATGTGGGCACCGCAATGTGTAAAAATCAAACCGTGTCGCCATTGTTGTTGTGTACGCTAAGTGTGAGCGGTGTGGGGCATTACTGACTGCAGCTTGTATTTGACCCTCACGTCCATCCGAAGAAACGCAGGCGTTTGTGGGCGTTTGTGGGTGTCGCATTTGTGTGTCCTCCATTGTGATGCGTTGAACAGACGTCAAGATTTTTTTTCAACTGAAGCGAGTTACACACACACACACACACACACACACACACACACACACACACACACACGAGTTGCACCAACACACATCCCCAGATGCACACACAGACACGCACACAGATGAATGCACACACATGCACACACACACTGTACACACACGCATTTGAATTCAAGCAAAGCTACAGCCACGCACTCACTCACACACACGCACACACGCACACTCATGCACACACAAACACGTACGGCCATGTCTCGTTGGAATTGGCTGTTTTGTTGACCTTACGTTCCCTGTACAGAATTTCCGTTGAGTCGTGTTTTGGTGTCTTTTGCTTTGTTCTGACATGTGACGAGTTGTCAGTGACAAGTATCAACATTTCCTCGTTTGTACGAAAAAAAACATGTGTTCTTCTTACCTGACTCTTTCATTGTTGGGCCTTTCCAGTGCACTGCCAAAAAATAAGGAATATTTTTCACAAACTTTATGCTGTTGTTCTTTTTGAAGAAAAGTAGCTTTGCGCAACAAAGGTCTGTCAGCTAGCAACATGCTCAGTTTGATTCCAAGCTCACATGCAGAGACACGCCAAGTCCAACTCACGAGTGGATTATCTCTGACGAAAGGGCAATTGACTTTTCTACAAGAGCAGCTGTACAATTGAGATGACCTTCTGAGAAAATGTCCCATTGATCTCACAAATTGGTGTCGCACGCGCCACCTCCAGCGGATCCAGGAGCAGAAACCCCACGGGACATGGGACCAAATCAGCGCCATCAAAACCTCTGCATGGTTTTGCGTCTTGAGAGTTGTCTGGCATGTTTTTGGAGCTTATGCCCTGAACTCAGTCTGGATCATAACAATTGACGCAATTGACAATTGACCACTTCGTTGCCTCATTGCATTGTTGTGCCTGACGTGACGAAATGAAAAGAAAAACAGTGAAAACATCTCTTTCAATTGGAATTTTGCCGCTGGTACCACATTCATATTTTTCCATTGAGCATAAAGCAATGCAAAGGCATGGCAACAAAACCAACAGAACATGGATATTTCTTGTTCTTACAGTGAGAAAAATGCCTTGGGATGTCTCACACTCAACAAGAACACACACGCTTCAAGTTCTCTTTGTACACCTTGCCTGAACATGAGTACACAGTTGCCTCATGCAGCATCATGCATCCTGTTTGTTTGCACAATGATGGCCAGGGGTGATCCCAGCACAGAGTGGATCATACCAAAGATAAATTTCTATTTTCAGGCCCCAAGATTGTGGTTCACCTACGTGAAGAGCTTCCTTTCAAAAATTACTCTTGACAAAGTCTCACCAACTGTATTTGGTAGAAGGCTCCACAGTTTGGCTGAATGGTTGAAGGAGATCAACTCAGAATCTTTCAAGTTCAATGCATACACTCGCAAAAACACCTATTTGCACGTAAACCGTATGATAAACCAACTCTTCTGGCAGGGCTGGAGGGCATATGAGAAGTTACAAACACGTCACAATGAGGAAGAGCTCAAACACTACCCCAGTCTGCGGAATGATGTTGTCACACTGAGGGTCAGGCGGGCTGCTGTGTCAGTCTCAAATGCATCTGGACAACTTTTTATCAATGAAAGTTTGCAACCTTCTTCTGGTTTCCATTCGTTTTCCCGTTTCTGGATTTGCAATGATCTGAATCCAAAAGAGATTTTAAAGTATCCAAGAGGTTTCACCAATTTTGCTTTTGATGACTGCCTGGCTGCATTTAGATTTTCATATTTTTCCTGGAATTTTTCCCTGGCACAAGGACTGGCTCTCAACCTCACACTGCATTCCCTTAAATTTGTTGGTGGGTCTGTAAACTATTTTAGAGGGACCTTGCATTGTAGCATGGGGAGCTTGTCTTTGAACAACAACTTGACATTATGTGGCCAGCATTCTTCGGTATGTCTCTATTCAAAAGAAACAAAATCAGTGTTCTTGACCAAAGTTCACCCAGCCATAATTTTCACAGTTCAGGCAGGATATCAAGTCATGGACCCCCTGATTCAGAGTGTTCACAAACACTTTGAGTCACCAGGAAGACCAGTATTTGTGCATGTTGTTGCAAATGTGGCTGTTGCAGAAACTTATCAAATTGAGATTCTCAAAACTCACCAGCTGATTGTTGACATAATCAGAATTGATTCTTTGCACATTGTAATTTTGGATGGGCCTGGCCACTTGTCAAAGAAAATTGTGCAACTGGATACAACTTTCGTCCTTTCAACATTTATTTGCACTGTTCATGCTTTGAACACAGATTTTTCTGTCAATGACATCTCAAGAAAGCTATTTTACAGATCTAGATATCAACCATCTATTGGGCTATTTTTTACTCAGGGCAAAGAAATTAACCTTCCACCAATAAGTATGTGCAAGCAAAATGTGTGCTTGGTGAAAATGTTGACCACACCGGGTGCTGAACTGAATGTATCTGTTGTTCACATGCATTATGAGGGTCAGTCCAGTGAAAGCTGTAAGTATGGTGGTTTCACAACAGGGACTCTGAAAAAGGGACTTTGCAAGGAAAGTCAGATCATCTGTGAGGATTCTGAGAAAAACATGAACCATTTCAAGAGAAGTTTCTACAGTCTCAATTCATCAATAATTCTCATTCTGTACTGGTTTGTGAACTATTCAAAAGTAAAAGTCACTCTCAACTTGGAAAAAACAACTTGTAAAAATGTTGACATTTGTTTTTGTACCTTCATGAGATATTGTATCAATCCACTAAACAAGAACACAAAGACAGAATCCAAGTGTGCGAGGTATTTGGATAAACTTTCAAACAGACACACGAGAATCAAACAAGTTGGGTTCACAGTGTTGGTTTCAAAGTCCAACTCTTCATGTGCTGTGGTACAAATAGCAAGAAATCGCAGTTGTTTCCACCTGGATTATCCCATCTACTTTGAACCCAAATTCTTACACAGAACCCTTGGTCTGAACATTGAACCTGCGCCCAATGTTTATGCTCCACATCAGGACAAGCAACACTCTATTGAAGTGAGAGGTGTGTTGGACCAGACATTGAACAAACAGAACAAGCTGACTCACTGCATGTTCAGATGTGGGTTTCCAAATGGCTTTTTCTACAAAGATATTGCTGAACGGTACTTGCACCACAAGGGAGTTAAAGTGGAATATTTTCAAACTACTCCCTTCAAAACTGATGTGTATTTGTTCAAAAAAGCTGATAATTATCACTATTTGCCAAAGACGTTGAGATTTCTGGAACCACTAAACTCAAAAACCTGGTTGGACATAAAACTGACTGAAATTCAGTACCAGTTGAAAAGCATCAGAATGAGTTTTTCTGGAAGCCTAAGCTTGAAGGTGAGTTGAGAGACTTTCCTTTTCTGTTGACCATTTTGCCTTGAAAATACACAGAAAAGTGACTGTGTTATCTGAGACAGTGGCAAAAATTGGCAACAACAAAAGACAGAAAATCAAAGAACTGCTTCAGCTTTCTAATTTTTGCTGTGGGCTTGGTGTGCAAATAGCCTTCAAAATATTTGCTTTGGTAGCTTTCTCCTTGAGAGAGTCCAACCATTCCTCTGGCACACACAGTCATGTTCCCAGACTTACCCGTGAGAAAAACCAATCCACGTGGCAGGGATTGTTGAGGCCTTTGCGTGTTTCTGCTGCCTGTTGCACAAATACATGCACGTCGTCCCGAAGACATTTACCAGATACACAGTTGGTCTTGTTTCAGACTGACCCCTATCTTTTTCGAATGGGAAAATTTATGTCAACGAGCTTGTTCAGTTATGAACTTACTGAAGATGATTTTCACCCCATGGAATCTAGGACTGTAATATTCACTTCCAACAATCTCCAAAGGAATGATATGTGTTTTGTTGAAGTCACCAAATTTTGCAAAACATTGACCAAGAAAACACAATATTTCACAATACAAACCAATGACTTCAACATCAACCTTTTGCCTTGTCGTCACCTCCCTGTGAAATCGAGTGTGTCAGTAATTTTTCAATTTTTTGAAAATTTTAAATATTTTGAAAAATTGAATAATTTCATTGGTGTTACTGCGTGTATTCAGTCAGCAAAACAGGTCCTTGACGATACAGTGTTGTGTGTGAACTTTTCCTCTCTCAGCTATGGACTGATGAACAATGTGTTACTTTTGACACAGAACCTGAAACTTTCATTCAACAAAGGACATTTTAATTACCAAACAAATCCCTGTGATGAAATCAGCTTGCTTGAAGAGAAATTCTCTTGGAATGATGCACTAGATCTGTGCTTTTCTGCAAATGCCACTCTGCCAATGCTATTTTCAACAGAAGAACAAACTGAACTTTTGGCCTTGATGCGTTTCAAAACAAACATCCCTCCGATAGAAGCACTCTGGATTGGTTTGCATCAGAAGAAAATGGTCAGCATAATTACAGGTGACATACATTTATGTGGAAGGGATGATTCAGGTGTGATCACAAAATTGTTTCTTTTGCAGGGACAATTGAGTTGGACAAACAATGTTCCTGTTGCTTTCACTGCATTTAATAATATATATTTTGACAAATCCTGCCACAATTGCTTTCCAGGAATCAATTTCAAGCATATTGATGATTACAAGCCTGAGTATTTCTGTTCTTCATTGTGTTGTGTTGTGGGTCACACTTGCCCCAACTTAACCTCATTGAAGATTGTTGCTTCTTCAACTATTTATCCCTTTGCAACAACATCGGACACTTGCACACTGATGCTTGTCAGCAATCTGGCTGAACCTGAATGGATTAGCACCAGTTGTAACCAAAAACTTCTAAATTATGTCTTCTGTACTCAAACAACGGCACATCACCAGCCAAACAAGAGTGAAGATGGGAGTCAGTCAGGGAATCACAGTCTGGACAGGAAACTACCAAGGAGATGCTTCAGCTACGAATTGTTTTTCCATGAAAATTGTCTCCATTTTCTTTTTGTTTCAACAGTTGAAAAGAATTTTCAGGCTATCTTTGCAGCAACATTTGGTGACTTTGAAAAGATAAAACTAATTTTCCATTCTGTGGGGACAACTTTTCCAGCAGTTTTTGTCACAAACAACAGTGGCTCAGTGAGTGTTCTGTTTTGCAAGACACGCGTGTGGATATTTTCCTGTACCCACAACATGCTTGTTTCACCTGCCAACCCTGGATTTCTTGTCATGAAAAGATCAGCGGAATCAATTATCCTTGGAGGAAACATTTTTAGATGTGCTGATAGAAGCCACATATCGACATTCTTCAGGTGTGATGGGGATAGAGACTGTCCCGCAGATGACTCAGATGAGAAAGGGTGCATTTTTTATTCATCTCCAAAACCACTCTTTGAGTTGCAAAGTCAACATCAACAGCAAAATGTACACGATTGTGAATCATTGTACTACAAGACTGCGACAGGGCATTGTGTTAAGTACGGCTGGCTTAAAATTGCCAACAACAATCACAGTGAAGACAAAAGAAATGACATGCAACACAGTGATAATGATCTGTTTGTTGACGAAATATCCAAACAGGCACAAGAAGAACACGATTTGATAGCTTTGCTAGTCACTGGAACAGAATTCAAATGTTCTTTGCCCGCACAGCTGCAGTGCAGAGAGGGACATTCCAAGTGTTTTTTCATTGCTGACATTTGTGTGTTTGTGCTGAATTCATTTGGCATACTGAAGCCCTGCAGAAATGGTGGACACATGCAAAACTGCACTTTCTTTGAATGTGGCAACAAATTCAAATGTCCAAGGTCTTACTGTATCCCTTGGAGATATGTATGTGATAACAAATGGGATTGTCCACTTGGTGATGATGAAATGGAAAAAATGTGTACCAGAAATCATATGTGTCCAAATATGTTCAAATGTTCAGATATGGCCCACACCTGTGTCCATTTGAGTGATATGTGTGATGGGCATGAGGACTGTGTCTTCAAAGATGATGAACAACTGTGTCAGCTGAAGAATACAGTGTGCCCACCTCTTTGTACTTGCTTAATGTTTGCCATGGTGTGTCATGGGTCACACATGACAGGAAATAGACTTCCCTTTTGGTTTATATCACTCAGGTCTGTGACAATGTTGTTGACATGGGACTATTTATTGAAGTCACCAAATGCAAGGTATGTGGATTTGAAGTTCAATTCACTGAAGAGCTGTTGTATGGTACCTTGGCCCCAGCAATTATCATCCATAGATTTGAGGTACAATGAAATTCACACACTGACTGAGCAGTGCATTGGCCCTCATCCTGCCCTCAAGGTAATTCTTTTGGCCAACAACTGTATCAAATATATTGAAGAGCATGCCTTTGTGAATGTAAGTTCCTTTATGGTGCTTTCATTATCAAACAACCAGTTTCACACTTTGTCAGGTGACAGTTTTCCTAGTTTTTCTTCAAAACTGTTGGTTGTCCAGAATGTCGATTTTCAAAGTCTGGATAACTATTTGTTCAAAATGGGAAGTCCTGCTTGCATTGTTGCCACAGATTTTCAAATCTGTTGTGCTCATGTTGTCAACAGTTATTGTGCCGCGAAGAAGCCATGGTACAGGTCATGTGACCAATTATTGCCAAACAAATATTTCCAAAGTCTGTACTTTCTGGTTCCTGTTGTAATATTTGGCCTCTGTATAGCTTCTGTCACATGTTGTGTAAAATCTTCCATATTTCAAAAGGCTTTTTGTTTCACCACAGCAGGTGTCAACAGCAGTGATTGTATTCTTGTCTTTTACTTCATGACCGTCTCAGCCAGTGATTTTGTGATGCAAGATTCATTCTCAACACAGTACAAACTGTGGAGCTCAAGCACAAATTACTTTGTAGCATTTGGCACTGTCATGTGGTTTTCCTATCTGAATAATCTATTGTTCACTTTCTTGTCCATTTCTAGGCTCATGGTTGTCATGCATCCTGTGACCACCAGGTGCAAAAGATTACATTTTGTGTGCAGTGTATGTTTGTCTTTGTATTCAGGCACTTTCATTGCAGCCTTGTTGTGTACCACTTTGTTCACATTCCTGAGCAAACATGTTCCTCTCAGCTTATGTTTGCCTTTTGTGGACCCCACAGCTTCTCTGGTGATAATTAACACATTTGCATGGTGTTTGGCAATACTTCAACTGTCTTCATCAATGTTTATAGCCGTTTCTCATATTCTTCTCATTCAAAATTTGAGGAAAGCCCAAGATGACATCAAAAAATGTTCTACAAAAGAATATTCAAACACTCTTTTGATAATTCAGCTTTTCTTGGTGACTGCTTCAGTTGTTTTGTGTTGGATACCCAACAACATTGTCTATCTTGCAGTCATGTGTTATGATTCGTATCCCATTGAGCTCATCACATGGACAACTATTTGTCTTTTGCCCATCAACTCAGTGGCCCAGCCCATTATCTTCATGACTTTTGCATTGAAAGCCCAGCTGCAGAAATAACAAACGTGTTCCGTCTGTGGCTGAAATGTCAGAGGTTCAGTTCTTTCTCTGTGAGAATTGCTCTTGGAACAGGAATGAACTCCAGGTTTCATCTCACACATGTTGGGACAGTATCTCCACCTTGTCGCCAATTCTCATGTGAGCTGTTCTGCAGAGCATACCCAGCGACATTTTCATCTTCGAAAACCTGGCTCTGCTGATTTGATGTTGGTTTTGCCGAATCGGAACACAAACCGAAATTTGACAAGAAAATTGAGTGCAACGTTTCTTGATCCTCAACTGCATTTGTGGATTCCAGCGTTGTCTGGAAGTTGAAAACAGGGCCTTTTCACAAAAAGATAGGTCCAAGATAAGCGCGTCTGAGTTTGTTGAGTCCCTTTGTCCATTTAATGTGACACCGTGAGCCTGGGCCTCCCAGGAACCTGGATCCAGGACAGCCAGGGGCGACGCACCCCTGGATCCGTCCCTGGAGATCACAGCGATCGGAAAGCCCCTCTGACGCTGAGGATCATGATTTGTGCTGAACAAGCAGATTGCCCACATGTGGTGCAACAACCAAATAAGGACGCGTGCACCGGCAGTGGCGTGGGGAGGTGAGCATGTGTCTTCAATGCCCGAATCCTTTTGGTTTCAAAACAAGAAAATCGGACACAACATGTCGCTTTGTCTTCTTTGTGAAGCGCAGAATAAGACAGTCGAGACGGATGTCACCCAAACCCGCCAAGGGAATTGAAAGTGGAAATTTTCAGCAAGTGAATTCCTTTGTTTTTGCGGGCATGTAGAAGTGCCTGATAGTTATTGCTGACTCAAGTGGTTCCTTGTTGTACGAAGTCCCTTCAGGGCGAAGTACCATGTGGTAGTGCAGTACATAGCAAGGTGGATGAAATGTCCCCTGCCCCCTCCCCCCTAAGCCCCCTCCCCCTCCCCAACCCCCCTGCCCCCGACCCCCCACCCCCAGACCCCTCCTGCCCCCAGACCCCCCTTGGAAGACAAGGAAAAATCAGCGACATTACCGACAAGGGACTTCGCACGGCAGTTGCTTTGAGCACTGCTTCTTGTTCTCTATCTCCGTCTGCTTCACCAGTTCTGTCTCTCTACAGTGTCCATTCTCTTTCCAGATGCACTCAAAGCCAAGGCTTCAAGCAGGTCGCACTCCGAAAGAGCATGTCTGGGCACGAATAGTGCAAAAAGCATGAAGGATGTTCTTTTCACGAGAACACTGCTTATGTCCCATTCGAGCCACCTTCAATGTCTATTTTTAGATGACGCTCGTGCACACCTTGTAAAAACTGGGTTCTTCGTCAGTCTCCTGTTGAAGTTAAATTTTGGATTTTCAAAAAATTTTACAATGAAAGAAAAAAAAGTGTTCACCCTGTGTTTCGCTTCATAACTTCTGTGACAAAAGTTAAGTTTTAACTGTCATTCTGACGGCTTTTGTCAGGAAATTTGACGCGAATTTTCGTCTGTCCATGAAGTGTCATTTTCACAGGGCAGTATTGCACCACCAAGCGACACGGGTACAAAAGGCAGCGTTCGCCCAGCAACCGGCAGACTTTCTCCAGACGCCAGTGGGTAGACACACGTCACCCCTGGCAACGACAGCAAGGTCTCCTCTTCTCCATGGTAACCACCGCAACGCGTCGTTATGGCAACGACGCAGCGCGTGGGAACGTGGAAAGAGTGGCTGTCACATGTTCAGCAAACACAACCTAACTGAGCGACGCTTACTTCGCAACTTCCGGGTTTTCTAGCCCGGATCACCGCACCCGGTCGGAGGGTCGCCCCGCCGCAGCGGCCCCGCAGTCTCCCCGGGAGGGGTGCGAGGGGTCGGCGGGGAGGGCCCGACGGCCACCGCCCCAGCCCTCCGGGCCGGACCTGCCCCCCGCCGGGAGGGCAAGGAGTCCGGTCGGTGAGGCGGGCGGTGGTGGCCTCGAGGCACGAGCAACGGACGGAAGGCCACGGAAAATGACGAAGACCTCCACGCGCGCGCACAGAAGGTCAGAAGGAAGAAACCACACAAGTGCAGCGAAGAAGCTCAACGAACATTTTGGAAGAGGTGATCAAAAACGCTCAGAGGCGAACAAACGTGAGCCTGGTTCACACTGAATGTGTCACGTGCGCGTCATTGGAGAAAATGGCGCGGGTGCCTCACTCGAACCCGAACCCTTTTCCATGGACGCAACTCGTGGGGTATTTGGTGTGGTCGGGTGCACCAGAGCACTTCATTTTGGTGTCATCAGCCACGGTAGGATAGTCCACGTGTGCGTATGTATGTGTGTGTGTGTGTGCCTGGGGGGGGGTCTGCCTCTGTGTGTGTGTGTGTGTGTGTGTGTGTGTGTGTGTTTCGATTTGTCTGCCTGTCTCGCTGCTCGCTGCCTGCCGGTTGACGACGCGCCTGTACATAGTTTCGATCCACCCTGCTCCTCACAGCACGGTAACCAGGCTGCGATGGTGAAGTGTGAGGAACACAACACACTGCGTCAATACATGTGCACATGGCTGGATCCAAATCGATCAACTACGTACCTGTGTACATGTTGACACGAAGGAGGATTGAGGACTTTCAACTTTATCTCGTGAGATCTGTGTGTGTGTGTGTGTGTGTGTGTGTGTGTGTGTGTGTGTTTGCGTGTGTGTGCGTGTGTGTGCGTGTGTGTGCGTGTGTGGGTGGGTGTGCGTGCGTGCAAGAAGAAGAGAAAACCGTTTGATCAGAAAACGACATGGAACGCAAACAAGAAGAAAAGAGCTGCGTCATGGACAGACACTGGTCAATGGAATTTACAACAAAGACAGAAGACGGAACGGACATGCACCTCCGGACGACCCGTCGCTACGGATGCGCATTGCTATAGTTGCGGAGTAAGCGTGTTGCTCAGGGAACGTTGGGCTCGCTGGCACCTTGGCAACCACTATTTCCACAATGCTGAACACCACGGATCAAAGGAGACCCCGCTGATCGAAACGTGTAAAGAAACGACGCCACTGGAATCCAGTGCGTCTCATGTTTGTGTTGACAAACAGCACAAGAAACCATTGACCGTCTGACTTCAACAACCGTGGCCAACGCCAAAAAAACGCCCCAAACTCCCCAGTCCTGAAAATCTGCATCGAGCCACGACACACTCCACCCATATCAAAATTTGGAGAAGGCAGGAGGGATCAATTCCTCCTTCAAGAGGACAGGGTTCAAAAGTTTGCGAATCCAGGACAGCCCATGGCCCGACCCCCTGCCCCTCCCCGACCCAACTTGACCCTGGACCCAGTGGAGCAGGCTCCTTTTCGCTTGGGAGTCTAGACGGAGCAAAGGCTCACGCTCTGTTGCACCCTGTTCTCTTACACATCTTGTGGTGCCCTCATTGTGCACCACTGGCAAAGCTTTTTTTGCTTGTTGTTCCCTACAGTGGTGACGAGATTTTGTTCTGGGGGAGCCCGCTCCAGACCTTTTTGACCATCCCCCCCCTTCCGGGGGGATTGTGGATTATGGGTCTCTGACAAAGCAAGAAAGAATTTAGGCTTTGTTTTTGAACTGCGGGTTCCCCATTCCCGTTCTCTACGCGCCATATTTTTGAAAAGACAAGTTCATCGAAGCTGAAAAATTTACATATGGGTTTGCGATGCATCAGGTTCTGTTGAGGCAAATTTTCGAGTGGATGATGAGCCGGTCGGAGATTTTGTGGAGGAATCCGCACAGCTGTGTGGTGTCCCACGCACTCGCGCAAACAACATCAGATCTATTGTTTCGGTCTAATCTGCGGAAAGGAATCTGCAGAGCAGAAGAAAAAATAGATTGGGAAGGTCTGCACCTGACACTGCAAACTCAGGTGCTGAATGTCGTTCCAGAGGCAAGGACCCAAGGCCTTCGCGCTCCCTCCCCTCCCCCCCCCGCCCCCCAGCACGAAAGCCTTCGCGTGCAACCCACCTTCCCTGTTCGCACCGCCTGAACAACGCTTTTGATGACCAAGGTCTTTTGAACTTGGCATCACGAATCACTTGCCTCCCACCGCCCTGACTCCCGACCTGAATCATGCAAAAGGGGCTGGTGCCACCCGGGGAAACCAAAATCTGGGTGGGACCACCCGGAGGCGTTTTGACAAAGGTGGGGGAACTCAAACTGCACGCAAAATAACAACAGTTTTGTGATAGATTTTTGCAACACTGTGATTCTGGGGTCACTTGAAGTTTCCACTGTTTGTCAACACAGTCTATGTGCTCCGACAATTTTATTGACAAAACTACCATTTTGAAAATTTACATCTTTCAATGTGAGTTTTGTGTCACAACACGTAAAAATTGCACGAAACCGAATTTCCACCCAACGAACGAACATGAACGTGAACGTCAGATACAACGTGAAAACGTGAACGTCAGATACAACGTGAAAACGTGAACGCAGAAACGTTGAAGAGTGAAGACCCGAGACTGGGGACCACCTCGGTCTCGGGCATTGGCGGACCCCGCCCTCTGAGCCAAAAACGTTGGGGGGCAGGGGGGATCAGGCGGCCCTCAACCAGTCTTAAGTTCACAATGCAGGTGGATCACAATCAAAAACAAACTTTGCCTTCGGCACTGATGTTTGGGAGTAATTTGAATTTGGATAGGGACTCGGGGAACAAAGCAGCAGCTTCCCCCAAGGGCACGAAGTCTGTGTCTGAACTCCACGTCCCTGGCTGCTCCGATCCGTTTCATCATGCTTTTCAGTTCTAATGATCTGAGCCGAGTGCAGTTCTGCCATGTCTGGCAAAAACACCAGAGGCGGATGGAGATTTTGGTCGTTCACCCGTGATGAAAACTGTGAAACCTCGTGAGGACAACCACCACACCATTGGTACAACTGCTGCACCAAATAGGGGAAGGGTCAATGTTTGTTCGAAGGTTGGAGCTCCCTAGCCTTAGGGTCCCCTCCTGGCTCTGCCCATGGGCTCATTAAATGTGTCTGAAAACAACAAGCGCGTGGCCCCTGGATCCCCTGCAGCTCTGACGAAGGTCTGGATGTAGATTCACAAAGTTTGGTGCAAACAACAACAAAACAAATGGCAAAGGCTCTTCTCCGTGTACTTAGTCACACAGCAGAGCGGCACCCAGGGACCTTTGGGCCCCAGCAAAGAAGATGAAATCCTGTCAGAAGCAGGCTCCGTTGCATCAACTCATGCACCCTTCAGACAGCTGGCCCTGCAGGGCACAAACAGAAAACATCTCCAGAAAGCACGTGCATCACCACATTCGCCGCGCCACACGAACTACACGTGTCTTCAGGTCCATGCAACACTGTTCAGGAGTGTCTGTCAGGGTGCATTGGGTTTTCTGATTTGCTCCCCCCTCCCGAAATAAATAAATGCTGAATTGCTTGTGACTATCACAACCTCAGGTCTCGTATTCAGAACCACATCCCTGGAGACAACACACACAAAAATCTGCAGGATGCACTTTGTGCACTTTCTGTGAACAACAACCCTTTGAGGAAAACACCACATTGAAAATCAGTTGGTGCCACACCATTTCATGGCCCGACATATAAATCCCGTGTCTCAAGTTCGTTTCTCCTGTTTGACTCACAACACTGAGAAAACTACAGTACAACTTGAAATCCAGGGCTCGTTCAACGAATTCCTTCGTGGAGTTCATCCGACCACGTCAAAAGAGTGGGCCATTTGCCCAAAAATAACACAACACAACACAATCGGCGAAACGAGCAAATAGGGGGTGCAATTTTTCCTGCGTGTGGTTTCCGTTTGGGACCCATGAACTCGGATTTGCCCTGGAATTTGTGGTCAGGCGCAAAATCTAGAACCTCTGTGAGTGTCTCTGTTCTGCAGGTGAACAGTGATTCTCGCTGAGGAGAGAGATACACGGGTGGGCACAGGATTTGGTCAAGTGAGGCTGGACTCCTCAGGGCTCAACTTCAACTTTGAACATGTTGTAAAGTGTGAGAAAGATACTTGTTACATGTTTGCGCCTGCAGAGTGCACGAGTAGCGAGGTTTCGCAAATTGGAAACGTAGAAGTAGGTGTGAATGTAGATGTAGCATCTCACCCTGTGGGGTGCAGTCCTCCCCAGATACTTGTATTTCCCTTTCATTCTGAATCAAATTCTATTCTTGCTTTTTCAATTCTCTTAGAAAAGGGTGCAAATAAAAAGAAAGCAAACATAACAAAGACAATAAAAAGAAATTCTTGCTTTGGACTTGAAAATTTTACGGTGTAAAAGATCCTACAGGGTGTGATTCTGTGTCTACGTTCACGCCTGCGTCTACGTTTCCAATTTTCGAAAACGTGCGTGTTCGTTCAGGGTCAGGCGCCACGCTCCTTCCCCGGCATCACGGTGCCTACACGTACACAGGCATTTCCGGTACTTTAAGTACTCGCTCCTCCTCCTCATACTCACGGCACGTACTCAGCCGAGGTAAGGTCCGAACTGCAGGAACTTCTTGAGTTTCTCCGGGAGCATCAGTGTGTCTATGAGGGTGGGACATCGCATGTGCCTCACTATGATGGTCCTGCATAGGCACTGCAGGTCAAAAGGGTTGAAGGGCACAGTGTAGATATGGACCTCATCCGCTTCAGTCATCTCGGGTTCCCAGTCCGACTCATCCATCACAATCGTGTTGACCTTGGGCAACGCGATGTAGTTCCCGTTGAGTGAGAACTGGGGCAGGAGGCACATGACCATGCCGTCCTTGTAGTGGTACCTCCTCCCCGACCCTGGGAGCAGGGGGCTGATGCGAGGGTTCAGGGACGACACGATCAGGATCTCCAGGGTATCAGAGTCGTACACAATGACCCCGGAGACAGTGACGTTGCTGACGTGTTCCCGCAAGGAATTACAGCGGGAAACCAGGGACGCGAGGAACCGACCGCACGGACTGTAGACCATGTGTTCCGTGCGCTGCCACACCATCTGGTACTCAGGGTCCCTGGATTGGCTCTCCGCCACCACCTCATTGGTGTGCAAATCCAGGACCTCGATGGGCTTATTCTGCACCCTGCACCCCACGGCCACGCGTCGCCAGTTGAACCTGGGGTCAAATGTCAAGGTCACCTTGGAGCTCTGACCCATGAGGACATCCTTGATGTGGTGCACGGTGCCGTTGTGGTAGTTGATGTGGTAGAGCTCGAGCTGGAAGTTACACTTGATGCCCAGGTCCTTGCGGCAGAGGAACGGGTTGGGTCGCAGGAGGAACTTGTGCAGATCCGGGGAGAGGATCGCCTCCAGGAATACAGCGTCCTCGTCGTCCAGACGGTAGTCGAAGGTCGCGACCGTCAGAAGCTGGTTGTCCACCTGCAGACATTGAGGGTCACGTTAGATCTATTGGAACCTAGAACGTATGGCTGCACGCAGATTTGAGGGTCCTTGTGGTCGAAAGCTCCAATGTTTGCAACACACATCTCTGTTGGTTCGCCACTGTGTGAAAAGGCAGAGACAAGAAGAGACAATGCGGTCGAGCTGCTTTTGAGTCCAAAAAGGGCACAACTTGGACGTGGTCCACTCTATCACGTACACGACCTGGCCCACACCAGTGCAGCAATTCTTGTGCTTGATACTTCACTCAGTCTCAACCGACGAGGATCCCGGGTCTCACCCCTGCCACCCCACCCACCCTTCTCAATGAACCCCACCCTACTCCACCCAATACCACCCTACTCCACCATACTGAACATAATTTTGCACAACTCACATCACCCACTCACCATCACCACGTCACCAGACCCAACCCCCACAGTCACCCACCCACGTTTCATCCCACCCAGCCCCACCTTCCCCTCAAGGCCTTCACACAGATGACCCGGCGTCTAAATTTTGACGCAATGGCAGAAATGGACTGGACTCTTTTTTCAGGCTTTCCTTTGGGCATCATGTTTAATTTCACGCCCGTGCGACAAAATTTTGACGCTGGCGTCAAAAAAATCTGACACCTCCATGCCTGTGTGAAAAACCTCAATTCAACTTGACTCGCGACCCCACTCACTTGCTTCGTTTTGAAGAGCTTCAGCCACCCCGCCCCGCCCCATCCCACTCCACCCACCCCAGTCCTGGCCCCAGCCCCAGCCAGACACTCAACCCACCTGCTTTGTGATGAAGAGCTTCAGCTCGTTGGAGATGGTGATCATCTGGATGACGACCACGTCGCCTCGCGCCCCGATCACGTTGAAGCCGCGGAACTGACCGTCGTTCTCAGGGTCAGAGCTGAACAGGTAGCGACGCGCCGCGCTGTTGATCGACACGTTCACCTGGCAAAGGAAAAACAGGCTCCTAGCAACGGGAAGTACCAGCCTAGCAACGGGAAGTACCAGCCTAGCAACGGGAAGTACCAGCCTAACAACGGGAAGTACCAGCCTAGCAACGGGAAATTCCAGTATGGCAACGGATAACACCACCCTAGCAAGGGAAAATACGAGCCTGACAACGTTCACCTGACAACGGAAAACAGGCTCCTAGCAACGGGAAGTACCAGCCCAGAAACAGGAAAACAGCCCAGCAACGGGAAATACAAGCGTGACAACAGTCGCGTGACAACGGAAGCCTTTGGTTGAGAAAAGTTCTCCAAATTTGAAGCACGCAAAGGGAAAAACTTTTTTGCACCTGCCGGGCTCTCGGAGTGTCAGATGGCATCCAGGCCTCAGGGTCCCCTGAGTTCAAGCCAAACTTCGCCTGGTCTTTGCTTGTTCAGACTCGCTTTGTTCAATCTGGAATTGTGGTGCTGTGTATGCAGTACCTCGTAGGCCAAAAATTGAGCTCGAATTCAGCGAGATGACGTCCTCTTTTTTGGGTATTTCAGCGCTGGAGAACTTTTGCTTTCCAAGGGCATACTTTGTGATGTTTCCCGTTGCCAGGAAAAAGTTTTGTGCCTGAACTATACAGATCTGTTTTGCTTGCGGGGGAAGGGGGGGGGTGTTCAGGGAGCAGCCAGGCTCCCAGGTGGCCCGGACCTGCACTTTGGTTCAATGCCTGTTGCTGCGTTCGGTAAATCACGAGAAAAAAAAATTTGGGTTGAGGTGGGTGTGGGCGACATGTTGTGCGGGTACCCCAAGACCTACACCTGGGTGCGACGCGCGTCTATGAGGTACTCACGGGGAGGTCGACCTTGCATTTGCGCACGAACCCGAGCCCCGGATCCAGGGACTCGTTCAGCGCGAGCACCTTCTCCATACACATGTCGTCCATGTCGCCCACGATCTGCTTCAGAGGGTCCGTCTCCATCACCTCCTTCCTGCAGAGACAGACGGTGGGGGTTTAGATTGGGCGGGGTGGGCGAGGGTGGGGGAGGTTGGGTGGGTGGACCGGGCAAAGTGGGTCTGCTTCAAGGGGTCCATCTCCATCGCCTCCTTCAGCAAAGATAGCGAGTGGAGGTGCAGTTTGGGCGGGGGGAGGCCGTGGCTGGGCGGATGGGGTGAGCAGGCGTGTGGCGTGTGGGCGGTGTTTCCATTTCCAAAACGAGGCTCATCTTCATCTCACGCAGAAAGAGACAGGGGAGGCACGAGTGGGGTGTGCGATGGTCTGCTTTCAACCAAAACATGCTGTTTTTTCACCCACCGACGCACCCACCCAACCACAGACACAGACACACGCACACACACGCCTGATGCACAGGCACCAACCTTGCCTCAACCACAACGTCATTTTGGAAGAATGAAATGCTCACCCAAGCTACACACACACATCTGCCCCCACACACACACACACACTTGTCCAGGCCCAGAGGCACCCGAGTGTCAACCACCACAACATCAGAAATTCTGCAATCCCACCACCCCTCTCACACACACACCGCATCCACCACCCAAGACAAACACCCCTCAACCCCGCCCTACCCACTTGTTCCCATCCCACCCCACCCCACCCCTCCACTTACGAACCTGGCCCAAAGGCATCGCCCCTGTGTCGACCACTGCCACGTGAGGTACTCCCGACTCGGCATGAAGTGCGACACGCTGGTGGAGAACCCGAGCTGGAAGCGCAGCGTCGATTTGCGCCACTGCTTTAGCGACATCTGGAAGGCGGGCAGCCAGTCACGCGCCATGACGTCATCCACCGTCGAGCCAATCGCGTTGTGTTTGCTCTTGCTGCCTCCCATGGTGAGATGTTTGTCTGCAAGAAACGAAGCAAATGCTGTGTGTTGAGGGTGTTTTCAACACAGTAGACCAGAGACTGATGCGAGATTTGGCTTGTGGTTCACACTCGGTGTGTTTGTGTGTGTGTGTGTGTGTGTGTGTGTGTGTGTGTGTCTGTTTGGTGTTTGGTGCGTGTGTCTTCAGTCACGAGACCCCGTTCAGACCCGCGGCAACTTTCCTGGAGCTCTACCCCTCTCAGACACTCCATCTGAGACAGTCAAGGTATCTCGGGCTCCTCCCCCTGGATCCGCCTCATGGAAACAATGGGCTGTGTCCCTCAGAACCAGCTGTTCCCGTGGCTGTCTAGACGTGTTCCGATGCAGGGAAATGAGACCGCGGCACACTACATAGCCTTTCTTCCGTCTGCCTCACGCAATGGGTGCTGATGAAATGGCGCCTGCGAAATCACAGCCTTTCAACAAAAGCGAAACCTTGAAGATGAGGGGTTGGGTTGAAAAGAAGACACCCAGGAATAAATGTCTTTTTCTGAGAACTGTTATGAAGTTTTTTATGATGCGAAGGAGGTGTCTGCAAAACTTGCAGTGGATCTAGTCCAAGAGAAAGGCCCTGGAGCCAGTTCCCCCGACCAGGGAAGGCGGATTCACGAGAAGCCCTGGAGACTGGGACCTGCGAAGCCCAGGCCACGTTCATTTTCAAGGTTACGACTGACTTCAACGCAAAAGGGCATATTTGTCCACAGGAAGGTTCCGCAATTTGGAAACGTTGTCGTGGGAGTGAATGTAGATTTGGAATCTCACCATCTGGGCTCATTTACACCCCCAAATTTTTTTAGTTCAAAGCAATAAACGAATTGTTGTTTGCCAGGTGTTCTTTCCTTTTGTCCAAAATTTTCTCCTTTGACAATTGCATACAGAGTACAAAGAATTTTGTTGAGAACTAGAGATGAGTAAAGAAGTATCTGAGGAGTACTTCACCCCACAGGGTGAGATGCCACGTGTTCACACCTACGTGTACGTATTGAATTTGCGGAACCTCGCTTCACGCGACGTCACGAAAACAACCCACTCACACTGACATTGTTTTCCCTGATGTTCCATTTGCGTGCACCATGGTTGTTTTTTTCGCAGCTGACACGAGGCACAAAAGCTCAGCAGACAAAAGAGAAATCGATCCAGGGGGTCCTGGAGGTGCATCTGTCAGTCGAAAAAAAAAAATTTACTTCAACTGCACCAAACTGTACGTGTGTGCTAGATGTACATCTGTGTCACAAACAAGTTGGGTTGAGTCTTTGAGGGTTGGACAGCGTCGTGGTGACTTCCCTTTCTCCCAGATACTGGATCCTTTGCAGCTCTATGGTTGTTTTTCTCTCTGACCACGTCGCTCAAAAGCGCTGCAGACAATGGAGGAATCCCAGGGCTGCAACACAGGTGTGAGACAAAGCTGCAGATCGCCTTACACTGCGCTCAGACATGGTGCGGATCCAGGGGCGCCTGGGCTCTGGTGTTTTTATCAGCGGGGGGCGCGAAATGTCGTCGAGCAAGTCTGTCATTAGGTTCAATGGCGAGGTTTAGCAAACACGTCCGGTCCTTCTCTGACACGTCCCAATTGCCAGAACGGTAACACAGGTACCATCTGCTCATTTCCCATTTGGACCCCTGAAAGGACAAGTTGGGCACCGCACGTTTGAAGGCCCTGCAAAACCTCCTCCGCAAAGTGAACAACGACCCCACGTGTGAAGCCTTTCAAAATTCTGTGTTGAAGTACTCAAACTGACACGAGGCTCCTCTCATTGCGGTTGTCCCCCTCTCGCCAAATTTTGGACCCTCCTCTATCGAGTGGCCTCAGCACAGGTGAGAGAGAAAAGCTTCAGATCTGCTCACACTGTGTTATTCTCTCTGCAGGGTGGACAAAAGGCAGAGCGATAATACGAAGCCTCTCAATGCTTGGCGTCGGCGAAGTGGATCCAGCGTTCTCTGCACACACCCAACCCATCATCCGAGGACTGGCAACCATCCCAGAGGTACAACCTTTCTTGTTGGCTTGTCTCGGCCCACCTTGACAAGGGGAATATAGTCCACAAAGTTCTCACCAGCCGGTGTGCATTACAGGCTATTGAGCACGCAAAGGCTTCTTTGCAATACGATGTGTTTTCTATTCGCTCCATTTCTACCCATCTTGATTCTCCCCTGACTCTTTGGAGACAAATGGCAGAGCGAAAATTGCGAAGCCTCTCAAACACATTCCTTAGTTTCTCCGAAACCAAGTCAACTGCACGGGAGAGTAACAAAGGCAGAGACAGAATCAGGTCCTGACTTCTTTCTTTGATTGACATTGCACTGAGGCGCGTTAGGTTTGGGATCACTTCCAACGCAACGTCTTCCCTGTTGGTGCAAATTGTAATTGTTTTCACGTTTTCTCACTTTAGGTTTCTGATCCCACTGAAGGTTTGTGCCTCTGACCTGAAGTAAAGATCCGCTGGACAGACCTCATTCACAGTTTATCTCCTGCTCCCTGAGGGGCTCATCTCTTTGACACGTTTTCATGCTGCCCCTTCACATATCATCCTGAGCTTTGGGAAGCTGACTCTCTGATGTTGAAGCCTCCACCTCTAAGGAACGTCCTTTCACAGGCGGATGCAGGATTTACAGATCCACTGGAGAACATCCCCCTGGAGGCCTCATCCTCCTCTCAGACGCCTTGCCTTGAGACAACTTCAATGGCGTGAGGCAGATTCAGGGATCCGGGGGTGGGGGTTGGGGGGTTGGGCTTGCTTCTGACCTCGAAAGAACTGCATCCCAGTTTTTGTTGCTCCACACGCCCAAAACTAAACTCTCAATTTGCCAAGGTTGGAACGCCTATCCTTCATTCAATATTGGGACCCTTCCGCAATTCAAAGGCAGCCAGGGAAACCACAGCACAGCAAACACTGAGTGCCTTTCGCCAAGTCGTATTTGATTCATGGTTGGCACTACCAGATCTAGCTTTCACCACAAACAGCACTCCATGTCGACTCCAAAAGTCAAGTTCACTCAGTTTGCACCCGAGTTGTAGTTGTCATGGCCCTCGAATCGAATGGACCGTAACTCCACTTCTGGCCACTCCCTGAGGCGAGGTCCTTTCAGACGCGTTTCCTGCTGTCTCCTCTCACGTCAACCTGCTGTGAAAATCTGATTCAGAAATAGACATATTTCTTCAGATCTCTCGCCATAGTCGTGTCAGATGAGATTCATTGGTTGTTTTTCACAAAGTAGGTTGAAACAGCAAAGCGCATGTCTGTCTTCTGGTCATGTTGTGCCCCACTTCAGTTGAGAAATTTTCTTCACCCAATTGAACACTGATGTGCTGAATAAAGTGGATGATTTCAATACCAATTTTGCAGGCACACACTCTGTGCACATGCAGGTGTGATGGTGCATGCGTATCCCACATAGTATTGCAGAATCGCGCAGACAAACTTTATTTCCCCTGGATCTCCAAAGCTGCAGTTTCGAGACTTCCATCGCAGGTGCTCCAGGCAGGGGAGCGTCCTTCTGGGCAAGGCACGGTCGTTTGAAGTTTCAGACAGAACAAAATTGCCACGACTCAAACTCTGGTCAACGTCCTTGTCTCTGCGTCAATGTCCTTTCAGACGACAACATCCACTCAACTGTGCTGAAATTAGCTCTGTGTCTGCCTTCGGAAATGAACGAGAGTGGACAAAGCTGCTGGGATCAGCACTTGGAGAGGACGTTGGCACTTTTTGAAATGCCGATCATCTTCACCAACTTTTCAACTTCGCCTGGCCAAGGTCTTTCCTTCACTGTGGACAAAAGTGTACAGGACTTCATAACAAAAAAGGGCTCCCCTGCAAACACATTTTCCCAGTTGGTGGGGTGTGTTGTCCCACAACACTCAATGGGGATCCAGCTGCCCATCTTGCTCAGTCCTGGAGCCGCTGAACAGACCTTCTTTTCGCAGATGACCCATCAGAACTGCTCCCTGAGGCATCCTCCTCCTCGTCTCACTCTCAGATCAGTTTTCTTCACATGTCGTCCACAGGGTGGGATCCATTGAGGCCTTATCTTGAAGGACAAAATTTGGTCCTAAATTTCTCTGCCACAGGGAAAGAAAACAGCATTTTTTTTCAGAACAGGAACCTTCTCCCAAAATCACTGTTCTTTTGGGACTTGTTCGTGTTCAGATTTTCACTGTTGAGTGTCCCCTTCCCCAAAGCTTTCGTTTCATTGATTTCAATCCTGTTTCCACCACTACTGACCCCCGGAGGCACTGTCTTCTCAGTCCCGTTTCCTGCTGCCCGTTCCTCACATGCCATCTTGCTGTGAAACGCTGAATCAGAAATCTCCGTAGGGTTGAAGTCACATCGGGTAAAGATCTGACATTTAGAGCATTCTTGTCAGAATCACGTGATGCAGTCAGAGTGAGCAAAACGATCTCTCAGTCTCAGCTGCTCAGGGCCCATCCTCAGTATCAGGGCAACGTCCTCTGGAGGTCGCGGTGCAGAGGCGGACTCAGATCACGGACAGTGGTTAGGGTCGGACTTGGGGTTGGCATTGGGGTAGGGATAAAATACTTGTGAAGGTGGAAAACCCAACCTCATCTTTGAAAAAAACAACCTTTTTGGTGATTTGCGCCTGGTTCCCGAACGGGTACCAGGCGCAAAGCACACAAGGCATCGTGGACAAGATTTTCTGGACAGCCCTTTCACCATGGAAGAAATGCACGATTATGTTCAAACTTGGTCAGTACATTTGGTTTTGTTGCAGCATGTTGCGTGAGGAAAGAATTTGGTTTAATCTCAATGGGTGATAATTGAGCAAATCACGCCACCTCCGTGGATGTATTTTTGTGCCTGCAGTGCCAACAAAATGACGACAAAGTGATTTTTCTGTCGGTCAAGACAGCGCAGGCCCCAGATCCCAGATCCCAGATCACTACCCCAGGCCGCAGACCCAGACCCCAGACCCAGGCCCTTGGCTCGAGGCCCCTGGGCCCCAAACCCCCAAGATCCGCCCTTGGTCAGTTTCAGCATCATCAAGCAGATCAGTTTCAGGTTTTCAAGCCAAGGTCCCTGTCTCGGGGCAACGTCTGCTGGTTTGATTCGCAGAAACATAATCCACCACAAATACGTCAGAACTCTGGTCAATGTCCTTGTGTCGCTGCCCTCAGGGACAAACAACAGTGGCAAGGATTTCGCGTTCTGGTGAAGTCTCCTCAGGGTCAACAAGAGAACTGCAGAGAGCTTGTGGGCAAAAGGGAAGCAACAAGACTGGACCCGTTACACCTCAGAAATGCAATGTGGCTTCAAATATGCAATGAACCCCGCTCAAGGTTCACACCTCACTGCAGATAAGAGTCAGTGGGACCCTTCATGTCAAGGCTTCTTCGCTCCATGTGTGATACAGATCTTGGGTCCTCGACTTTTTATCCGGATCAACCCACTTCTTATCAAGACCTTGCGCTGCATGAGGTAAGAACCTGCGGTTGCTGCACCATATCCTTGATTGGCAGAAAAGTCCAGGGTCACTTCACTCCTGCTGCTTTGCATGCAGATTGCGTGTTTGCTCCCTCCAGCGGTGGAGGTCGGAGACCGAATGGGCCTGGACCCCTGATTCAGAAAACACAACAGTGTCCATTCTGTGCGCTGCAGGCTCAGTTATTCTTGTTATGTAGCTTTTCGACAGTCTAGTTTGGGTGTGCGCCCCCACCCTCAATGCGCCCCTCCCCCCAATGACCTCAATCCTGGACAACACCAGCTTCGAAGCAGGACCTGCTGGTGAATTGCACGCGCAGATAAAACACGTGCCTCATGAAGGCAAAACTCCACGAGTTTCATCATCCAGGGCAGATCAAAGGTGCATGGTCCAGGCAATCGGAGCACGCGCAGCTGTCCAGGGGCGGCTCTTGCCTGCAGGTTGGGAGACAGGTCTGAGACAACGTTTTGGAGGGTCTTCATCCAATATGGCTACACAAGGATTTAAACAGTGCAAAGGCTAAGGTTCGTAGCCCAGCTTGACAAATTGTTTTGGTTCGTGTGAATAAGGGTTTTCACGTTGGTGACGCCCGCATCAAAAATGTGTGATTAGGGTTTTTCACATTGGTGACGCGGTGACAAAATTTTGGCGCGCGCGTCAAAAAGTCTGTGATTGGTCTGGACCGATAATTTGATGCTCTCCATTGGGCGTCATGTTAAATTTTGACGTGAGCGTCAAAAATTCTGACGCCGCCCAACCGCGCGTCACCAACGTGAAAACCCCTAATCCCAGACGGCCGACAAGCATATTTTTACACACCAAGGGGACCGGGCACCTCGACCTTCCTGGACCCGCCCCTCACTCTTCGGGTCTTCATTGTGGGTCGATCAGACCTGTGGGGTTTCTGACATCTTCCCATGCTACCCTGGGACTTGGCTGAGCTGCCTGAGAGCAGATTGATCAGGACTACTGCACTGTGTGGCTAATCAGGACTTAACTCCTCTCACATTTCCCAGGGTAGACTTGAGTCCAGGGACCTTGTCTCCAACTGATCCCCACATTTGTCGTGACAGTTCAAGAGAAACTCATGCCCATAACCTCCCCCAATAAAATGTCAGGCCCCTCAATCACGGCCCGGTTGAAATTGTGTGTCATTTCGTGGTGAAGGGAAGTCACTGACCAAAATCGGGATCATCCCACCCAACACCGATCCTCGGCTGCAGGAGCAAAAATTATCCTCTCACACCTCAGAGTGGCTGCGTCCCAGGGATCTCAGTGGAACAAAAACAATTCTCGCCGATGTAGCCACGCACGTGGATGCCCCCATCTCATCCCTACTGGTAGTCACCGTCGGTGCCAAGATAAGTGAAGTACTCATCCACTGCACATTTTGGCAACAGCAGGTACCAAACTTCTTTCCACGGAGGGAGGGGTGCTGATTCTCTGTTGACGCACTGAAGGCCGTGACGGCAGCAGCAGCAGGGTGCAATAGCGAGGTTTAGCAAGCACTTCATTTTCAAACGCGCGGTGCCCCAATTGCCAGATCGGTGGTCCAGAAAACTCAATTGTACACTGAGAGCCAATGACCAGTGACCA
>JAAUXT010006191.1_pt1 | contig 25179 bp, 21 predicted proteins | sample 7278171 | NCBI WGS metagenome assembly JAAUXT01 (sample SAMN14350112, study PRJNA611818) | marine sediment metagenome | isolation source: surface marine sediment (1.8m) | place: French Polynesia: Moorea | collected 2018-08
CATTTGGATGTGTGCTAAATGAGTTCCCAAGTTGTGAATATTAAGTGAAAAAAAGTAAGAATTTTGACAAAAAAAGCGAGCCAAATCAGAGCAAGCCAAATCAGAGTGAGCCAAATCAGAGCAAGGCAAATTTATTTATTATTAGAGCAAGCCAAATCAGAGCAAGCCAAATCAGAGCAAGTGAAATTTCCTCAAATCACTGCGAGCTCCATGGAGCTATATTTTGCAAGTTTTTCAGAACTGACAGTTGAAATCGGCCTCAGCAAGCGAGAGTGGCCCCAACCCCACCCCCCTCCCTCTGAGTCCGGCCCGGCGGTATTGAGGGTTTCATTGAAGTCATATTTTACCCCAAAGTTGACTTGGTGTCAACAATGGCATGGAGAGCACACAGATTGCTTGATACCATTGTCCTGTTATCGGCGAACAAAGACAGAACCGGTAATTTAACCCCAATTTCTCTTTCTTGCATCACCGACTTCATCCATATATTCACAGATTTCTGAAGCCTGTTCAGTCGTTTTGAAAACACCAGTGTTGACCCTCTGCTTTGGAGACAAAAGCACAACGGGCAACAAATGCTCATCGTGACATCAATACTCAGTGGTGTTGTTGACATTGTCATCACTTGAATCTCCCGTACAAATGAACTACTTCGGAGCAACTGTATTCAGTGGTCCTTCGCTGCAACGAACGTCAACATCCCAGACCTGCCACACCCTGGATCCTGCGGAGAAATGCCCAATGTTCTGGAGCTGCGTCCTTGTGCAGCGAAAAAGCAAGCCAGTTGCTTGCGCGTTGAAATTGCGCATAGTGCTGTTGATTTTCATTACCCTGAAACGGTTTGCACATTAGGCTGACGTGAACTGCAAAACCTGATGTGAGGCAACAAGATTGATGTCATCTGCTGGGTTTTGCAGTCTGCTGCTTCAAGTGAACAGCAAAAATTGGGACAAACCGTTCTTGACTGCAACTGCAAATTCAATGTGAAAAGGCATATTGAAATGCTACTGGATGACTTTTTTGCAGTTGACTGCAAACACTTTGATACAAGCCCAATATGAAAACAACTTGCAGTCAGCATCAAGAAAAGTTGCAGTTGCAGTCTGCAGTTGACATCGACGTTGCCAATATGAAAACCCCTTGAGTCAGAGCCTACATTTGTCACTGAGTTTAATGTCGTGTTCCAGGTGGCTGGGAGCATGAAAACGAACCACACTTCGGCGCCGCACCCAGCACCGTGTGTGGAATGGTGCGGAGCGCAACCGTGAACACTGTGAAGACTGTGCTGCTCCCGAGCGGATCTTCAGTCCTCTCAATGAAAGAATATGAAGATATTTTGCGCCTTGCGTCAGTCACAGGCGGACGAGCCGCGGGTGACGAAACTCTGGTTGAGTCGCGTTTGAACTGAACGGACAAAATGATTCGTCAAAAAGTTTTTCTTTCCTTTATTTCTACACATTCTGTTTGTACAGATAAATGAGTCGTGCAAAACACCAAAGATGCTACATATTGTTGAGTTTTAGCGAGCAGCACGCAACCTGGAAACGCACACGCAAACGTAACTTTTGACTATCACAGCAAGCCAAAAGTTACGTTTGCGTTTCCAGGGTTGCGGGCTGTTTGCTAAAGCTCCCTATTCCTCCCATTTTCATCATATTCGTCACGACAAAAGAGTATTTGCACGGACACTTTGACACATTGGACACGATTTGCAGGTGCAAGTATTTTGAATGACAAAAAAGTTTTCACAACAAAAGTTTGAGTGTTCGTAACACCTGCTTCCACAAAACATTTGAAAAGTTTGAACACAACTGGTGAACTTCCTCAGCCATACCATACATTCAGTGTACGAACTTGAAGTGAATTGTGACAACAATATTGTACGAATACGTGTGCAGTTGCGGACTGCACAGACTGAAAGAAAACAGGAGCACAAAACAGACTGCTGTTCACAAAACATTGCAAAGATGAATGGTGCCACGCGTTTCGCTTTGACTACAAAACACAAAATCCCAACTCGACCGCAATACCATGACAAAAACGGACCCTTCGGAAACGACACCATTGTCTAATAACTCACAAGAAATTGAAATTCCGCACAAACACAGTTGTGTGCACTTTTGCCCCAGAAAAGACATCAAAAGAAGGGGTGCATAGACGGGTTAGGGTTTTGATTGCATTCGTCAGAGAGGCATCATGGGGAATATCCAGGGACAGGGCGGTAGATCATGTGCCACAAAATTCGATTCAGGTTTCTTTGGTGCGACCCCTGAATTTGCCAGGGACTCCACGTCGAAATTGAACAAAAGGTACTCTTTTGCGATGTGCGTTATGTCCAGCAGAGGAACACGCGCGAACAGATTCACCCGGCTAATCTCCATCAGATGGCGTCTGATGTTCTTTCTACACAAGCGCTGCAGAGAAACTGGTCTCGCCATCTTGCGTACACGCGCGTTTTTCACTTTCCCTCCTGCCGCACGCAGCAAGTCGAATTTCAAGCGACGCTCGTGGCCCACGGGCAAATCTACCAAATCAGAAGGAACAAACCAAGAACAGCGACACAGCTCTGCTCCATGCTGGAGAAGAACAGCGAGGTTTTGCACCTGGTCTGTCTCCATAGCAGTGCAGGTCACGTGAAGATTATCCTCCAGGCAGCGTACAAACGTGACGTCAGGCCCGAAGGGCATGATCCTGGAAATAGGGACGCGGTGCACCAAAGCCTCTTGCAATGGTGTGGGCCCATTTGGAACCGAGAAGTTCACATCAGCTCCTGCCGACAGCAGATGGGTCAAGAGTTCCATTTTGAGTTCAGCTTCTTCGTTTTGCTCTCGACTCAGAGCGCGTGCAACAGCTTGTATCGCGTAGTACAGAACAGTGTAACCCTGGCAATTCGAGTCGTTGACATCAGCTCCTGCTTCCAGCAAAGTCAATGCGACACGTTTGCCCGGTGCAGCGACACATGCCATCTGTAAGGGGCTCACCCTCGCCCCGTCAGCTCGGTTCACATCGGCTCCTACTGCCAACAGCCTCGGAACCAGGTCCCAGTACCCGCAATATATAGCAAACACGAGGAGAGGAATTCCAGGGATGGATTCAGACTTTACATCAGCTCCTGCATCAATCAGCATCTGCACAGCTGGTGTCCATGCACGATACATAGCGTACACGATAGGCCGACACCCACGTGGCTCCCAGATAGTGAGCCAGTTCACTGTTAACAACTGTTCAGGGGTGGGGTAAGCGTTCACATCGGCTCCTTCTTCAATGGTACGCTGTAAAAGCTTCTCATCCTCGTAAAACATTGCTTTCCACACGGGAGACGATGCCCAGAGTTGAGGAAACTTGGATTCACATTCAGCTAAACTTCGGCGTATGCCCTCGCACACGCCAGCTCCACTTACTGGCTCCTGCACATCGACCGATGCCACCTGATTTTCGTTCACAACAGCTCCTGGTCCCTGCTCTCCCTCGACATCAGCTGGTGCCACCGGATCCATGTTCACACCAGCTCCTCCCTGCTGCTGGTTCACTTGAGCTCCTGTTTCCACCTCTGGCGTCCCATCAATTTTCATTCGTTTCATTTTGCCTCAACTCCTCCAACAGCCAATCAACCACTTCTCAAAGACCTGACCCGCCTCAAAACCTTCGCGAAAATTCTAACCAACCGTCTGTTTCTTCTCAGCAGTCCGTTTCAAAATTCGTTTTGTTTTGAATGAGTCAAACCGATGTCTCGTGACGCTGTGTCTCGTGACGCTCTGAACAATGGCGTCGTCAGGGTCATCACGCATGCGCGGCAAAATTTTCCTTCAACGGTTGGATACCACGTGATTGAGCCGCTCCTTGAGGCCCAAAAAGGGATTTGTCTTTTTGAGGGGGGTGGGTGGAAGAAACGTTGACAGGTTTCAAGAAGTCACCAAAAACAAGCACGAGTGTTGTTTCTCGAAAATGAGAGCACAACTGTTACCAAATCGAAAACAGGCGGTATCAAAATCAGGGGTCAGGGTGAGGAGACAAACACTTATTTTTGTTTGTTTCAAAAATATTGTATCCATGGTCACGATTATTGCGCAATTGCAGTGCATACACAACCCACTCACACACAGAGAAATTGGGAAGACAGGGAGTCTGAGCGATAAACGAAAATCGCTTGCAGATTGGTATGCTGAAATATTTGACGTCGTCCAACAAAAAACAACAAAAACAAAGAAATGCAAGAAGAATGATACTGTGTTCTTTTCCAGTCGATTTATTTTCCTTTTGTTGTTCATTTTAATGACATGAACAGGAAGTTTCGTGTTTATCAGCTGAAAATCTTTGGCACGTTGGGTTAGTTGCCATGTTTGTTTCAAACTTATCTGCATCAGCAAAATGGTTTTTTTTTTCATTCTGGAAGTAAACAGTTCTTGTCTGTGTTGATAACAATTTTGATGAGGTATGTTATTCCTTTCGCATAGTTGTATAAAAATAAACGAATTTTCTGGTTATTCGAATGTGTTTGTCTCAAGTATTCCAAAGCCTGAACATCCATATTAAAAAAAAAATTAGAAACCTGTTTCTGATTTCTCAAATGATGTCATTTCCTAAAGTGATCTATGATATTTTAGCACTAACCCTTGATCAGTGGTCCTTTGAAGAAATATTTACCAATAATCGGGCCATATTTTTCCTGGATGTATATTATTGCTGGTGTACTTATGCTTCCTTAATTTCTTTGACCCAGGTCTCCACCCCCACCCATCCGTAACTTGTGACATTTCTGTGTTGTTGTGCATCAAGATTTCAGCCTTGAAATGTCCTCTCAGATCTACGTGGCGGACCCCAAATAGTCCACGTGTCCCCCACTAAGGTGACAAACATGTCGCGATGGGACAGGGTATAAGTTACGCCATCAGGTGACACAATTCACACATCGAATCATGTGCAGATCTAAATCCAGGAGGTTTGCAGGTATACAATGCTCGTTTGAACGAACAGTGAGGATGTTGAGGGAAAGTGCGTCGGATCTTGGAGTGAAAAATCATACAATATATAATTTTTCATAAAGTGGGTGATTGGCAGCCTCGGCACCCTGACAAAGAGGTTGACCCTGCTAACCTCCATCATATGTTCTCGTATGACCTTTCTACACTTGTGCTGCAGGGATTGTGGAGATATCCTTAACTTTTCGTAGTCGTAGTGACGCAGGGGTGTGTCAAAGACAGGCCCCCCAGCCACAAACACCAGGTCCAGGGGAAACGCGTAGGGATCCTCCCACTGACCCCCGATGATGATGCGATCACTCAGCTCCGCACCGGCAGCCAACACGAGAACGAGGTTTCGCAGATGGCGCTCGTAGTAGTTTGGATCTTTCACGCTCTTTTTGAGCAGGTCGGAGGTTGAGGTGCCCCAGCGTCTGATGCTCAGGTCTGGTCCTCTTTTCAGGAAAGGTGCCAGCGGCAGGGAGCACTTCAAAGCGAGCGTGAAGGGTGTGTCACAGGCCTGATTCGGGATGTTCACATCGGCTCCTGCTTGCAATAACTGCTTCACAAGGCGACGACAGACTTCTGCAGTGACGCACGCTACGGGGCCAGTGGAGTCTGGATGCAGGGAGTTCACAATCAACAGACCGCTTGCAAACATGGCTGCCCTCTCACAACCTCGGGCAGCCTGGAGGAATGATTTCGTTGCCACATCTTCAGGAGCCGTGGCTCCTGACTCCAGCATCTTCTTCTGGACGTTCACAGCGCTGCGTATGACGGCGATGCTCAGTGCGGTGCAGCCCCAGGCTCCCACCGCGTTCACATCAGCTCCTGCCTTGATCAACATCTCCGCTACCATGTATTGACCCATCTCGACTGCGAGGGGAAGTGGGTGGTGTCCGTACGGCGGATGCTCGTTCACATCGGCTCCTTTCTCTATTTCCTCCAGCACTCTGGGCACGTTGTGTTTGATCATCCAGTAGACCACGTTGGGTTTATGCGATCTACTTGCGAATTGTCTTTTCTCCTCATCAGTAACAGCACGGTCACTCGGCCACTCTTTATCAGTGTTGACATCGGCTCCTGCAGAGTTGACATCCCCTCCCTCTTCCTCTTCGTCGCTAGTCTGGCTCCCCATGAGCAGCGCCACCTGTTCGCCGCTGCAGTTACCATAGTTACGAGCGCTGTACCTGTGACAAATAAAGTTCACTTGAGAAAATAGATTTTTGGGGAGGCAATGCAAATGGACACAACCTCATGTCAACAAAAAATTCAGAATGTTGAAGGGGCCAACACAAAGAAGTCCTAACTGGGCAACTCCAGTCTTCCGCCGCAGAAAATAAGTCCAGGGACCCGCGGTGATTTTAACAAATTTGGAAAGAGAGTTCACACCCCAAGTTTGGTCGCTATGAAGAAGTCCATATTGCGGTTTTTGGTGAGCGATGCCAGTCTTTTTTCCCCAAATCAGATCAACAAACCAAACTGTTCCACGTGGCCCCTTGGTTCCCAGAGTTGCTGTTTTCACCTTGTATAGCGTTGAACAGTGCATGACAATCGTTTACTTTGCCCAACGCACAAAACAATCGAACACAAACCAAGAGTTCGCCCTCCTCCCTCCTCTTCTCGAAGAATGGTGTCCCGCCACGACCCAATTCATGAAGAACAACCTGAGCTCAAACTTGTGGGATTTGCGGCGGGTGGGGGGGGGGCGGTTACAAATCGCAAGCTGTTGGAAACAGATATCATCTGGAAAAACGCACCACATTTTTGTTTTTCTGGCAAAAGTTATAGAACAACGCCAAACTCACTTGATCCTGATGTGGACGGTGTCTTCTTCATACTCCACTCCGTCCAGTTTCCTCCTCAGCCGACTGCACAAATTCCCCATCTTTTACCTGCAGAAATGTTCAATTCAACGACTTCCCTCTTCAATGACCCAACTTGGATCACGCTGTCTCAGACAAACTGACTCCACACACGCAACGCTGCTCCAGCATCACACGTGCGCAGTTTGAAATGAAACAGTTGGCGCATGCGCAGTATCTATTCAGGGGCGACCCACTCACCCAGAGGTGACACCCTTCCACGCTCCCATCACCCCCACTCTTTCCCTTGACGAAACCAAAAATCAGATGGCGTATCTTTTGCTGACTTTGTTGCACATTTCCAGGGTGATCTGGAGTTGACTTTGCTGACGGGTCCAGTGGACTTCGCCTCTTCTCCTGGAATCTGTCAACCCTCACTCGGATGGACCAACTCCCGTTACGCATCATTGACCCAGGCAGTTCTCAATTAAGAATCAGTCAAGCGGAACTGTGACGGTTGGCCGGTGGTTCTCTGATTGGCTGGGCTCTATGACGTCACTCAGCGTATACATGCGCACAGGAACAAAGGCTAGGCGCATTTATTTGACCGCGTGCGGCACATTGAACACATGTTGAACAGCTCAGAAGAGAACAATGGAAACTACAATAAACGGAAATATGGACGCGACCCTGGGTCCGGAGCCTGCAGAGGGAACGGAGAAGGTGGATATAATTGAAGAGATGTACAACGCTATAGAGGATGCCGATTCTGAGAAGATGCAGAAGCTGATAGCAGCGGGAACACATCTGGAGAAGGACAGGGAGGGAGATATGATGAGACTGGCCGTCGACAAGAGTTCAGCAGATGTGGTGAAGCTGCTGATAGAGGCGGGATTCGAGGTGAAAAATGAACATCTTCTGCCCCGCGCTTGTGACAATCATCGACCCATTTCTATCCTGAAAGTTCTGATTGAGGCAGGAGCTGATGTCAACCAACTACTGGAGCCCGAGCGTTTTGGACCAGTGATTGCCTTTGCTTGGGGAAGCTCGAGCGAGCTTCGCGAGTGTGTGAAAATGCTGATTGAAGCTGGAGCTGATGTGAACGGTGGTGGAGATAAACCTTGCAACATAACGCCGTTGCTGGCGTACGTTTACAAAGGGGACGAGGAGATGGTAGATTATATGATAGCAGCTGGAGCCGATGTGAACCAGCGAGTTGATGGCCACTCCTCTCGGGCAAGTCATTCACTTGCAGGAACACACCTGGGGGTGGCGGCACAGATCGGAAGAACGGCCGTTGTCAAGAAGCTCATTGCCGCTGGAGCGGTCGTCAAGGATTCATATTCGCGGGGCTTACCCTGCTGGTATGGTTGCAGACTTGATGACATGGACATGATCGACGCACTACTGACAAATAGGGCTGATGTGAACGAGGCGAATGAACGCGGCGAAACCCCTCTCTTCCACGTCCTTGGTCGTTTCAAACGTGGCTATCTTTTCAAAAAATGTGATCACGAACTTTGGTCTGGGCACTACTGTCAAGATATTGTCCGTGTCTTTATTGATGCAGGAGCTGATGTGAACAGCTCCGACAACCTGGGTCAAAGCCTGCTCCATGAGGTGAGGTGCGGTGTCTGTGCATCACTGTTGATCGCAGCAGGGGCTGATGTGAACGCGCTGGACAAGAACAGAAACACTCCTCTACACGTGGCGGCCATGTTTGGCTCACATAACGTCATCAAGGCCCTTCTGGAGATTGGGGCAGACCTGCACGTCAAGAACTGTGACGGGCAAACAGCGCTGAGCTGCGCCGTCGGGCAAGGCCAACGGCTCCACGAAACACTTCACTATTACTCTCACAGTGAATGGGCAGGCAGACGTGGGGTCCAGCTTAAAGATGGCCGCTGAGACCATAGACACCAGAAACGTGCGGAGTGTTCGGACCCTACTGCAACACGGCGCCCGAATCGACGTTTCCCTCGCGTTCCCGGAAGTCCCGACGCTGAAGGCGGAAATGCTCGTCTTCACCGCTGGAGGGCAGCACTTCGCCGCGACTTCCGGCCACAAAATCAGTGATCCCGGTTCGAGCCTCACAACGCTTTACGTCTCCAGATCAACTTCCGGCTCGAACAACTCCACTTCCGGTTTCGTCAACACCGCTTCCGGCTCCAGCGACTGCACTTCCGGTGATACTTCCGGTCTGGAGAGCCTGCTGGGCTCGTGCAGGACGCGCATCAGGCGCCATCTGATGGAGGTGAGCAGAGAGAACCTCTTCATCCGGGTTCCTCAGCTCGGGCTCCCAACTGCCTTGCGTGGATACGTCCTGTACTATCAGTCTCTCGACGACAAATAGGTCACTGAGATTTAAGGGGCGGGAGCACAGCGAGCTGTCAACCTGCTCCATGTACCTTGTATTTTTCCCTTTTTGGATTGTGTAAGAAATATTGTCACATCTTTTTGCAACGGACACTGCGACCCTGCATACTTTGTGCGAAAGTGAGATTTTGCCAATGTTTTCCAATGAAATTTTTCAGGTTTGAAATTTTTGGAAACAAATTGTTCAAAAAGGTGTTGGTTTTTTCGCCTATTTGCTTGTTTTTGTGGATATTCATGTACGCTGTGTGGAAATTGTAGAAATATTTTGTAGGCTGTGGTTTTGTATAATAAATGACTGTGCTTGGGCCTGATCCGATTATTTTTTACAAGCAAAACCCGATGGAGAGTTTTGTTGCGGATTGATACCATTTGGCTCCGTGACAAAAGTCCCTCCTTGATTTTATAGGAATTTGTTATTTGTGTGCTTTTGAAAAAAGATGAAATAAACTTGAAAGTTGAGGTCATATCTCTGTGTTTTGTTTCATTTTTAGCTCCATAATTACAGCTCAGCGGGCGGGGGGGCGACACCAATGATCAACGAATTCACTCGAATAACTATGAACACATAAACCCGTCCAAACTTGCCCCGTGAGGAAACAACGCAGTCGCACATTGACACTCGATGGGAGAAGGCACCACTAGCCACGCACTTGTTGGTCCTCGTACAGTGGGGATTTTGCAACATTTTTGTTTTGGAAGCTTTGGCCCGCGTTGAATGGCTCATCCATGAACACCTACATTTTCAAATGATCAATTCCCTTCATCCATGTGTGCAGCCGAAAGACACAGAATTTTGCTCAAAGCATTTGTCCGTGAAAAGGGTGGAAACCGCGAAGTCCCATTGTGGGCCACACAAAGGTCAGTGTGCAGTCAGCCGTGGAGAAAGCCAGAAGTCAAAATCAGTGGCGGACCCAGGCTTTGAAATACCATGTGCTCTCGGTGGAATTATTTTTCCTTTCAAATTAGTGGCCATGCACTAATGGAACCAGTGGAAAGGTTTGCATGCCCCCGAACAGATGTGAGATGCACTCCAACAAACAAAATAAAACTTTGCGATCGCATGCATTGACACACAAAGTTGGCCAGGTAATCCCGTCGTTTGAACTTCGCCCGCGCTTTGCAACACCGTGTGCATTTTCTTCGTGTCACGTGTGACGCGAGCCTCGTTTTCGAAAGGAAGCCATCACATTCAAATTGGTGCGTCACTGGTCACAAACCACCAGGTTTTTTTCAGGCAGCGGACTTCACCTCCAAAACTTCAACAGCACTTGGCTGCGGTTTGTCTTCGTGCGAGAAATCCCAAATTAAACACAAAGGTAAAACCATTGTGAGATTTTCCACTTGATTTGTTCATGTTGCCTGAGCAGAACTGAACGTTATGACCATGAAACAACGAGAAAATGTGCCACATGGTTTCATAACGTGTGAAGCCACGAACAGACAAAGGCAGCAGACCAAAACCTTTGCTTCACTCTTTCGGTCCACGATTTTTTGGACCATGCATTCTTTTCTTTGGTGTTGTCTTCAGGCTTTATGAAAACTCATTCACTTTGGTTTTGTTTGGCAACTATGTAGCACAGCACCGACATTTTCATTTTATTGTGGCAGCGAGTTCATAGCACAAAGGTCAGCCAGGCGAGTATTGAGCCCGTTTGTTGAGTGAGTGACTGGGACAGTGGTGTTCAATTCGTACATCACGCAATGACTTCGATGAAGACACGATGTGATCCACATTTGCGACTTGGTGAATTGGCGTATGATGTGTTTCAATTCAATATGTGTATCCCATCCACAACTCCATATTTGATCAACTGCTCCAAAATTTGATCTTTCAGGTCGGTGAAATGGAACAACAAGAACAGGACCTGGACACCTCCTTCTCTGCCCAGCAGAGGGACCTGCAAGAGAAGCTCGACCTCGCCGTCCAAGTCGACGACCACGTGGCGGTTCAGTACCTGGTGGCAGCAGGAGCTGATGTGAACCTCACCGCCCCATTCAGTCTGATGACATATTTGGATCAGGCAGTTATCTATGGTCATGTTCAGACAGTGAAAATTCTCCTGGCTGCAGGAGCTGATGTGAACATGGGTGCAGCATTGTTGTCCGATGCGCATGTTGGCTGTCTGGAAGTGGTGCAGGAGCTTGTTGTTGCTGGAGCTGATGTGAACATGGACGATGGTCGTGTCACCCCCCTTATTTTGGCGCTTAGGTTGGACAGAGTCCTCGTGGCCCAATTCCTCATTGCCGCAGGAGCAGATGTGAACAAGAGCTTGTGTAAACAGGAAACAGCACTGGGGTTGGCAGTGGAAAGAAACAAGTACGCATTGGTGGACCAGCTGATGCAGGCAGGAGCTGATGTGAACTTGTTGGGAAAAGAGAAGGATGCCACCCTGCACTGGGCCATCGGTGCGCAGTATAAGAGGTTGGCATCGGCCCTGATTTCATCAGGAGCTGATGTGAACTACATTGGCAAGTACGCCTGCCGCAACCTGGAACTCGCAATTAAACTCAAGGATGATGGCATGGCCATGCAGCTGGTGAAGGCAGGAGCTGATGTGAACACACGCGCAATTGGAGGAGAATCTCCCATGTATCTCGCTTCAGAACAACAGAGCAAGGCCCTGGTGGAGGCAATGCTGGATGCAGGAGCTGATCCCGACAGCTGCAACGGGCAACAAAGGCGCGTTTTACACCAAGCAGCGACTTTTGCGGGATGGGACGACATTGTGAAGAAGCTGATCGCAGCAGGAGCTGATGTGAACGCCCAGTCCCAAGCCAGCAGCACGCCGCTACTCAAGGCTGTGTGGTCTGAAAACTTCGCCTCTGCGCGTGCCTTGTTGGCAGCCGGAGCAGATGCCAACATTGCCAACGAATTGAACGTGACGCCTCTTCTTGCAGCTTTGTGTAAGAAAATCCCTGTGCAGTTCTTGCTGGATGGGGGAGCAAATGTGAACAATACAATGGATGACCTCATTGTGTGGAAAATAGCTCTGACTGCAGGCAACATAGACAACGTGAAGTCTCTACTGGGTCATGGCATAAACATCCCAAATGAGGTTTGCCACTTCCCCGCCGATATCAAGGATGAAGTTGCTATGGCAACGCTCTTCTTCGCGGCGGGATTCGACATCAAGGTCAGACTGTGGAACTCGACCAGAAGTGACGAATCTCGTCGCTTCCTGTCCGCCATGATGACCCTGGCCCAGGAGGCGGAGCGACCTGCCTACTTCGACGGGACACGCGTGTTCCCGCAGAATCCGCCATCTTTGATTGGCGGAGCCAGAAACCACATCCGGAAATACCTGATGGATCTCAGCAGGGAGAACCTCTTCTGTAGGGTCCCAAGACTCGGACTTCCTCCGATCATGCAGAAGTTTCTGCTCTTTGACCAGACTCTGGACCCGATGACTTCCGCCTCAGACAACAGCACTTCCGGTAGCAGCGACCACACATACGCTTTGCAGTGACACTGTCACCCCATATGGAAACCTGAAGCACTCGTAGTCAAAGGTGGGTCCGGGATTCCTTTCGTCAGGAGGGCTTCAACTTTCAAGAAAGGTACAGGCAAAACAAAATTTAACTTGTGGCACGCTTGGGGCGAGATCTAAATCTGTTTTTGCAAAGAATTTTGTGAGTGATGGAAATATTTTATGATATAAATAAATGTTCTCAGTGAACGCAATGCTGTTTTCTGTGGGTACCAGATCTAGGGCGTACCTCTGGTCAAATCTGAATGTCAGGGGTTTGGCGGGTGTCTTCTGCACCCGTCGATCAGGCAGTCTTCGTTTCTCGGTCGTGTCAGCTGCGTCAGGGTTCTGATAAATATATTGGCAAATTTTCCCGATTCCTTTTGCACCTTGTGTGCAGCTTTTCAGCAGGGATATGTTAAACGTTTAAACTTGGGTATCTCCCCGACTTACGCACTGAGAATATGATCATCTGCATCTTTTGGTACCACAGGTGTCCAGGGACGGATCCAGAGGGTCAGTCATCCAGTTTGTCTTGGATCCAGGAGGAACCCTGAACCCGTTTTGCTCTTTGTTCAAAGAATTAGGACGTGGTCTTCTAATCCTGAATCCAAATCACCCTTTGAGGCTATTATGTGCCCAAAAAAACAGGCTTCCCTCATTGGTTTGTCGCGCGTTTGTGTTGTCCATTTTCTGTTTTGGGGGCCAACAAAATCCCGCTAATTTTGGCGGTGCTTCCGTACCTTTGCATTCACTGGTCATTCTTCCTTTCGTTCCAAGAAGGCAATGCCCATGCAATGTCGATCTCTGGCCCCGAAACAAGACAGATCGAACAGCTGTGTGGTGCAAGAATATATATGTGTGCGACTTCGGGGGTGATTCCCACTTCTTGTGTGCGCGAATAAACGTTCTTTTCCATGGCGCAAAAACTCTGAGGGTGGAAATACAAAGCGAACCCTGTCCCGGGGTCAGGCCCTGGATCAAGGTTACGAATGGCAGCTTTGATGTCTTGTCTCATCATATCAGGGATTTTTCTGACTTTGTGGGTGTCATGCTTTTGTGACACAACAAATGTCAAATTTGTGACCCGTAATGTTATCAAACATATGCCTCTGCCAGACCCACTTGGGAACAGAATTCGCGTGCGACATATTTTTGATATTTTCTCAAAACTTTGTGAATAATTGTGAATTTTTTGACACCTGCCAAAAATCAAATCTTTGTTTGTTTTGTCGATATTGGTTGCCTTTGTGTGTCGGCATTTACTAGCAAATAAATTGTTTGCCAACATCAGCCTGACTTGAAGAAAACTAATTGAAATCGGGTGAATCGGATTGGCGTCAAACTCCTTTGCGTCAGCCAATGACATTCCTCCGTGAGCGGTCAAGCGTACGGCGCATGCGCAAAATGCGTCAACGTATTTTCGCTCATTTCTTCGGGGGGCACATGTGAGGTTTTGTTTGTTTTAGGAAACGTGTTTTTGTAGTGCTGAGAAGAAATTTCTGAAAAAAAATCAACGGTTGCGATGGGAGCTCTTGGGACTGCTGTGGAATCAGTTTGGGGCGTTCAGGACGCCGAACCGGGGTCAGTAGTGGTGGAGCCATCGAAACCGGCGGCAGGAACAGGTATGCGATCTTACATGTATTTTTTTCTGCATTTCTGACGAAATTATGAGGTTGGGCCAAGATCCCTTCACCTTTGAAAAAAATAATTTTTGTCCGCTTTTGTATTTCTGACATTTTGAAGTTGGAGACAAAACCCCCTCTCCCCCCGGGCAAAAAATACTTTTCATTCACTTTTTGTGCCCGGCAAATTTTATTTCATTTACGCACATTTTGGTGAACGGAAACGGAAACTGCCAGAAAGAACCACGAAACCGGAACCTTGCATCCCTCTATCGGATCAATTTGACCAATTTGGCAATTGATTGTTTGCTTCTGACCTGCCAAATTTATGGGCCGAATTCTGCTTCGAAAATTGTTCAACCTCTGCGCTTGAGACATTGGATGAGACGCCTAAACACAAAGAACATCACGCAAACGAACGTTGAGAAAAACAGAACAGACACAAAATGCCTGTGAGATTGACTCAAGCACATCAAAAATGTCGAAAGATATAGTCAATCTTGAAACCTGTCACTTCTGCAAATAATTGTCACCGTTGGTGTGGTCATTCACACAACCAATTCCTGACTCCGGCATTCGCTCATTGGCGCAGGGCGTCATTGACGCCTGCAAATGTGTCAACGTTTTCTGAGTTCACTTTCCCCTTGAACAGGGGACTCTTTGTCTCTCTTTCCCTTTGAACAGAGCCTGACCGTGACCGTGAGGAGCCGAGACCAGGGCCACGTCCAGGAGCTGGTCGGGGAAGGAGCGGATGTGAACGAAACAGGAGACGATGTGAACGAAACAGGAGACGATGTGAACGAAACAGGAGACGATGTGAACGAAACAGGAGCCGATGTGAACAAGGCGGACGAACTGTTGTGCAGCACTCCACTGCTGTGCAAGACTCCACTGATGAGAGCAGCTGATGACGGGGACGAGGAGACACTCGAGCTCCTGTTGGCAGCAGGTGCCGATGTGAACGCAATAACAACACAAGGAGAGACAGCGCTGGTGTTTGCTGTATCCAACGGACATGTTGGCATAGCAAAGAGACTGGTGGAAGAAAGGGCTCGTGTGGACGTCTGTGATAGTGTTCTGGGGACACCCCTGATTGCAGCTATAAACCATGGAATCAGGGCTGGAAGCACACCAGGGAACTCATACAGGAAAACCATAGAGGACGCAGTCATCGCTGTGCAATTTCTGCTGGAGGCAGGAGCTGATGTCAACGCTACGGATGAACTGGGAGCCACGCCCCTTTTGTTCCTCATACGTCACTCGAGGAACTTCAAGTCGTATTTCCAGCCCATTCTGAATGAGCTTGTGAAAGCAGGAGCTGATGTGAACCAAGCTGATATGTGGGGGCAAACTCCACTGCGAGTTGCACTGCAAGTCCAGATGGACTTGGGGCCATTGCTGGCTGCAGGAGCTGATGTAAACGACCGCGTCACCGAGCACCCAGGGCATATTCCATTGTTCTTGAGGTGTCTTGGTTGTACTTCAATACCACCCTGGATAACCTGGCCGTCCAGCGACATGTGCCCAGAGACAAGGAAACCCTTGTTGTGTGATGCCCTGGTGACTAGACAGTTGGAGAACGTAAAATCCCTTTTGCGATACGGTTGTGAGGTGTGTGTTACCCCCTGCAGTTGCCGCACACTCCCTCTACCAGACCCGGAGGGCCTTATGGATCTGGCGTACGCTGCAGGTCTACCTGTTGTGAACTGCAGGTTGATTCAGCAGGATAAAAAGGAGCCCATAACCCTGCAGAAAATCTGCAGGACCTGGATTCGAAGTCACATGATGAAGGTCTCCAAGGTCAACCTCTTCTACAGGGTGCCGGAGCTGGGCATCACTCATTTCATGAAGGATTATTTGTTGTTTTCACAGAGATGTGAAGTACGGGACTCACGACGGAGTCCACTACCTGAAATTATCTATTCGCGAACAGACGGAACGCCTCTAGTGTCAATCGCCAGATTTGGCAGTCTGATCTAGTCATGGCCTGTGGCCCAGGGATACTGAGCCACGGGAAGAAAAATACTCATTTTATTCTTCTGTGCTGTGGAATAAAAATATGTATTTCCCTCGAGAAATACAAAGCGAATTGAGTTGTTATATTCCTCACTCCAGACGGCGGAAAAAAACAGTCTCCATTTTTGTTTATTTCCATTTTTCCAGTTTTTATTGTTTGTCCAGCGACAAGTTAAAGTTACACGTTTGGACGAAAAGAGAATAAACCATTCCAACTTGCGAAGGTTTTCAGAGCAAGTTCCAGTTTCCGAGCTTCCATTTTGTTGTCACAGTCTCGTGGTGATGGGACGCAACGAACATTTTTTTTCAAGTGCAGTTTTCTCGCCATTCTGATCTTGGTGGCCGCTGGAGCAATCAACTGGAAAGAATCGCTGCATAAATTTCCGGTGTCTTGGTTTCAATTTTTTGGTTGAATCGTGTGTAGCCAAAAAGATATTTGCATTCCAAGAAATTTTTGCCCCACTCCTCATCCTGAACTCAGGGCTTACTAAAGTCAATGGATTTCAGTTCCTTCAACACTTATGTGCCTGTTCTGTTGCGTGCAACGTCTTGTGTTGGATTTGTTTGTACTTGTACAATATTTATTTCGACAAAAAAGTTGAATTTATTGTATTTTTACTTTCACATTGAGTACAAAACACAACATGCCACCCAATCGGTACAATCTCTGTCAGCCCCTTTGATGCAAGGAAACGTTCAGAATCGTGATTTGGTCCGAAACGCCCACATTTGGCCACTCATTGAACAGGCCCCGTGTTTTTCTGCAATACTGTATAATTTAGCATTTAATAAGGTGCACACCCACCTTCCCACTCAATACCTATTCTCCCTCCCCTGCTCCATCAGATACAACAATGCTGGGCTGGCAAAATATTACTACTGACATGTACACATCACTTCAGTGAAAGTGACCTGAACAATTAACTCAACAATAGACACAATGTCCCTTTGCTATCCAGGACCATGTGTATCCATAAGTTGTGTTCAATGTTTGATGAAGCCCATTCACACCAAATAGCAGCAGCTTCCTTGCACAGTTCCGGGTGTATTGTTCCCCCATCCTGCTGCTGCTTCCGGTCTCGCTGACAACTGGCTGTGCCAAACGAAGAAAACCTGACGCTCTTGCACGATTCTTCTGGTCGTAGAACAGAAGATCTGCTCGTACTTCTCGTGAGGTGAGCGTCTGCGAAACTTTACCCACGCTTTGGTAGATGTTCTTCAGTTGCATGGAAAGTAATGTAAACACTGAACATTTTTCTCTTGCGTTCGTTTTCTCTTGTTTGGTTCAGGGGATAAAGTTTTGTGGACCTGTGTCCAAGCAATTTTTTTTATCTTTCTTTCCAGAATGTGCGGACAGTTATAACTTGTAAGAGCAGGAGAAAGAATGTGGGTTTGGAAGACGTACTGTCAGATGGTGGCACTGTTTCTGTTTTATGGTTCAGGTGAGAAGGTCATTCGGGTTCAATTTGCAACTCTTTACGAGGGCCAATGTACCTGCTCAATCGACAGATGGAACATTTAAAAACAACTGGGATGACACTCAAATAAAGTCGAGTCAGCTGAGTCATCGCCCCTGATTTATCACAATACATGAACTGGGATGGCCATGCTTTTGCCAGACAAGTTTCATTCGGGTGATGGATGCAAAGAGTTTGGTTTCCGAGAAAGCAAGAATCATACGATGTAGAATCAAAGTATTCTGACAGTTAACATGGTTTCAGCGACACCGTTTGGTCACAGTTGAGTGCATATGAATAATGACAAACAAAGGACCTGACTAATTTGGTCGATCGGTCGCACACCGCAGAGATCATGTTGACTGTCAGAATACTTTGATTCTACCTCGTAGATGTCTGCGAACTGGGCTGAACATCCCAGCCCTTGTGTTCCATTGACGCGTTGTGTCCAGCCGAGCTGGCCAAAATGGCTGCCTTCGCCCACTTCGCCCAATCTCCAACCCAAGGGCGAAGGAGTGCCAACCTTGCCGCACGCGTTTATGGAAGATGGAAACTTCACGCCAACAATTCTAAAAATTCACAGCAGCTGCATTTTCCTTTTCAGTGTCTCACGTCGGAGCCAACGATAATCTGGCCCTGGGGAAACCTGCGTACCTGAGCTCTCTGTACACAGAACTCAACCACGGCGAAATCTACGGAGATCCGACTGCGAGCTTTGCTGTTGGCGAGTTTTGTTTGACACTACAAATACACGCCATCGGTTGATATGTTGACCAGGACTGTAAACACAAAGGAAGCAGCCCAAACATTTTCGACGCCAGCAATGGACTGGACTGGACGGTTCTGTCCATTTGGGCGTCATGTTAAATTTGACGCCCAGGCATAGAAATATTCATGTCAGTCAAGGGGTTTTCATATTGGTGACGTCGACGTCAACTACAACTGCAACATTTTTTGATGCTGACTGCAAGTTATTTTCATATTAGGCTGGCTTCAAAAGTTTTGCAGTCAACTGTAAAAAGGTTGTAGTCAACTATAAAAAAGTTGCAGTTGACTGCAGATATCCAGTAGTATTTCAATATACCTTTTCACATTGAATTTTGCAGTTGCAGTCATGAATGGTTTGTACTAATTTTAGCAGTTGACTTCAAGTAGCAGACTGTAAAACTCAGCAGCTGACATCAATTTTGAGGCTTGATGTTGGGTTTGCAGTTGACGTCGGCTCAATATGTAAACCGTTTCAAACTTGTGATGCCAGCGTCAAAAATATGACGCTGCCCTGCCTGTGTCAAAACTCCCAATGTAACACTGTTACAAACAAGTGTGAATCAGGGTTTTCACACAAATGATGATGCGGCGTCAAATTTTTGACGCAACATCAGGATTGGATTTAACCGTTTCTTTTACTTTCTCCATTGGGCGTCATGTTAAATTTGGCGTCCTCGCGTCAAAATGTTGACGCCAGCCTGACAAATTCTGACGCCGCCATGCCTGTGTCAAAAAGCAAATTTTGTTTCTGTTGTTGTACAGATGGGAACAAGAGCACAAACCCTTTTGAAGAAAGACTGTGCGCTCATAGCGCCTGGGGATCTGGTAACTGGTGGGTAGTGGACTTGGAATCTTCTTTCAACATAGGCAAAGTGGAAATAACTAACAGAAGGGACCCTGGTTGTAAGTAAAATAGAATACACCCAATAGCTGCAGAATTTCAGAGTCTTGGTGGGTGCATTTTTCTTTGTTTTCCGTTCTAAAAAACATTAAGTATTTGCTTTGGTTTTAGGGGAAAGACTATCTGAATTATCTGTCCGAGTTGGAACCAACTTTGACGTGGGGAATCAAGGTTCTTTTGACCCAACAACCTACTCACTGTGTTTCTATCTGGAACACACTCTCTGTCCAGGGGAAACTAGGATGCTTACATGTGATACTCCGCTGGTTGGGAGATATGTTGCTATTCATTTTCCTGCTACAAAACATCAATATCTGGCTTTGTGTGAGGTGGAGGTGTACGAACATGTTGGTATGTATGATTCTGTTAATTTTGTTGAAGTTACAGCTTCAGAGGGAAGATAAAGCACGACCTTTGAACGTTGCCGACGTATCCACGTCACGCGTGAAATTTGGACGCGACGTCAGTGCGATAGGCTCCACGCGCAAAAAAAAACTGGATCTCCATTATGTGTCACACTTTCAGACGGAGCGACCTTTGCTGAAAACAACAAATAATTATTCGAATGGAAATCTGGGCCTGGACTGTATTACGACGAAATTGTTGAAATGAATGTTGGCACAACTGAATGTGCTCTGCTGTGTGCGTACAACCCGGAATGCGTTGCCCTCACCGAGACTGATTCAGGAGGCTGTATGTTACTCAAAGTCAGCTCTGCGTGTGCACACAGTGTCACTGATGTACATTATAAGCCCTGATCATTGTGTGAGAGAACACTGAATTGATGCACTTGTCTCTTTGGTTTGGTGATTGAATAAAGCACACAAAAAGAACCCACAGAAACCTTGTTTTCTTCTCGTGTGAATTTGTGAAGACAGGGGCGACATTCTATTCAATCCGAGAACGGGGTAAGTTGTTCCAAGGTGGCAAACTTCACCAGACTGGTTGTTGATTCCTTTTCAACAAGTACAAGGAAAATATGATGTAGCAAAAATTCACATTTCACTTTTTGATTTGTGACCTGCTCTGAGTTTGCATGAACTATTTCATGAGCTCATCCTTCTCATCACAACAATCGGCGTTCGTCATCACACGAACAGCATTTGAACAGGCAGATCTGCTCACTTCTCCAGGGTCGTGCTCCCATCACACACCGAATTTTTTCTGCCCCAATTTTGCACCAGAACTACAAATTTTTGTTTGTGGGAAATTCTTCAGAATTGACATTTCTCCTTGATCCTTCCCGCTCTCGCTCACACTCGCGAGAAACAAAAAGAAGCGATGTCGGCTGACTGGGATTTTCCCCACTTGTGCGAGGCAGACAAACTTTCTCCGAAAACAACACTTTCAATTCTGTTGGAAATGTATTGAAAATCAAACGACAAACCACATCACAGAAATACCGTCACAAGTGCGACACAATAGAAACCACCAAATACAGACACAAAACTTGTGTGTGTATCACTCCGTAAAAGCAAGCAACGTTCATAACATAAGTCCACACAATCGCAGCTTTCGTGCCCGCACACCTGGTGCGTTTGGTCACTTCCTGGCCTGCAGTCTGCACTGCCCTCCTCACACACCGAACACTTGCACAGTCGCAACATGAAGGTCGCGGTACACGCTACACATGGGATGTCAAGTCACGTAACACAATACTTCAATACATCTGTAACTGTCAACTGCACTCCAACAAGTGGCACACACAACAACTGCGGATCAATCTTCCGACTTCATTTCGCGCACATTCAAATCCCCAATATATCTCCTGGGGGCCGACCCCCACAATTATTAAACGTCAACGTGCAACACGAACAAGCATTTCAAAACACACTACATATCAGTGAAACTGGTCAAGGTGCCAGCAGGCAGGGACAGAGGTCCGGCCCCATGGCCTCTGCTATATATATTCACCCCATATGACTCTTTCAGACAAACAGGTGGTACATCTCACAAATGGCAGAACAAAATGGCCGGTTAGCAGACAGTGCGGAAACGACAACTTGACGATGGCAAAACAGAAATGACTGACGACAGTGTAAAAAGACTCGCTGATCAGCATCATGCCGGTGTCGTCTTCAGTTGCACGGCAACTCCAGAGCTCCCGCCTTCATGGATCCGAGCGAACACGCGGCCCCGGAGGGTGGACAGCAGCAAGGCCCCCTGGTGGGAAAACGTCGGTCGGCAGCTGCGGGACTCAGACCGGAAGTGACCACTGTGGGACTTCCTGTTGTACGAGGCGACTGAGAATTTTCCCAAATATTTAGCAATTTGGCACAATGGGGGAGAAAAAAAATTGAAGCACCATTCCAAAAAAGGCCACAAGCACAAAAAGATGGAGAAAGTAAAGACTTTACAGAGTCTCGTACAAGAGATAGTTCCGCGCAAATAGTGTCAGGTCTGACTCCATACCCCGCAGTGCCAGCTGCAGGTTGGCGCAGCCGGCGTCCAGCATTTGACGCCGGCACACGTCCCGGCAGGCCGCCTGCAGACCCTTCTCCCGCCCTCTCACCATAAACAGGGCCATGTCCGGGATATTTTCCACCCAGATGGTCTTCCTAAAGTCCACGCCCTCTGCCGCACCGGCTGCGTATAATACGCGGAACGCCTCCAGGTCCCCTGAGTCGACCACTGTCTGCACGGCGTCTGGTGCTTCAGCGACCCGAGCACCGTGGGTCAGGAGGAGCCTGATTATCTGGGGCCTGGAGGGGTACCAGGTACGGGCCGCCCGCTCCAGGGGCGTGGTCCCACTGGAACATGGAAAATTCACATCGGCTCCTGCCGCAAGGAGCAGACGCACTGAGTCCATGTCTCCGTGTTTGCACGCGGCCGTCAGGGGCGTGTGGCCATGGACTCCTCCTCGCACGTTCACATCGGCTCCTTGCGCCAGTAAAATTTCGGCACAACGGCGCTTGTTGCTCCAAAGCTGGTCGTACGGCAGCACTCTGGCCGTTGTCAAAGAAAACGCCGAGATCAGTGTGTCCTGGCGAAGTCCAACACTCGTCAGCAGCAGTTGGAGGACTTCCACGAACCCTCCATTGGCCGCATCGTCCAACGCGAACACGTTGCCATCGGCTCCTGCTGCCAACAGGAGCTTCACTGCCACCTTCGCACCGCCACGCACCGCGTGCTCCAGCGCCGTATCCGTTCCCCAGCTGCCGTCCTCCTCTATTTCTTGATTGACATCGGCTCCCGCTGCTAACAGCGCCACTACACAGGCGTTGTGGCCGGCGCTAGAAGCCGCTGCCAGTGGCGTCAGGGTGGGTCCGACCCGCCCCCTGTGGGCATGATTCACGTCCGCTCCTGCATCTATGAGGAGGTGGACGCAGGTGAGGCTGCCGGCAGATGCCGCTTCCATCAGGGCGTGGTCCAGACGGGGAGGGTCTTCCGTCAGCGGCTCTATGACGTCAGCGAGCTTCTCGGTCACTGCTGCATTACGGGCGGAGTCAACAGCGTGGTTTGCCATTGGGTCGTCTGGAAGAAAAGAACATTTTTTCTCACTTGTAGCCAACCACTGTCGTGTGATTCCGTCTGCAGTTCACAGGGAACAATCCAACAACAGTCTCGTTTCTGGTTTCGATTTGTCTTTGTCTCAGGCACACTCACATCTATTGCCAAGCTTCACTTATGTTGTGTAACAATGCCAGTGAGTTCGCGTGTTCTCTGCCTGTGTCACTGCACAGACACACACATCGTCCACGTAGTGGCTGCCCTTGCCATGGAACACCCTACTACTGCACAGCGAACGCAACAAGTACACGCGTTTTGGGAGCTGACTGGCTGTATTGCCACAAACACAGACGTACACCACCACCACACACACACACACACAAATATCAACGCACGCACTGGAGGAGCCGCAGCAGCAGGTTATAAATCCTCTCCCCTCTCTCTGCTTCAAGGGCCTCGACGCACCTGATGTGGGATCACCACTTGGGAGTTTCAGCACCACGCTCCGAAGAGAAACACGCATGCGTGGACGTAGAAACTGCTGTGCAGCACATCCCCCCCCCACACACACACACACAACCAAACCCTGAATCATGTGCAATCTCTCGCCCACTGAGACTTGGGTCTCGTTCTCACCTGAATCTGCTCGTCCTGTGTTGATTCTCCCTGTCTCTCGTCCTCTCTTGATTCGTCTTTGCGTTGTCCGCGCGTGAAGCACCAGCGATGATTTTGACACAGACCTGAAGAGAAAACAAAATTGGTGATGGTCAGTTTTGCAGCTTTTCTGTCTGACAGGGAAATACGAAGCACGGAGAAAACAAAAGCACATCAGCCACAATACAAGCAACAGTTACAAGGAAAAACAATCGCGCAAAAAATACATTGAAATGTTGTTGCCAAAAACTGCGCGGCACAATTCGTGTTGAAAAGCTTGTGCTCACTGCGACAGTTATGGTTTCACCCACACCCGCAGAATGTTTCTTGGAAATATTTCTTGAAAAACGTATTTCAAAGGAGAAGTCATCTCCCTTCACCACATCACTAATCTGCACTGGCAACGACACGTGTCACGTGTTGTTGCAACTTTGTGATCCCAAAGTTCGCTGTGCGTAGAAATACACGCAGCTTCACAGCATAATGTTTTTAAAATGGCTTTTCTTCAATCAGTAAACTTTTCTTTCAACCCACCCGCAAAGTTTGAGTTTGAAACCCCTTTTCACGGAATCCAACTTTAAAAGTGGTTGCAACTGTGCAAATGTGTCTGTCTTTCTCGATCTCATGGACAACACGAAATTTCTGCACGGGATTCACAATGCGTGGAGCCCTCAAGGGAGAGCGGCAACCCCCAACCCCTTGAAAAATAATGCTTCAAAAGAGAAGTCGGGCATATTTGAAGTCACCTCATTTCACCCATCTAGAATCCGCGCTGGCAACGACTTGTGTGATGTTTCTGTTGCAAATCTGATGATCGCAAAGCTCGCCATTTTCGTAGAAATACATGTAGCTTCACAGCGAAAGTTACAAAACGGTTTTTCGTCAATCAGAAAACTTATTTCAACCCAACCGCTTGTTTTGAGGCCGTTTTGCACAGAATCCAAATACATATATGTGGGAACAGCATGACCAAGTTCTGATTCTTTGAACATAATAAAAAACAGTTGTCCCCGCTCTCGAGAAAGTTATTGGGATTCCATGAAAATATCTTTATTTTTTTGGTGGAAAAAGAAAAACAGAACACAAAATGTTGCACTTACTTTGTGGTGTTCAGAAGAGAGTGTCTGCGAACGTTTCGTCGAAGAAGAAGCTCGTGCTGTACTTTGCTCTTTCCCTTCCAAAGCAGACACGACGTGGTAGCAGTAGAAAACTGAACAGGCCGAAGAAGCCCTATTCCTCTCCTTTTATTCCACACAGAAGGACGCGTCGCGTCGTTGCAATGCGCATGCGTGCAAGGATCGAACGCTCATTGGTTCTTGGGTGAGTGTGAAAGCGCTGTGTGTGACTGCACGCGTTATTTTATTGACTGTTTAACAAACAGACTCACGACACTTATCTCCACAAATTATTGTGACTGCGAATGTCTCACCAATTGAGGGGCGTACCAATTGGTCATTGTTGGGACGGCATTCATCCATGCTCAAGATGCAGGCTTTTTTTTCCAACAAAGGTCTTTCAATATTTGGTGTGCGTCACGTGGGCAGGACTTCCCCCACTAAGAAATTATTCTACACCCGCTGCCCACAAACTGCGTATTCGTCCGATGTGTGGGTGTTTGCGTGTGTGTGTGTGTGTGTGTGTGTGTGTGTGTCAAACATGCAAAGTCACGTTTTCGTTTTGAGCTCTCAAGGACAGATCCAGG
>JAAUXT010067522.1_pt1 | contig 25169 bp, 36 predicted proteins | sample 7278171 | NCBI WGS metagenome assembly JAAUXT01 (sample SAMN14350112, study PRJNA611818) | marine sediment metagenome | isolation source: surface marine sediment (1.8m) | place: French Polynesia: Moorea | collected 2018-08
AATAAAGCAAGAGATTCGCGCCACCAAGCCAGTCTCACCCGAGATACCAACCAGTGTGTTTGTGATATCACTACACACAACGACCAGAAAACGTCAAAAGATGAACAAGAAGTTCTCCCGAAGAGAACCCGATGGTCGCTTATCCTGCCATTGAGTCTGAGAGGGGGAGGGGGGTGTTCTGAGAGGGGGAGGGGATGTTCTGAGAGGGGGAGGGGGGTCTGAGAGAGGGGAGGTTACATACCAAAGTGCGGACAGATGCACACATGAATGCTAAGGGTTTTTGAGCAAACAGCGGCACCTAGATGGCCGGCTACGCGACCATCAATTAATGGGGGCGGGCACAGAAACGGCTCTTCGTTTACCCTGCCCTGCATTTGCCCCGAGACGTTGTTTCAGAGGGCTTTCGTGGACGGCATCTGAACACACACACACACACACACACACACACAGGTCCTCACTAGTGTTCCAATCGAAGGCACACACGTGTCAACACCAACAAGCATTCTTGTTCACAATTTCAGCAGTGAAACTGAATGGCGTGGGCACGTTCGTGTCAACTCGCAAATTGGGTTTTCGGGCCACGTGACACCACTGACAAGTGTTCTTGTTTTCTTCAGCGGCGAAACTGAAGGGTCTGACTGGGAAGACGCGGACCTTCCTCGACGTGGAACAGGACGCGAACAAACTGGTCACGAGTCTCGTTGGAGGAAACATCTTCAAGGTCAGGCGCATTCAAAATCTGAACAGTACAGAATGAGGCGCGGGGGAAGGGGGGGGGGCGACCTGCACCAAAGGGTTTGTCTCAGAGGTTGGTGGAATGGTGCTTTCTTGTTTGGACCCACCCTGCCGCCGGTGGACATGAAAATCGCGCAGACCGGCGGCAGATAGGAGACAAGCCTCGTACAGACAAGTCAGTTCGACCCAGTTGGAAGCTGCTCCAGGAAACCCGGATCCACTTTGTGATCGACACATCGTGGGAGTTTTTCCGCGGCTGAGCTCCACTGGCCACTCTTGGATGAAACCCATTTGAAAAGCGTGCTTCAACAGCAGTTCTCATTGCTTCCCTTCCGAGAGATGGAGCTGAAGCTCGACTCGGTTGCGCGTCTTGACACGCGTCAAGCATCCTTGTTTCTTCCCCCGCAGGAGGGAGAGGAGCCGAAGCTGAAGCCAGACTCGGAGTACCCGGACTGGCTGTGGACGCTGGACACCCAACCCAAGCGGAACGTCACCATCGATGACTTCGAGCCGGACTCGCAGGAATACTGGGACTTTCTGAAAATGGAGGCGAGAAAACAAAAACACAAACGGATGCAGATCAAGCGGCGGCATCACATTTTCTGAACCGCTGCTTTGTTTATTGATGGGCGTGTTCGATTTTCGCTCCGCGGGGACTTTTCGTGCTTGATGTTCGATTTTCGAACCAACGTTCTGTGGATCTTTTGCGTTCGATTTGGCGCAGAACTCCGCGCAAAACGCGCCGCGACGAGCAGATCGGACACGCCCAATGTTCTTTGTCTCTCGTTTACAAGTGTCAATAAAACAATGTGTTTTGCCGTAACAATGTATCAAAACAAAATTGACGCAAGTTTTGAGTTTGATGGCGGTCGCTGGAATGGAGCAGTTCCCATACGGGAGTGAGAAAAACAATCATGGCACCCAGTCCAAAATCGGACTCCAACAGTCATTTCACAAACAGTGGCAAGAACGAAACAGGCTTTTCCGCAACGAGCAGGGACAAAATTCAGGTCATGAACGCGAAAAAAAAAAAAACAAAGCGTCAATGGCGCAAGCATTGTTCGTCGCAGCCAGCGATGGAACAGGTGATAGAAGTGGGGGAATGGAAGCGTTTGACGCTGCTCAATGAAAAGGGCCTCTTTTCGCACCTGCGAATTTGAAACAATGGACGAAAACTCGGCTCAGCTGTTCGTCTATCACACAAATATGTAGCACAGCCAGGGCCAGGCTGCGTTCACACTGCGTGCGTCACGCGTCGCGTCAAAAGGCGCACGTCATGTGGACGTCATGGTGACGCAACGCGTGACGCATTCGGTGTCAGCTCAGCCCAAGGCACACATCATCGGGGTTTTCTGTTGGCTTCTGACTCACAATGAACTTCTGAAAGACATTTGATTTGAAAGATTCAACGAAATCAAAGCCCTCCCAACCCAAAAAGTCAACAAACCTTGTCGTCACATTGGCCGTGTTCGCTTTCACGCCCCTTGGTGCTCAGAAGGCTCAATGGAAAACGGACGCGCTCAGAGCACCTCAGGGCGTCAAAACGAACATGCTCCACGTGACGGGAGGTGGCGCTTCACGCGGGCACAAGTTTGAGCGTCGGGTCCCACACCACAACCACACCCATGATAGAACTGATGATACCCATAATCCCCTGGAACCCTGCCGACGTGTTGAGGTAACCTAGCCCGGACAAGGGCAGCGTGACGTCACAAACGTTTTTGATGACGTCAATCACAACCGGCTTGTTCTCCGCGAGACACGTTTTCCACACTCGCTCGCCCTCGCGCTCCCTCGGCCCGTAACTCGAGCCCCCGCTCAGTCTCTGCTTCGCCCTCCGCCTCTGCAGCGCCAGGTACTTGAGCGTTATCACGTACAAATCATACAAATTGCGGACCAAATTGAACGTGATCGTAACGAGCCAGAACCGCGCCGAGACCCGCGCCCACTTCTTGGTGTTGGTCTCCGCTAGCCCGATCTTCCCGGCCCAGATGAGGTGGTCCACGGCCAGGTACGCGGCCTGGTTGACCTTGGACAGGGTCAAGGTCAGTTTGAGAACGAGGTTGTCGAGCTGCATCGACCTCAGCGCCCCCTGGAGCAGGTCCATGCTCTTGCCGAATCGCAACACTGGAACAACAGAATTATTCTCAATTTTCTGAAAGTATCCAACTTGCAAGCCTCTTGAAACAGACTTACCGCAATTTTATTTTATTTAGGGGGCCGGGGAGGAGGGGCGGAACCAGGGTGCGGGAGCGACAGACGGACAGCCAGACGCAGACACGCGCACACACACACGCGCGCGCACACACACACGCACACACACACACAACCTTTGTTGAGCTGACACAACCTTTGTTGAGTTGCACGTGCAATTTGTCCGAATCACTTTTCTGAGGGGCTCGCAACCCTTGCCCCCCCCCCCGACCAAATCATGGTTCCGTCACTGAGAGAATATGTCGGTCAAGAGGAGTTTCAGGCTGGAAATCTCGAGGGAAATTGAAGAGTCACTGTGCCCGACTTTCTGCCCCAGAAAAACGTATCATCGCAAAAAATTCAAACACGTTTTTGAGGCCGGGTTCACACTCGTGCGTCCCACACTGTGAAAGTCAATGGTGCTGTGTCGCTGAGCATTCGCAGCCTCTGTGTACTGAACTTGTGCAACAATGCAACGCCTGAAGTCTTTCATTGTTCCACCTGTGGCTCATTTGGCTGCAGCTGCTCCGCTTTTGTGTGAATGTCATCTGCATGACAAAGTCTTGACGCCACTGGCAAATACACAATTGGTCATGGGCGAATAAGATGAGTTTGCGAAATGACAGGGGTCATCCCAGATCCACGCCTGTGCATCCGGTGTGAACCCGGCCTGTGCCCCCCCCCCGACCCGCCGCAGGACGCATCCTGACACCACGAGGGGCGTCGCTCACCTTTCCTGGTGGCACTGAGGTTGTTCTCGAGGATCTTGAGTTTCTCCACCAGGTGGCGATGCTGCGGTCCTCCCTCCTGCAGCCACCACCACCCGAACTTACTCGCGTACTGGAACAACCTGCAAAGTCCAGACTGGATCAGAAGCCTCCAACGGATTCGGCGAGGAGGGGGCAAACTCCAATATTCACAGCTTTGGTCTGCTCTCTGGGTTCAGCAGGGCCCACGCCAAGCGACACGTCTAAATTCTGCCTCACCTGGTGCCAAGCAAGCGAGTGAAGCGTACGAGACGTTTCGACAAATTTCAGTGCGTTTCTGGCCGTTGCACACATCAGTTACATTCACATACAGGACCAATGCTACAGTAGAGTTTACACACACACACACACACACACACACACACACACACGTGCACGTACAACAACGTTTGGCAAAGTTGCCGTGCAATTGCCCATTTTTGGCTTCAAGGAAGGTGTGGCACACGTGAGAGCCACACACACGAGACACGTGTTTTGCGGTGTTCTCGCGCTGTCTCGTGGCACACGAGACACAAACCTGCAGAGTTTGTCCCGGCCGTTCGTCTGAGCGTTGTACTTCACAATCTGCCCCACGACATCCATGTTGAACTCGAGTTTAACAACTTTTCAACTCTTTTTGGGTTTTGGACCTTTTGCCTTCGACAGATGCTCTAGCGGAAAATTCGAGGATCAAAGGTTTCAAGGGCGTTCGGCTGGGACTTCACGTCGTAACACGCTAAAATCGAAACGTATTTGGTAAGAAATTCGCCAAGTACTTTTCAATTATGCTGACAGTATTTTGATGACAAAATGCATCCAAAAGGTTTTGTTAGCTTGACAGTGTTGATGTATTTCTATATTATCGCCCACAATTGCATGGTTTCGGAAACTCGCAGTTGAACATTTTCTTCCGGGAGATCAGTGTGCAAGACAACGGTGTGCAGTTTGTTTGACAAGGACCTGAGTAAGATGGGTTTTGTGTGTTGTGATGCACACGTCAAAGTGAGATGCATTTGAGAACATGAAGCTGAGTTGAAGGCTCGTAAACTTGTTGAATTGAAGCTTGCAAATTTTGAAATTCAGATTAAAGATCTGGTTCAGATCTGATTATGCGTCAAAACAACACAAATCTTTGTATGACCGGTGGTTGCGCAAGAATATGCATCAGATTCACGCAAGCCCAAGTGCATTCGCAATGTTAGTCCGTGTGGAAACGGCTGTTTCCTTCAGGGATTCAAATGTGATGTGTGTGTGGACGTATCTTTTGACACTATAATTGTCCGACTTTCAGACTCGAGCAACGTTGTCTGAGGAACAAAATGGACGAGATGGAGAAGAAAGTCGGGGAGGCGAACCAGGAAGAGAAAGGAGCGGCTGAAGAGAAGGCGAAGACGGAAGAGGAAGGGAAGACAGACAGCATCCTGAACCACAACGATGCGGAGAGCACTGCTGGACAACAGACAATGACCAACGAGACAGACGACGCCAAGGCTGAGAACGAACTGAACAGGAAGAACGCAGAGGAGAGCAAAGAGAAGACAGAGGGAAAGAAGGAGGAAGAGAAGGAGGAGGAGAAAATGGACGTGCTCGGGGGTGGTGAGCTGCTGAAAAAGGTGCGAAAAATATTTTCTTTCTTGTAAAGGATGCTTGTCTGTTTCCATCAATGGCAAAACGAGCAAAACCTCAAGAAAGGACCCACAGACAAGTGCTGAGGTTCCCATTCCTGAAAAAGCTTGGCCAACAAATTTCGCCTCATCCCCCAACAGTCTTCCTTCACAAAGAGTTGTAAACATTTTCAAAAGCTTGCGACCCCCTCGATGCACGGGGTTTCTTCTTGACCAGATATTGGATGTGGTCTGAAAGAAATACTTTGGATACGTCTAACTTTCAGTGTGTGAATTCCTTTGGTGTGTTTGTGCATATTTCGCACCTTGTATTCTTAGCGGCTGAAGCCCGGGAAGGGGCGACACACGCGACCCAACTTCGGCGAGGTGTGCGTCTTCAACGTGAGGACGACGCTGCCGGACGGGACGCTGCTCGACGAGAAGAAGGACTTCAGGTGCATCCTGGGGCACCTAGAGGCCGTGCAAGGTGCGTGTGTGGTGGTGTGCGTACTTGTGTGTGAAGGGTGTGTGTGCGCGTGTGTATCGGGTGGTGTGTCCATTATCGCGATGAAGGGTGTGTTGTGGGTGTGCGTGCGTTGTCTTCCTCCACACAAACACACACACACGCACATTCATTTTCTCTTTCTCGATCTGGCACACACACACTCTCTCTCTCTCTCTCTCTCTCTCTCTCTCTCTCTCTCTCACGCACACCACACACACACGCACACACACACGTCTGTCTCTTCCCCGCAGCGTTGGACCTGACCCTGATGCTGATGGAGGTCGGAGAGACGGCGCGCGTCACCGCTAAGTCCAAGTTCACCACGCCCAAGCTGGACTTGTGAGTAAAACTAATACACTTCGCCGTGTGAAGTCACGCGGGATTGGGATGAGACAGCGTCACGCACGGCTGTCACCAAACAAGAACTGTCGGTGTTGAGACCTTCCACCGTCACGCGTGTTGAGATTGGATCTGCTGCCTCCACGCGCACCCATACACAAGCTCACCGTCCGCACGCACACTGACACGCACCACACACACGTTCACCGTCTTCCACACACACACACACGCACTTTGTTTCGCAGCAACCCGCAGCTGCTGCCCTCTGTTGCCGCGGAGACGCTCGTGTCCGCGCTGTTTCAGACGCGTAAACACACACACACACACACACACACACACCTGTGCTTGCAGCAACCCGCAGCTGCCCCCTGGTGGAGCCGACACGCTCGTGTACGAGGTGGAGCTGCTGGACGTGGACCCGATCCCCAACTACTCCATCATGAAGAGCGAGGAGCTGTCCAAGGCGCTGTGAGTTCCCGGAGCGGGGTAGGGTTCTCTCAGGGGTGGGCGGGGATGGGCCTGTGAGGGTGGGGCCCTTGGGGGAAGGGGGACCCGATTCCAAACCAAGCTATCATGAAGAGCGAGGAGCTGTCTGAAGCGCTGTGAGCTCCTGAGGGAGGGGGCAGGGGTCCCCTGTTGTGGTGGGGCTCAGGGCTGTCTGAAGGGTTGGGCAGCCCCGGACGTCTGAGGGAGGCGGGGGGGGGGCAACACCCAACCGCCATCATGCAGTGAGGAGCTGTTGGTCTTGTTGTGGGGTGGGGGAGGGGCAGGGTCTTCCCAGGGGTGGGTCCCAAACCCCTGACCCAGGGCAAAGGCGGTCTGGTATCGGCAGGCCCCCAGTGCGCGGGCTGAGGAGACCTTCGGATCTTCTCTTGTGGACTGAGAAAGAACCAGGATTCTGCATGAATTCTGCGAGAGAAAGAACTGGGGAACAGGGGTGGTGGGTGGTACACCTCGCGAGAAAGAACTGGAACCTTCTCCTATGGGTTGCTTTGGAAAAAACCGGGAAACTTGTGCTGTTGCAGTCTGCGGAAGAAAGAACTGGGCAACTTCTCCATCTCGGTGGACGACCACCAGACGGCGCTGTCGACGTACAACTTCGCCAAGGAGATGATGGAGCAGGCGACGGACGTGGTGGAGCCGAGCCTCAAGGTCGCCATCTGGAACAACATGGCCGCCTGCCACCTCAAGGTACGTGTGTGGGAGAGAGGGAGGGAGGTGTGCGTGTGGGGGGAGAGGTATGCGTGTGTGTGAGAGAGGGAGGTGTGCTTGTGTGGGAGGGTGGTGTGTGTGTGTGCAGAAGGGAAGTGTGCGTGTGTGGGAGAGGTATGCGTACAGTGCCCCTGCCTCAATCCAAAGCTTGGAGATGTGTTGACTTGCATTCGAATTCGAACAAACCAAATTCAGTTTGGAAGGTACATTTTGGCAATCAGCTGTGAGTCCGTATCAGGCGAGAGCCGGCTGTCGGGTTGGGTGAGTTCGAACAATGCGGCAAGTTCTGTGTCATTCTGATCGCAGATGCAGAACTTTGCGGCCGTCGTGGATCACGCCAACAAAGTGCTGACGCTGCAGCCGGACAACGTGAAGGCGCTCTTCAGGAAGGGCAAGGTGAGGAGGGAGGAAGCGGGGAGAGGAAGGAGGGAGGGAGGGGAGCCGCCAGCAGAGGTGGGGGGCGGGGGTGTTGTACAGGGGAAGGTGAGGAGAGGTGGGGAGAGGGATGGGAGCCACCAGTTTTACGGAAGCCAGGGCTGGGGCTAGAGACACAGAAGGGGAGTAAAAGGGGAAGGTGTGAAGGGAGCCACCAGTGAGAACTTGGGGTTGGGGTCAGCAGGGGAATGTGTGAAGTTGCTCGGGGTCGAAAGACACAGGAGGGGTGGAGTGGCTGCCACTTAGAGGTGGCGAGCAAGCGAGTGTAAAGACCCCAGGCGTGAGTCTGAAAGAACTGCGGAGCCGGGGAGGTTTCTCCGGGGGCGTGAGGTGAAGGGCCCTGCAGGAGGGGGCACGGAACGGCAGGGGTGCGCCAAATGAGGGGAGTGATGCTGGGTAGGCCGTTTCCAACCTGCGCGAGGCGATGGGCGCCGCGCTGCTGGTTGCGCGTCTCCAACACATCATGTTCTTGTTTTTTCAGGCGCTGGGAATGAAGGGAGAATACGAAGAGGCGTTGGAAGTGCTGAACAGGGGAATCAAGGTCGCTGCAGAGAAAGATCTCAAGGTGCGTGTGTGTGAGCGGGGTATGTTTGCAATGTGGGTGCGTCTGTGGGAGCAAGTGGTGAGTGCAGTGCAGTGTGTGTCTGTGTGTGCTTTTGTGTCTGACGTGGGTCTGTGTACGTGTGAGATATACATCTCCTCCGTCTGCAGCTGTTCAACAGCGCCTCCTTGGGAGTTGTGTGCGTGTCTGTCAGGTGTATGAGTGAGTGCGAAGGAAGCATGCGTGCATTGTGTGCGTGTGTGAGAGAGGTTGCGTGCACATCTCTTGTTTCTTTGCAGCTGTTCCACCAGGCGGCCGCGGACTTCAAGCAGAAACTGAGTAAATCGAACGAGAAGCAGAAGGCGATGTACAAGGCCATGTTCAGCCCGGACAAGCCCAAGCCCGAGAAGAAACGCTCTTCAGGGGTGAGTCAGGTGTGCGTGCAGTGTGGGTGAGGTATGCGTGCAGTGTGTGTGTGTGTGTGTGTGTGTGTGTGTGTAAGGTCATGTTCAGTCCGGATAAGCCAAAAGCGGAGAAGAAACACTCAGGGGGTGACTCTGGTGTGCGTGCATTGTGGGTGCGTGGGTTTGGATGCAGTGTGTGTCATGTGTGTGTGTGTGTGTGTGTGTGTGTTGGGTGCAACAATTTTTCGCACCGATGAGCAGAGTTCGGCAACCTTGTATCTGTGGTGTCGACGGCGCCGCGTGGCAAAAAGGCCCAACGAGTGATTGACGCGTGTTTCCCCTTCTCTCCACCAGGTGTCGTGGTTGGCGGTGGGCGCGGCCGTCGCCGTCGTCATCGCTGTGGGGGCAGCACTGATCAAGGTGAACCTCTCCTCCAGCTGATCCGCCCTGGGCGCACCCCCTCCGGCAGAACGGCCTCACCCAGGGGCGTGTCCACCCTCGGCACAGGGGTGGATCCCTCCTGCATCCACACTCACATGTGTGGAACCAGGATTTGGTCAAACTTGGGGCGCGACCCCCACCGAGCGATGTCGACCCTCAATTGTTGAAAATATTAATTGTCACAGGGTCAAACGAGGAAACCCACGAAAGCGCCTGACGGCGCAAATTAGGGAATGAGAGTGGGACGGAATTAGAGAGTCGAAGGGCCTGCACCCAGAGTAAAACTCTGCTTCCTTCCTTGATTGACTCAAATTCACAGTCTGAGCTCAGCGCTGAATTTTTGCTGGATGCGCCACGCATGACGGTCACGTGTGAAGACAACGTGCGCCGCGTTGACCAGAAGCGTCGAATAGAGGGCGGCACAAGTGCACCTGCAATAAAAATATCGCCAAATTCTTGTGCCAGTTCTTTGTCTTCTCAATGTGTACTTCTGTGCAAGTCAGAAATGCGTGACAGTTGACTGTGTTAAATAGTGTGTTTTGGGTGTGGTGAGGTTACATGAGGCAAAGGAACAGTTCGTCTGGTATTGTTGTGTTGTGTGTTTGAGGCTTTTGTGACGTGTGTGTGTGGAGCCAGAGTTCACTGCTTGTTTCTGATCATTGCAGTTTGTTGCGAACTTTTTGTGTGGATGTTGTCGTTGTTGTTGACGCGCGCCGATCGTCTTGAGACGGCGCGTGTATTGCAATCACTCTGAGGGTGAAGCTGTGAACAGGAAGCCCCTCCCACTTCAATTTTTCTTGCACCTGACAAAACAAATTTGCACCTGATTTTGTGCCCGCGATTCGTTGTATATAGTTGAGACAAGATGCAAAATGGCTGCTACTTCAGGTCAGGCGCATGTCTGCACTGACAAGTGTTCTTGTTGTGGACTTGACTTGAGTTTCCTATGTTTTTGCAGTTTGCGTGACACGCGTGAACCAAATCGACGTAAATGACGCCAATTATGCATTTTGCACACGAGCCACGCACTTGTGCGTGGTGACGTTTCACTGTGATAAAACTCGCTGTTTTCCACGTATACATGTGTGTGGGGACTGGGACGTCTTGCCTTCTGTGAGAAAGAGAAACGCTGACTGACAGTTACACCAGCGGATCATCAGAGTTTCTGAGTCTTGAGTGCAGGGAGGGAGGTTGGAGACCCTGGATCCGCTGCAGTTTGGCTCATTTGCTGACTTCTACATTTCCCCGCGCGCGTGATTGCGCAGACAGGTGGCGTCCGCGACGCGACGCCACGAGTCCGTTTGGGCGGGAAAAACTGGCGTGCGTCTTCTGACGTACAACATAAATTGATTTTTTTTGTCTTGTTTCTGTAAATAGACCGAAGAAAGTAGTGCGTGAGAGATGAGCATGTTCGATTGATTTGATTGCACTGGATGTACGAAATAAAACTTTTCCACAAAAGTTAGATCGAGACTGTCATGTAAAATTTATTGATTGCAAAAATTGCTGTACAAATTTTCGACGGAGAATGATAGAATGATCCGAGGTGAAAACATTCGTGACAAGTCAGTCAGTGGTCAGTCTTGAAGTTCTCGTCAGTTCGCACTGGATGCGTCGTGCGCTGCGTCTCTGCACAGCGCTTCGTCCACGGACCTGCACAGGGACGCACCGCACGACGCCATCTAAACAAGGAATGTTTTTGCTGACTCAGCGAGCTGTAGTATTGCACAACTTCCGGTTTCACAACCACGTGATGAACGGGTTAGATGATGTCGGAATCAGCTCTGCGGGTCGGAAGGTCCATTTTGGCACTGGGATGTCAGGAGCGTATCCAAGATTTGATCGGGGAGAGGAGGCCTGACGCGGAGGGCTGAAAATCTTCAAAAAGTTGACCGTGTGAAAATTACACCATACTTGAAGGGGGGAGGGGGTCCAATGGATACGCCCTGGACGTTCAGCAGAAGCGAAGAACAGTCAAGTTTTGCCAGGCTGTGGGTGAGTGTCCGCAATATCTGTCAAAATCTGCGTGCGCACACCATGGAATTTGTTGGAATTGTACGTAACGAACACGCGTACGCACGCGCAGTGATTTGGACAAGAACCTGCGCAACATACATGCGCAGTGTGAACTGTATGACAGGTAACTCACTTCCACAATCAAGAAACAAACAATACAGAAAGGCAACAACAACCCGCAAATTGTTGCCATGGCAACAGTGAGCTCTGTTTACGATCTGCGCCCGATACAACAAGCCAACACACAAAGGCACAGCGTGACACGGACGAGTCAACATTGACGCCAGTCACGTCGCGTCACGCTGAGTTCACGTAAAACGTCGTGAACCTGGCGTCGGTGAACAAGACGTCGAATGCTGCGACCACTTCACGTCGTCGGATTGACGTCACGTCGAACACGTTCATGTGACACGTCACGTCAAATCAGTTCACGTCCCGTCTGGTTCACGTTGACACGGACCCCTGATCGCGCCACGTTGGATTCACGTCAAGTCGGGACGTCAGGAGGTCAGTTTCACGTGGGCGGGGAGACCGGCAGCAGAATCGAGTCGTCTTCGTCTGCGAACATGAGAGCAAAACGACGTCAAACGACTTGAATTTCACAACTTTCAAACGCACATACCGGACGACACACACACACACACACACACACACACACACACACACACACACACATCCCTTACCCAGAATGCTCTGGATGACGGAGCGTCGTTTGCGCGTGCGCGGCGTCAGCGTCTCCTTGTGCAGCGCGTCCGTCATCGGGGACAGGGGGACGCTGTGCAGCCCGAACATCGGACTCCCCACCTCCGCGCCCGGGAAGCCTGACAACGAAATGACGAATCACGTGTGGGCAAATAACATCGGGTTCTCCTGACAAGAGTGTCTGGGCGTTTTGGATTGCTACTCAGAATTGGCCAGGCAATCCCCTGAAAGTGCCACTCAGGCCCATGTTGGCCTGAAATTTATTCTTGGACACCCGCCCATCTAGTTTTCAGTTCTGCCACCAAATTGCCAGACACCCATTGAAATATACCAGACCTCTAATTTGTGCATGTCCGGCCAAGTCAGATTGAACTTGAAATGACCAGATGCCCTTGTCTTGTTCCGAATATCTGTCATTTGATCAAACAGAGAACCAGGGCTTCACTTCTGAAGCAGTGAACCCGTCCTCACATCTTCATTTACCCAACGAAAAGAAAGCTGATTCAGAGTGGCACAGAGAGCACACTCACCGTCCTGTGAAGTCGATCGCTTGGGTGTCGAGAATGGGGAGAAAACGACCAGGTCTCCCTGCCCGTTCTGCTTCTGCGGGACCCGGGGCGGCGTGGCGGGCTTCTTAAAAACTGCTGCGTCAGCAGCACGTGGCTCCAGAGGCGTTGCATCATCATCACGTGGCGGCGCTGCTGACTCATCCTCCGGCACCCGGTCCAGGTCAAGGCCGAACGCGAGCGACACTTTCTTGGAGCGTCGCACCTTGGTCTTGTTGGTCGTCTCCTGGAGATGGCGCTCACTCTCCGGTTCTTCACCAGAGGGCACTGCGGCGGAAGTCTCAGGGGAAACACCAGGGGGCGTCCGGGTGGGGGCGTCGCGCGACGGCGAAGGGCTAAACACCTGTGCGGCAGTGCCAATGGCTTCCGGTCTGTCAGCTGATACGTTCCTGGGCGACACCGGGGAATCCTCCGTGACGTCACTTCCCGCTGCGTCACGTGACGCGGACGCCTGGCGGAGACGCTTGAACCTCTCTATGAGATTCTGCGTCTGCGCGTCCAGACTGCCCAGAATCTCCTTGGAGACCGGGGAACGGGACTCCGGCAGCGTCTGACTCAACAAGGCGTCGGCGTTATCGTCATGGTGACGCCCGAGGTCATTCTGCGTCGTCAGCGAGAACGAGGCGCTGAGACGCTGCCTCTCAACGCTGCGTCTCGCAAAGTCTCGTTTCCCTGGAGATCCCACGAGAATCTCCGAGAAATTCCCGTTCTGGACTTCGATGACCCTCGCACTCGTGTTTCCCAGCTCCTCCTCCTCGTCACCAAATAGATCCTCGGGAAAAGTCTCATCCGCGATGTTGGCGTTGAGCAGGTCGGCGGCGTCCATCACTGCGTCCCCTCGCGCCGACCTGCTGCCGATGTGCGACGCCGCCTCCTGGATACTCGTCATGAGATCCTCGAAGTGATCCAGGGATCGGTGGATCTCCTCAACCTCCGGGGACCTGTGGGGCGACGCCGCCGTCGGAACTACTTTCTCCGCCGTTTGGTTCAGAGATTCCTCCGCCCCGCGGCGGCTCCGGATGTGCGGAAGCTCCGGGGTCTTGCTCTGGTTCAGCTCTTCGTAAAGAGCGGAAGTGGATTTCAAGGTCAAGTAGCTCTGACCGGAAGGGCTCAGAAGCAGGCGTTCCTCGTCGCCATGGGAACGGCTGCGATTCGGCGGCGTCGTGTGCAGGTCACTGAGGTTGGCGTTCAGTTTGTTGGCGCTTTCCTCCCTGACGTCACGTTGACCCAATGCGGGACTTGCGGCGTTGTTCATGTTTTCGTCTGTACTGGCGTCTCGTTTACTGGCGCCACCCAGTGTCGCGGGGTCGAAGGCGGGGCCCCCGTCCCCGTCCAGTCTCCGCGTCGAGGGGCCGGGTGGGGCCGCGGCCGGGGAGCCAGGTCCGCCCGCCGCTGAGGGGCTCGGTCTCCCGGGACTGAAAAGACCCCCAGTCACAGCCGTCCCTCCTCGGGACCCCTCAGGCGAACTCCCGTGCCCCACCACGCCGCCTGGCTCCTGCAGTGTCTCCCTCTCCCGGGGGCTCGGCCCCTGCGCAGTGGCGCTGCGCACTGGACTGCGTCCCTGCGCCGGGGCGTTGCTGCGCACGCGTGATGCGGGTGAGGATGTGTGCGCGTGCGCGGGCCTCGTGTGGGCGAGGGTGGGGTGGGCGGGTGCTGTGATTTGGGCGGGGCTCGTTCGAATGAGGTCGGAGTACCCAAGATTGGTGTGGGCGGGGCTGGCGTGACCGAGCGTCTTGGCGGGGGCGGTGGGCGTGTGGTGGGAGAGACTGAGGGTGGAGGGCGGCGTGGGAGAAATGTCGGGCCCGGCCGTCACGATCTCGTCGTCGTCTTCCCCATCTGAAGTGCAGAGTTCCAACAATGACATGACAATGAAAACTCGCATTCACCAATGTCCTGCAACTCAGCCAACTTGTGGAGTTTATCGGCAAAATTCACGCGCAACACCAAGAAATCTGCGTACGGAACAGTGGTCTGGTGAGCATTTGCACTCGACATATGAAACAAGAACCGCGCGCGCGCGTAACGAAACGCCACTCACCCGACTCTCCGGCGAAGAGACGCGTCGCCACGTCGGTCACGGCGTCGTGAGCGATAATACCAGCTCCGTCCAGCTTAGTGCTCGAGAGGGGACTCGCCATGTGGGGCTCGCTGAGCAGGCTGTAGTCCCGCGGGGACCCGGCGGGGGAATGGACGGGGTCCCGCGTCCCGCCTGGGTCCCGCTCTCCAACGGGTTCCCGTTGCTCCGTTGGGGGAGTACGCATCAACTTGTCCTTGCTGACGAAAGCGTCCGTCCCTGACACAAGAAACGCGCATTAAACACAACGCCATGCTGTTTCCCGTGCAGAATTTGCTGACTTCAGGACAGTATTTTCACTCACCGACTCCGAGTGGCAGAGCGAAGTCGAACTCCTCAGACTCGTCGCCCAGCATCGCGTCCACCATCTGTTGCCAGGGAAACGGACAAGTGGTTACGTGCACACACACATATACACACACACACAGCACCGCGTCCACCATCGCGGTTACCAAGGAAACGGACATGTCAGTTCTCTCTGTGCCTGTCTCTGCTCTTTCTTCTTTGCTCTGCTCTCTTCTTCCTCCAGCGCTCTCTCCTTCAGCTCACTCTCTCGCTCCCTGTGTTCCATTTCACGTCGCCACCTCGTCACTCTTCTCTTTGCTCTCTTCTCTCTCGCTCACACACAGACCAACACACACGCACACACACACGCTCCAACGCTCACCCTGTCAGCCAGAATATCGAGCGGCATCCTCGGTTGCCTGGCGACGGCGGGCGTCACCTTGTCCACGCCCGGTGCTTCCGGTTTCTTCCCCGTGGACACAGGAACCTTGAATTCCTGTGAGCAACAAACACTCTCACACTGAGCACTCGACCACCACGTGATACGTGACCCATCACTGCGTGTGGCACGTGACGCACATTTTTATCTGTTTGGTCCCACTTCTTGAAGAAGGCTCCAGCGGAACTGGAGGACGCGCCCAATCGTGGCCCAATCCGGCCGCCCTGACCCCAAACTTTTGTTCGCCTTTCCCCGTCTTTGCCGTAAATGGTATTCTGTGTTCTCATTCGTGACGCCGTTCTCTTCACCAAACCGCCACAGAACCACCAGGTTTTCAGGGGTTTAGATACAGCTCCAGGTCTCCCTGCAGACCCAAATTCCCCCCCCCCCCACCGTAGAGTTCGCAGAGCCGACTCACAGGGGCGCCGCCCGTCGGAGCGTCCCGCTGCGGAAGTCTCGACGCGACGGACCCACCGGACGGCGTCACTAGTCTCGCGGACGTTTTCACCGAACCGCCAGAGGGCGTCACGTGTCTTGCGCTCACCTGAGGCACCTGCCAACCCACAGACAGTGTCTCAGAAAACATTCAATTGTGAGGCACGCTGAAGGTATGACGCACAAAGAGTCAGAAAGACAAGCACAATTCAAGGAAAGACAAAATTTGTAGCAAGTGTTTGGCGGAAGCAAGATTGGACTCTGAGCAAATCCAAACGGACGACAAAACTGCAGAGAAGCAGAAATCAGACTGACACAAAGCGCAGAACAGAGAACTAGTTCACACACCTTCGAAGATGGACGTTTTCCAGCAGCAGCAGCAGTGGTCCCCGTTCCTTTCCAAGCGCCAGCGGCTGTTCCCGCTCTTTTCTGACTCCCCGCCGATGTCCACTTCCGGTTCCCTCGGCGCGGGTCCTTCTGGGTAGACGCGGCTGTTCCCGCGCCTTTCCGCGCGTCTCCATTCTCCCGCGCTGTTCTCACCGCCACGCCGGGGGAGGTGAACCTGTTGGAGGTGAACCAAACTGCTGACGGGATGTCACATGATAGCCGGTGGTGTCTACCCCAATAAGCACACGCTTTCTTTCTGTGTAGATTTGCTCTGGGCCCTCAGGTAGACCAGCGCTGTTCAGACTTCGTTGTTTGGGTTGCGCCCTCTCATCTAGCGGGAGACACCCCCCCCCCCGCCAACACCTGCGCTCAACTGAATTGTGGGTCTTGTGTGTTGCGCGGAATGAACCCCGCGTGTTGTGATGGACCACGATACTGCAGCTCGTCGTACCTGGCGCCCTCGGGTGGCTTTTCCCAGCCGAAGCGCTGCGTCTCCCGCGTCACATGACTGCGCTGCTTCTCGCGCACCTCGCGCGAGATCTCGTCCATCAGCTGCAGCGCCGCCTCAGGGGTCGCCACTGAAAACCACGCCAGATCTCGTCTCAAAAACACCCCACGACTGACTGCCAGCGCGAGAAAAAACGCGAGATTTTTTATCGCGAGGAATGGTGTGAGATTTCGAAGGAGACCTGAAGTTTTTCTTTCTTTGAATCAAATCAAATACTGTTTTCATTATTCCCTTCGTCGCAAAACTTCTGTTTCACCCAGTCGAAGTTGAAACACACACACGCATACAGAGGCAAGCACACACCCACACACAAAGCATGCACTTGCAACCACATGAACACACACACACACGTTACGCAAGTGTGCACAAGCTCTCTCTCTCTCACACACACACACAAAGCGTGCACTTGGAACCACACACACAAGCACACACACTGTAGATGCAAGTATGTACACGCTCTCTCGCTCTCTATCACACACACACACACACACACACACACACACACACAGCACTCACCGCTCTCCCTGCGCGCCGGCCCCCTCTCCGCCCGGGACAGCGGGGTGTAGTCCTTCTCCGACGCCTCGAACGTGACGGGCGGGGTGGGCGGCAGCAGGCCCAGCCCCAGCGGCTGCAGTCAGAGGCATTTCTTGTCAAGCTAGAAACAGTGGTCGGAATCTCTGAATGTGGTGGGCACCGTCACAGGGTGTGAACACCAGGCATGGCGGGTGGGGCAGATGCAGTGAACTTGCGATGTGCACTCCCAAGCGCACGCGCACGCTTTTCTCACCGTGGCTCTGACGGAACCCGGAGACTGCGCCTTGAGCAGAGTCGAGTCCAGCTGCTTCCGTAGACTCCACACAGACTGCTTCAGGTCCGGCAGGATCTCGTCCCCCAACTTGTGCCTGCGTCAGAGAGAAGGCAGATCAACATACATCGCCCGGGGTGGTTTCAGCGTCAGATGCACGAAGTGCCGCGTCCTTGAACTGATCCGGGGTGATTCGTGCCGGAGAGTTTGAAAGTGCGGAAGTGGTGTGTGTGTGTGTGTGTGTGTGTGTGTGTGTTTGTTCTCACCTGAGTGTGCGCGCGGTACTGAGGTGAGCCTGGTGCGTGTGAAGATGTGACGTCACTGTGGGCACCGCGTCTTCGAAATCAGCCAGGCCAACTGCAATCGAGCGACACAGATTAGACGGGTCCACTCCACACACATTGGCAGGGTCGGGGCTGACGGTTACCTCAACACTGTGCACATACATACAAACACAGGCACACAGACAGTGTAGAAACACGTCATGCTGCATTTCTCACAGACGTACGCACAATAGTCACACACACGAACATCCCAAACGCATACGCATACGTGCCACGTGATACACACGCACGCACACCTGACACACGCACGCACCTTCCTGGATCTTCTCCAGATACAGATGCAGGGACAGGTTCCAGAGCTGCAGGAGGCTCAGCAGGTTCAACTTCCCGCCCTCGTAGATGTTCGCCACGCTCCGCTGGAAACACAGAAACGCACACCTGTCACACACACGCACTCGAACACACGTCATTTATACCACACGGAGAAATACGTGCTTCGTCAGCAAACTGGACTTACTGGTCACCACGGCATTTGTTCAGTTTTATAGAACGCGTTTGTTTTGCTGCAGAAATTGTTGAAGGGTCCACTGCACCGACAGTGAAGTTCACGGTGAGTTTGTATGTCTGTGTCTGCAGCCTGCACTACCTGAGCAGGGTGTGTGGGAACTATGCGTGCAACCCGCAACACGTTCGAAGATGTGTGCGAGTGTAAGTGCGTGCGTGTGCGAGAAGAATGCGTGCAACGCGTATCACGTGTACCTCGTGCTCGCTCTCCCGCATCAGATGCTCTGGTGTGTGTGTGTGTGTGTGTGTGTGTGTGTGAGGTATGCAGGCCATACCGCGTGTATCTCCTGCTCGCACTCCCGCAGCAGCTGCTCTGGTGTGTGTGTGTGTGTGTGTGTGTGTGTGTGTGTGAGGTATGCGTGCAGCCCGTACCGCGTGTATCTCCTGCTCGCACTCCCGCAGCAGTCGCTCCGGCACCGTGACCCTGAGCTCGGCGCCGTCGAGGCGGAACCGGTCCGTCGCCCCGGTAACGACGGACGTGACGACGTCGCGCTGCTCCGCCCCCGCCGCGAGATGGCGCTCCAGCTCCCGCCACAGCTCCCGCACCTGCAACACGGAAAGTGATGAACCTGTGACCTGCGCCGCCCTGGAGCCAACCCTGGATGCACACAAGACACCACCCAAGCAACACCCATGACGTGATGGTGTGCAAAATGCTGTTTTTGACGACAGAAACGCCAAATGCCCGTGTGACCCCACCACGTACCTTCTGCACGCGCTGGGTGCGCCGCACGCTCTGGATGCCGACGCTGTAGCCCTCGACACTGGACCGTTTCCCCGCCGACGAGCTGAGGAGAGAACAGGGTCCCAGTCACACAGCTGGGTCGCGTTCTATTTCGCGTGTCGATGCGCTCAGAACGTGCTGAGTTCCATTTTAGTGCACCGGTGCGTACAAAAAGGCACTTTGTTTGGAACACACTCGAGCTTTTGTGAAAAGCGTCGCAATGACGTCACGCTCGGCTGCTTGTGACGTCACACTCACCTGTCCCTGGCGGCGTCCCTCGCGACGATCCGCTCCGTCTCGTCCTTGACCTCTCGCTCCAGGTCCCGGACCGCCCGCGTCAGTGCGCGGTTCCGCTTCACCTGCTCTCTGCAACCGGAAACGGAAACCACGTGATGTGGTGCAGCAAACCACGCGTCCAGGCACGTGAGTTGCAGAGGCAGTGATGCTGTGTCCAGCTGTGTGAGGTGCAGGGCTGGAGTCACTGTGCACGCACATGATACGTGTCTGGGCCCAGTGTTTCTGCCCCTGCACACACTGAGGTCCAGGCACGTGAGGTGTGTCGGCCGGATCCAGGGAGGGAGCCTGAGGCCTGCACACCTCCTGACCCCCGACTGACGGCCCGTTTTTGGTTGTTTCTGTCACCGCACGACGGAGCCAGATGGGCCAGCAAGCTCAGTGTCAAGGAACCCAAAAATCATCGCGACTCCCAACCAGACGAGGATCCTTTACTCACGTGGCGAACTCCTTCCACGTGGTCTGCACGGCGCCAATGTTGGCGCCCCTGTGCAGGAAGCTCAGTTTGCGCGCATGCGCAGCGCAGCGCGCGCCGTCCCGCATCACGTGACCCAGCTGCTGCGTCTGTGACGTCAGCGTCGGGCGAGCCACCACGTCGCGACGCCGGAAGCCTGCAATGAAACAAGAACAGTGGTCAGTATAGAAACGCACATCAGGCTGCCACTGACGAGCGAACACCATTGACAGGACGAGGTCAGGAGAGACGGTGTGCAGGACCACAGAGGCAAATCAGGGCACGCCAAGAGAAGAGCCAAAAAAATCCTTTCTTGTTTCGCACATTGCTTCACACGTGGAGCCACGCGCACACACGCAAACACACAAGGCCGGTGTTCCTCACACGCACGCACATCTCATTCACACACTGGTCCCTCACTGATACAAGCACGCACACTGCTCGCACACGCACGCATGCCCAGCTCTGCGAAGGCCTTCCTCATCAACTTTCTCATGAAGCACACACTTCGCACACACAAACACATTTGGTCACAAACACACACGCACACAGCCCCACACTCCCTCGCACACACACACACACACACAACCTCGACCACAGACACGCAGTTCCTCCCTCCCACACACACTGCCTCCCACAGTCCCTCTCACGCATACAAACACACGCACTGCCTCCCCCCCCCTCTCACAAACACACGCACTGCCTCCCCCCCCCCTCTCACAAACACACGCATGCACGCGTACCCATCTCTGTGGTGACCTTCCTCCTCATGATGTAGACGGAGAAGTAGAAGAGCAGCTCGTAGAACTTGTCCCCGCCGGGCGCGAGGAACGTGGAGGCGACGATGCGGGGCAGGTGCGCGTCAGGGTCGTCCTGTGGGGAGAGATCCGGGGTGAAGATGCAGTGGAACACACACACACACACACACACATTCACAACGAGACTTAGCATTGTTCACCAGCGAATCTCACGGACTGTTTTGATTGTTTCAGGTTCTGTGCAGGGAGCTGAACCTGGGAGCGAAGGGCAAGGCTTACTTCAACCTGGATGTGCCAGGGGAGAGATGTGAAGATACAGTGGAACACACACGCACACACACACGACGCGCAGCAGGTGCGTGTCCTTCTTATCATGCAGGAGAGATTGGTATAGATACACACCAAGGTGCACACACACACACCTTCCCTCCCACTGTTCTGTCTCTCTGACGCACACAAGCATAACGGGCACACCACAGATGAGACGCACACGCGCGTGTACGATGCGCGGCGTCCGCGTTGCTCTGAGCAACACAGAGCACGTGGCGCAGTCACTTCCGGCGTGGCTCGGTTACCTTGGCGATGCGGCTGAGCCAGTCGTGGCACACCTTGCGGAACTGCGCCTCCTGCTTCCGGTCCGACGGCTCCTTGCAATACCTAACAACACACGTGACAACGTGAAATTACGGGATGTGGACCCGCTGATTGCCGTGTTTGCACAGACCAGACACCCAACCCTGGTCACACAGACCAGCATCCCCCGTTGCCAGGTTACTGAGCAGACCGCACTTCTTGCAACCCAGTCACTCAACCGGAACCCACTCCCAGTTACCAGGTCACTGACTACAACCCCGCCCTGGTTTCCATGGTTACTGACCGGAAGAGTTCATCGGCCTGCGTCGCGTCCAGCGTGCGGAACAGGAAGAACATGACGACCTCGAAGGCCTTCTTGTTCTGCATGACGAACATGTCTCTGAAAACAAGAACACCAGCGGGTGAAGACGCGCGCCGCGCCCTTGTCTCTGAAACACAGGGGAAGCCTGCAGACCGAACTTACGCCTGAAACTGATGCTGGAAGGATGACGCTGCAGGTTTGCTGGGATCGTCCTGCTGTCGGGCGCAGCAGCCCACGGGTGGGTCCGGGGAAGGAGCCCCCTGCCCCCCCCCCTTACCTTGTCACCAAATACATTTCACCCCGCGTGCAACATTTTCTCTTCCGTGTGTCAAAGATTTCAATCTTGAACTTGGGCCCGCTGGGGAGACCCCCCCCCCTCTCCGCCAACCCTCACGTGACCAAACCTTGAGAACAGCGCAGCAGCCCTGGTGTGAGGACGATGCTGCAGCTGGACACGCGGACGCACGCACTCACTTGTTGATGGGGATGCGCCACCTGCGCTCGAGCCCCGCCGGCTCCAGACCCAGCAGCAGCAGGTTCGTGAAGCAGACGCTCTTCATGTCCGTGACCTCGTCCATGGTGGAGTCTGTAACAGAGATCAGGCGAGGGTGAGAGGGAGGGAAGCAGACAATCTGCAGGTCAGTGGCCTCGTCCGTGGTGGAGTCTACATCACGAGATACACAACACGATGGGAGGCGGGTGAGAGGGGTGGGAGGTTGGGAAGCCTTGTCCAGGGCGCAGTCTGAAACAATCAGACAGCTGATGTCCAGTGATGAGAGCGGGACGCGTGGGGACAACAGGTGCACCGTCCTCTCGAAAGACAACTTCAGATCTGGAGATCGACAGTGCACACACACACACACACTTCCAACAGATCTGGGTCTTTGTGTCGCAATTTTTTCTGCAATAAATCTATTCCTGGGAGGTTTTTATTCTGCAGAGTCAACGAAGTCTTGAGATCAAAATAGAATCCAGATCTGGGTTCCAAATTTCTTTGACAACAAAATCGCTTTCACAGCTTCTAACAGATCGATCCGGAAGATCCAGATTCACTTGCGGCAGAATCTAGATCCACAACTGTTCAAATCTGACGTTCAATTTCAAAACTTTTCACTCAAAAAGTTCTAGATCTAGATCTGTCTGCAGATCAACGTGGAAAACGAGTCAAGATCAAGATCCACGGTGTGTGGTTTCTTGAACCAACTTTTCAAACAAAAACTTTGTTGCCAACAAGATGTGACACGAAATTCTCTTCAAGAATCAGACCAGATTCTCAGCATTAAACAACTGTAAAAGTTCATCGAACCTGTTGTTGATCTTCACAAGTAATTCCTGTTTCTGAAGGTGATATCCGGAGTCGAATCAAAACTCATTTTTGTGCACAAAAGTTGGAATAAAGTCCGTTTGTTGAAAACACAAATAACAAATGTCGCCATGTCGAAATGACCGCCTTGGATTCCGGAAAAGATGGCGGCAGCAGGTGCGCGTCACAACAGGTCGTGTTTTCTTGCTTGTCGTTGCACCAGAAACCTGTCCGATATCTTTCAACACTGTATACCTAATTTGAAGAGCAATTTACCGCAAAAGTTCACCAAGAGGAACTTTGACGAAAAAAGTTTGCTTCCAGGTAAAGAATCTACCGCTGTTGAATGGGAAACCAGCGCTCCATTTCAAAACAGTTCAAAGCGATTCACTGGGGAAGAGCAGACTTTTTCATCTGACAGGTGGCTTCACTCTCAGCCAATTTTGCTGCAATAACATCTATTTTGAATCCCATCACCGGAGCATCCAAGTTTTGTGAGCACTTGTGAGTTATGGCAGTTTTGGAGAAGATTCCCTCTTATCGCTCACTGTTGACCCATTTTGGTCTTCGCTGTCAAAAGTTGTGATTTTGTAGATCAAGACCTACGACCAACGATGCGGAGTGAACAGTTCGACTCAACCAGGGTCGGAAATTTAAGAATGTCCATCGGTTCAGGATTAGATCTGGATCTGCCAGCGAGAGTCAAACACCTCCCAACTTTGAAAAGCCATCTTGAGCCAATGACGCAAAGAGGGGCGAAGTCGTTCTTGTCAAGGGTCCGGAACCATTGGAGAAGGTTGGATCCATGTGTGCCCTTACCCATTGCAGGCAACATGGAGGAAGGGAAGGAGGAGAAGCTGCTGATCCTGGAGCAGACGAAGTCTGTGGATCTCTCCGGGAGACTGAACGGGGAGCTGCAGCAGCTCAAGGTGCGTGGGAGTGGCGCTGCAGGAGCGGGTCCGTGGACCGCACACACATACACGCACACACACACAAAATACGCACACACAATACATACATACACACACACATACACACCATATTTCCGAGCTCCTGAATTTCACTCCACTCAAGCTGCAAGTTTCTGTTCATCCCCGTGTGTTTGAGAAGAGATCTCCCCTGTGTGAACAAACCCCTGGATTTCCCGCGTCACCAACCGCACTGTTCGGCTGTCAGAAGCTTCATCGAAAAATGGCGGAAACAATTTCCACTTGTGGGACTTTTGACTGGATCCACTGGCAAATCGTTGCACTTGCGAGCGAGGTCACCCAGTTATGCGTCGCACGTTTCAACCGCAGAGCACCTATAAACGGCTGAAGCAGGAGATCCTGTACGAGTGGACGAAGCAACTCCTGCTGCAGACGCTACAGGCGGGGGAGACCCCGGACCTGGCTGAGTGCGGTGAGTCTGCAGGGGCGGACCCTGGATCCGGTCGGGGGAGAAGGCGACTCTCCAAGGGAGAGATGATTTGAACTTGAAAATTTCAACACAATAGCACAGAAAACAAATTTTCTCTGTTTCTCAAGCAAGAGACGTTTAATCCGTTGGGGGGGGGAGGGTGTTGGGCGGGGTTCGGGAAAGCACATTGGGCCTGTTTCACTGGAACCATGCGCTTTTGGTCAGTTCCCCAGACGTGTCTTGGAGCTACCACTGTCAGTGGAGATGCAGGGAGCTGATCCTGGCTTTGGCAAAAAGCGCTGCCCTAATGTTTTTAGAGAGGGAGTACCGAGAGAAGCGGAACGCCGTGTCGGACGCCAAGTCTCGTCTGCAGGACGTGATCTCGTCGCTGCGAGAACTCGCGGAGCAGGCGGAAACGTGTGAGTCTGGTCGCCTGTCCCGTTCCGAGCAACACTCCTTTCCAAAACGTGAGTTTTGGACTCAAATAAAAACAAGTTCTACAAAAAGTTTGAGGTTGAAAACAAAATGCACGAAACTTTTCTTTCTGCAGGCCACAAAGAATATGAAGAACGAATGGCTGTTCTCGACGCTGAGGTGAGGTCTCAGGCACCGAACTCTGTACTGTCTACAAAACGCTGGATACATCACGCGTGACAACCCTGTTCTAGTCGCCAGCAATGACGCTCGCAGCCAAACTCGCGCAGGGGCGTTGGAGGTCACGTACAACGCGTACAGTGCAATACCCATCCACCCCCGCTTTGGCAAATTTACATCACCTTGCTTGTCTCTTGTGACAAAAGTGGCACGTCGTTGGTATTATCGCTCACAGAAGGTGCAGTACGCGGAGCTGATGCGGCGTCGCGAGGTGGCGTCCGAGAGACTAAAGGACACGGCGACCAGGACCAGCCTCAACAACACCATCAAACAGAGGGTGCGTGGCGCCGAAGATCGCGAATATTGCCGAAGACACGTCGCGACGCTTCTCTTGCTCGGCAACGACTGCCTTCGCAGACAAAAAAATACCTCCATGGAGGTCACGTGATTTGCACCTGGGGTTGACAAAGGTCAACATCACCAGACAAGTGGAAAATGGAACACAAATTAGAACATTCTTAGAAGATTG
>JAAUXT010066806.1_pt1 | contig 25165 bp, 28 predicted proteins | sample 7278171 | NCBI WGS metagenome assembly JAAUXT01 (sample SAMN14350112, study PRJNA611818) | marine sediment metagenome | isolation source: surface marine sediment (1.8m) | place: French Polynesia: Moorea | collected 2018-08
GCATTATTGAGCTACACTCAGGTCAGCATTATTGAGCTACACTCAGGTCAGCATCGTTCAGCTACACTCAGGTCAGCATCGTTCAGCTACACTCAGGTCAGCATCATTCAGCTACACTCAGGTCAGCATCATTCAGCTACACTCAGGTCAGCATCGTTCAGCTACACTCAGGTCAGCATCGTTCAGCTACACTCAGGTCAGCATCATTCAGCTACACTCAGGTCAGCATTATTCAGCTACACTCAGGTCAGCATCGTTCAGCTACACTCAGGTCAGCATTATTGAGCTACTCTGGGTCATTTCCTTTCTGCACAGCATTTCGTTGCTGCTGTAGCAGATGGAGTCTTGACAACAATGTACTTTGGATGTGTTCTGATTCATTTATGTCATTGGCTGATTTCAGCAGACTGGTCTTCAATTGATTCAATTGGCAAATGCGTACTCCTTCCTACCTCTTTCCTCACCACACTTTTGTCAGTCTGTCTGGAACTGCAGAAATTGTTCATGAGCAAAAGTGTAAAATGATTGTACGCTCGTAAAATGATCTTGGACTCGTTTTCAAATTTTCCAGGCCCACGATAACCCGACATACGCGTCGCATCGCACAGTCGTTGGTGGAGCAAAGGGAGGAGAGGAAGACGACCCGTACGATACCCTACCGGATGTCATCAAAGACAAAAAGGGAGTTCCAGAGGATGCTGTTGGCGGATACCCCGACCCCTACGAGACCAAGGCAAATCTTGACAATCTGGATGTCGCTGCGGAGGTGGTGGTGGATATGGACGACAAAAAAGCCCTTGGAGTCAAGTACAAAAGATAAACAGTGAAACAGTGGACGCTGGGGTGTGAGTGATGTGCGAATGGATTTGGCTGCATCTTCTTCAGATGACACTTTCTGTTTCCCAGAACAGAGGACTGACTTGTGCGGGTACTCTGCATAAAGACTGAGAGGGCACATTGCAGCCCAGGCCGTCTTTCATGAAATGAATTTTCCCCCATTTCGAAAAGCTGCTACTCAACAGCTCCGAGAATCTTTGCACTTGATTTGATGACAAAAGACACAAATCTACAGAGCTGGAAAAATCATGGACACCCATTAAACTGGCTTGCAAAACACTGCTTGTTGTGCAACAGAGCAAAAGGGCAAGGATTTCACTCCTCTTCAAACACGTTTTGTCTGGCAAATGAAATGTTGATTCTGGTTCACCCCACAAAACGAGCAAGCAAACCAGCATTTCAGTGGCCCGAGATTTCTTTCTTGGGTCCTCCTGACGCACGCATGGAGGTTCTCCGCTTAGTCGTGTTGCCACCTAAGTTTGGGTTCGATGCAGAGAATCGACGGAGGGGAACTTTCACACCTTTGTGATGCTTGTGTAACATTTTGACGTGCGTTCATCGTCCCTGGTAAGTCTCCAGAAGTGTTGAATCAAGTTGATCCTATCATGGAACCAGAGAACACTCACAACTTGGAGACACATGCAGACGGTGTTTTCACACATATTCACGTACTTTTCTGTTTGTGTTGAACAGGTCGGTGTTGTCTGTTGTGTCAAGAATTGTGCGAAGCAGAAATTCACTTGATGTCAGAAATTTAACTGCAACCTCACATGCAAATTTGTTGGTGGGTGCACATCATGCACGCGTACAAACACACTGAGGAAGAACTTTTCAACTCTTCAAGTGAAGATTTCAGTCTTTCACAGTGAAGTCCATGGATGTTCTTGCAGTGTCTGCTTTTGGTACTTTGCCTCCCGAGTAGTGATTCACATTAATTTCCCAGGCTAATGCTGCCAGTATTGTGTGTTGTGTCTGTTCACCTTGAATGCTTGAGCTATCACTGCACGCTGCATACAACAAAGCGATGCACTGAAGTCTGGTGTATTTTTTGTAGACTTTAGTGCACACGAAATCCACACAAAGGCACTGTGATGTAAGGCCAAACGGAATGTGATATGATGTACATAGATGCAACGCAAAGATACCTGCATGTGCTTGTGTGCTTCCACTTGACAGTAACACGGAATGGGAACATTATTCGCGCACGAGTAACAACCACAGAACGCAGTCGTGTGATTTGCACGCCGGAAGAGGTGAGACGACCGGTGTTTCAGATTCCCCGGGGTGCTGGTACCCCAGGAGAGGGTCTGATCCCAACTTTGAGAAGACACGCAAAAGTTAAAACATTTTGCGCCTCGGACCTTTTTGCAGGGTGGGTGAGTAAATCGGATCTTCGGGGCACAGGGGACTTGGGTTGTCCCTCACATATATTCTCTGCATTCATCACTGGCTTTGTTTGGGGAACGAAGGGGTTTTCTCCAAAGATGTCAGGGAAGATCTGCACCCGTATCTTCAATTGTTTTGCTCTGCCGTGTGTGCACTCCTTTGTGTTGTTGCCTGTGGAAGTTGGAAGTTTGCTTTTGTTGTCGCGCATTTCTTGCTGCTGTTTGTGCCCAAAACTCCACAAATATATGCAGAGCTGCACTGGCATTTGAGGAAAATACATGTCGCGTGGCTTTTTGTTCGCATTTTTGTTTGTACAGTTGTCCGACAAATTCATTGTGAATGAATGAAGTGAAGAATGACTTACCGTAGATGTGTTGTTGCGAACAAGTGCCTGAACAAGTATATAATATGAATCAAACTGACAAGTTGAGGAGGACAGAATTGCATGTGCTTTCACACCGAGTCAACTCACCCAATAATTGTTTATGTGCGATTTCCGATGTCAATGCAGTGTCCGGCGAGCTGTCGGCTGGAGTCCTGCACAACGTAACCATGCAGGCACAGCCAACTGCAGAGTCAGTGCATGGGCTGTGGTGGGCCAGCAAGGCTCGTTTTTCTGTTCTGTCTGACTGGCCCAAGGCACACAATGGGTGTCGGGGCAAGCTGTACTGTCCTGACCAAAAAGAAACACACAACTTCGTGGCACCAAAATTGCATGGACAGACACACAAAGCCAAGTGTGACACAACATGTTTCTGAACTGTTTGTCAAACAATGCGCACGAGAAAGTTTGCAACAGAGTGCCTGCCTGCGAACGAAACCAAACAGAAAGTTTGCGAAAGTAGAATGTTCACAGCTGTGCTCGAGTAGGCAATCCAAAGCCATTCCAAAAATATTTGACATACGTACGGCTACTACTGCTGGAGTGCATGGCCAGCATGTCAAGGCGCACAACTGTGAACCTTGGTACAGAACGTGGCAGAACGACGCGCTGTGTGTCGTCCCCCATTTTGACACGAAGTGTATTTTCACTTGGACTATGAATGGCGATCAGTGTGTTGGTTGGTTGTGAGTCGAGTCAGTCTTATTTGAGAATGAGCCTCGAAACACCAAGCAAAAACTGAGAGTAAACGGGAAATTATCGTGATGAAAATAAATATTTTATTACAAAAGACTACACGCTTAATTGCGCTGCGCTCGTGAGTAATTACCACGTGCACCGTTGACAGACTTGTGGACATGACTCAAGTTGTGAGGTTGTTGTGCGAGCGTGAAGATGAAATGCACCCAACACTTGTTGAAGGGAACGAGAGAAAAGAGCATGAAACCTCGAAGAAGATGGTGTTCACTGCGATGAGGCCCTCAAGGCGGAAACCAGAAGGTGGAAAGCTCTTTCTGACAGGTAATACTTGTTCGTGTTTTTCCTTTTGGCCAGCTGGAGAAAAAAACTTGCGAAACACATCTGAAAGCTCGTTGGATCTCCCAAAAATTTCTGCGTTTCGTTTCTCACAAAATGTTCTGGTCACAGTCACACCAATTCCCAATACTCATGAATCCTGGAATTCTACGTCACTTCTGTTCTGGAGACCACCACCACATCCTCCGGGACTGTGTCCAGTTTCACCGCACTGGAGGCTCGGACGTTCTCCGAACTTGCTGCATACGCTTTGTTGTCGTGTCCTTTGATGCGATATATCCCCACCAGCTGCACCCCTCCATCTCCCGTGTCCCCCATGCTGACTGTGCTGTCAGTTTGTTTCTTGGTTCGTTTCAGGTTCTTGGGGTGCTGTTTGGGTTTTTGACGCCTCCATTGCACGCCGCAGTACAACATCGTCCCGATGCTTATGCTTCCTCCCAAGGCCAGGAGAATAATGCCAGCCTGCAACAGAGATAAAATGAGAATCGTGATAACTCGTGTCAAACTACAAACAGCGCTCATTTCGAATCTCGCCCACTGACGACACAGGCTCGAAGAGAGCATTGACCGAGGGAAACTTGAGCCAGAACAGACCGACTGAATTCGTTCCTTCAAGTCAACGTCTTTCCGAATTCACGCTTTCAAATTGACTAGCAGTCAACAGCACAAGCAGAACAACTCACTATGGTCTGAACGCACAAGAAGAATTTTCTGCCAGCAGTAGGAGGTGCCACTTGTGCCTTGGTCCAGAGCCCGCAGAGACTCTGATGTCTTTACCTGGAGGATACCCTCGAACCAGCTGCCGTCCTTGTCCAGCACGACCATGATGATCCCCATGACGAGCATGCAGAGGCCGGGGATGAGCCAGATGAGTGTCCCCGATGGGACGTTGTAGAGACAGCGGCCGAGGCACGACGCCGAGTCGATGTACGACGGTTTGTAGGCCTTGGATTGTTTGTGCTTTGGTGAGCCCTCTTCTGAAAGAACGCAAAACTCATGAAAACTGGCCTGTTCGTGAAAGAGCTCGGACAAGCAGAAAACAAGTTCCCTGTTCGGCGAGTGTGGGAAAACAGGAAACCTTCACGATTGAGCACAAGTTTTTGCTGTTTTTTATTTGAACCTTCTTCGAGCGAGAACTCCACATGCATTTGGATTCCAGACTACCCTGTCCCCAATCATCCCCTCCAATGTACAGTTCTGAATTCACCCATAGTGTCGTCAAACATCGGATGGAACTCGACCGGTCTTTGGTTTTGAACTACTTTGAGAAAAAAGGAGCCCAACACGCATAACACGAAAACGAGACAGCGACCACCATCTGTGAGCTACAACAAGAAAGCTGAGCTTTGAACACAGACGCGTCGCAAGTGCACGACGTGCCTGCCCTTCGGGTAGGTCCTGGTGAGGGCTGGGACGGGGCAGGACTCATCTCATTTCCAAGGTGAGTCCCAGGGTAGGGCCTGCCTCGTTAAAACGCAGGTCCCAGGGCAGAGGTCCTTTGGGGGTTACGATCCTTTCTGAAGTAGGTCTTAGCCCGCTTCAAATTCCAAGGACATCAGTCAGAAGGTATGCTGACCAAGCATGTTCTGTGTCTTGCTATGGCCATTGCAAAACACAGACTCGCTTCGAATTTTAGGACACGTACTTGGAGGTCGGTTGAAGACGTTGAAGGGGTTGTTGGGGTTGCGCGCCTCGGAGATGTGAATGGACATGCCGCCGGTCGCCATGGTTGATCATACCCACACTGGCAACGAAAGAACCTGAAATGGATATAATGAGCGTCAGAAGAGGCTTGCAGTTTCAAGCACTGGCCCAAAAATAGGTTCAGGACAAGTTGGCCACCAATGTTCCCAGTCCTCTGGTTGCTTTGTCCTTTTCTTCCTGGGGGAGGGGGTTCATGTACTGCGGACAACTGTCCCAAAATTGTTCAAGTGACCAACACGTGGGCACATCAGGTTCGCTGAACCAACACAAAAGGAATCTTCTCGGAAATTATAGATCTTGGCTGACAGTTTCACGTGGACCAAGTGTGAAACAAATTTGTTGCCCGTGGACTCACTGCTGTCCAACACGTATCCCTGTTTTCTTTGGGATGGGGGGTCAGATGAAAAATTGCTACGTTTGTACACTGCTGTCCGTTTGTGCACTTATTTTCTTCAAAATGAACTGCACGACACCAAAAAACACATTGCATCACAACAAATTTTCGAGAAACAACAGCAGCCCAAGCACCACCTGTGCGTCCTCGATGGACATGGAAACGTCGTTCAAACAGAGCAACCTGTCAGAAAATTCTGTCAGATTTTCAAAATCATTTCTGAAAACTTACCCCCAAATTTTCTTTGTGTGTTGCACAAGCAGTCAGAACATGGTCAATTCTTTGAAACGGGCACTCCAAACCCCTTCAGCATGAGATGACAAAAACACAGCCGTGCAGGAACTCATTGGCACAGCACGCAATGAGACCTAACGGTATTAGTCACGAAAAAATCAATAGGGTTTCCGCTGCGTGTGTGCCCATCGATTTGACTGAATAAAATGGCCAAATGAAGTCTTTACTTTGTGTTTTGCCTTGTGTATGCGTTGTCCTAGTGCACCAATACAGACACCATAACCTTGTTTGGAGCGACCCAACACAAAGGCCTCTGTTTCTATTTGACATCCTTTTTCTGCTCCAGTTGTTCACTTTGAACTATGCTTGCGGGTCCGCATTCAAACGAGTTTTCGGAGCTCTCTTGGTTTGAGAACTGAAGCTGAGACGGGGATGTCCATGTCCAAGAAGGGAACGAGAGGCTGCTTTTGACCATTTCTGATGTCACATTTTGTCAAATCTGTTGCGTTTGAAACAAGATAGTGCAACACGAGTAGAGCACAGAGTCTGAACCATCGCACGATCGCGTGTAAACCTGTCGAAGTCCTCTCAGTTACGAGTGCCAAGCTAAGCCTGCATGCATGGCAACCACGAGAAGTTCCCACCATTCACCCTTGGAACTGGAGTTCAAAGCAAGCAGCAAATGGAATCCAAAGAGAACTCTCCTGTATCAATCCACCACTGTGCAGATAGTGGCCAGAGTCTCAATCTTCACGAAAAACCCGTTGCCACACCACGCAATGCATTGACTGTTCCCAGAACACCTTCGTGAACCTACCTGAATGTCCTTGTGTCCGTGATGCAAAATTATGTGTCTTGAAAACGTCTTCCTTGGTCATAGAGAAAGAGAACATATTGGGTAATTCCCCGTTTTGTCAACATAGGTGGAAGCCATGACTGGGAAGGCACATGTGTGCTATATGAAGGCACGCAGCTTCAGAGACAGCTTGCTCAAGAGCTCTTCCTCCCTTTCTTCACGTGGCAGCTTTTGCCTGCACAGCTGCATTGCTCTGCGCTTTTTGGTTGTTCGATGAGTTGGTGCATTGCGAGCACACCGCGCTACTTTTTTTCTGGCAAAAACTGGAGATCCTTTGCGACAAGATTCTTCGGTCAAATTTTGAAAGACGGATCTGTTTCTGCTCATGACACAAGAAAAGTTCTTGGTTCGCACTGTCCAAAACTACAGTTCTCTGTCTTCCTTTTTCTTTTCTCATGAGAGGCAACGCCCTGCGAAGAGTAGCCTGAATGTGCGCTCCATGGGCCACGATTTCGTGGTTCGTTCTTCAGGGAGGTTTTGTTTTCATCCAGCATTTCCTCTTCGTGTTCATTGCGCACGTCACTTCGGCGCAATCTGTTGGGCTCAAGCTTGAGCGAAACAGCTGGTGCCGACCTTTTGTAAATACTCATGTACTGGGGCATGCCTCATGCACATATGAGGACGATCTGTTGGCTCAGATCTTTTAGTTTCACTTGGATGTGTTTTTGCCAACCCAAACATCCCTTCAGAGTTTGTTACCAAAATGTTCTTGTGCAGGTGACTTTCGGGATTCACCCGTGTTTTGTCGCTCGAAAGAAAAGACGCTCCCAACATTCCCTCCGTTTTGTGGTGTTCCTGTATTACATGTACCCTTTTTTCGGCGCCAAAGGTGCACACAAGAACAATACTCAAAGTTGTGTTTCCAATTTCAGTCTCGCGAGCCTTGGCCAATGTCGTCTTGAATGAATCAAAAGTGGGTGACACATTTTCAATCTCAACAATTTTGACGGTTATCGATCAGGGGGCTGAGACCAAAATGCCTTGGTGCCTGCATGTTGGTCTGAGGTCTGCAGAAATCAGCACTTGCAGTCGAGCTTGATCTATTGCTGATCTTTCCAGATGCAAACAACTTTTTTGCCCCTCTTTTCACATTGGACCCTTCTCCATACCAAATTGTGGCTCACGAACAGACAAGCATTGAACAAGCATTGAGACAGGAGCTTTCCCACAGTTTGTGTTCAGAAGGGCAAAAACAAAACATCATTCTCCGCCGATGCACAGACAGACATCAACTGCACCTGACAGATCTGTCTTCGCACGCGCAGATCCGCTTCTTGTGCCTTTTGACAACCAGGCGGTGGCTCTGTGAAGTGCTTCTGTTCAGAACTCCACCCAGATGAGCACAAATAGGCTGAAACAAAAGGTCACATTTCTCCAGGGGCCCTTCATTCTTTTCCAGTGGAGGACATGGGAGGCAGGCTTCTTCGTCACTGTCATGGGTGTTGTCGTCTGTGCCGTTTCACAAAAGTAGAATTTCACTGGAACTTGAACCTCACTGGAGCTTCGTCCTGTTTGTTCACAAAGACACCCACCCTAAATGCAGTGTGTTTCCATATCTGCCTTTCACCAATTCTTGCTGCTTGTCCCAAGTTTGTTGCACTCTGGACCCAATCCATTTCCAGTCCAGCTCACCAAAAGCCCTGGTTGCCACTACACATCTTGCAAAGGCACTGTCATGCGTTGGACCTTCTGTCTTCAGCTCACTCCGGCCAAGCCAGCACTTCAGACCTACATGATTGCTGAAATTTTCCTGCTCTGTCACCAGAGGCAGACTGAGAAAGATTTCAATTTCAAAAGTGTTGCAGACACGTATAAAAATAAAAATGTATATTGCGTGGTCTTGCTCAACATTGCCACACTGCTGTGAACACGTCTGTCAAGTGGAAGACTCCACTTTGAAAGAAAAGAGAATTTTCATTCAGTACTTTCACGCACCATTTCTCAAACACAAAGGTGAGGGTGAAGGACTCAAGTCACTGGGTAGAGATCTCAATGGTCTGAGAATTTTGAGGTGTGAGTTTTTGTCAGGGGTCCCATGAGCATGACCAAGCAGGTGAGTGACAGGGGCCCAGGCGGCACAGAGCAGGGAGAACACGAAAACTTTCCCCCGACTGTTTTTGGGTATATTTATTTGAGTTTTGAAAATGTCAACCAAATGGCAAACAAAGATTCGCCCTCAATCAGTGCGCTTTCAAAAAGCTGCTAATGATTAACAAAGCACTGCATGAGCGCGAGAACTGTGCCGCAATATGAGATGAGACTCCTCGTGATTGAAAGGCAACCAAGAGGTACGATTGCTTCTTCAATTTTGTTTCTCAGTGTTCTTCGCACGCAAAGAGGCACTGTCCAAAACACTTCGCCATGCGAAAATGTGCATCTTTTGCACATGTAAAAACAAACATCAAAAGGTAAAACATTCTTCACAGAACCGTAGATTCTAACAACAGAAGTCGAGCTTTTTGACACAATCTGGAAGGAAAATTTAGTTTCAAACATCGCGGGAAAATGGAACAAAGTTCTTTGGGAACGTTTTTTCCACGCAGAAGCAGCTTTTGAGCGGTTTGCTTTCGAATCAAGCTCAAGCTCGTCTGAGCGTAAACTTTCGGAGCCTCTGTACAAACAGCACACCACACTAGAGAGAGAGAGAGAGAGAGAGAGAGAGAGAGAGAGAGAGAGAGAGAGAGAGAGAGAGAGAGAGAGCGCAAACCAGAATCGAACAAGTCCACCTCTCCTTCGGAACAAACAGACCTGGTTGTCCACGAAGAGGAGTTGGCTGCAGAGATGAGGCGAGCGTGGTTGGCCGAGCGGCGTCACAGCGCCGACTCGTACACGGCGTGCTCCGGTCTCTTCCCGTCGCACCGGTTCCGCGGGCCGCTTGCGACGCACTACGCCGTCCTCATCTACGGCGGCCAGATTCTCCTCATCGCCGGCAGCGTCATCGCCGCTGCGGGATTTTCTGCCCACGTTGCGCCCGTCGCGTACACCGGGCCAGTCGTCGGAAGCGTCGGTGAGTGTCTTTTTCTTCGAAATCGGTTTTGTTCCTGTTTGTCTCAATCTGATTCCGTCATGGTGGTGAAGCTCACAACAAAATTGGAGAATTTCCACTGTCAACCAAGCACGTTGAACAACTCCTCAAACGGAGTCTTCAATAACAAACGACATTCCCCAGAAAAAAATGGGCCCATGGACTTCCCGCTGATGTGAACTGATTCCACTTGCTCATTCCAGTTGCTTTTTTTCATCCAGTATCAAAATGTATCGCCAGGCATGACATACAAAAATATTTGGTGAGGTAGAGAAACTTTCTGTGGGTTGGGTTAGGAATTGGTGGCAAATGATGCGAGATATTTCAAAATTGAGTCATAAGTTATAAAACATTCTGAATAAGTGCAAAAAGGTTACATTGAAAATCACTTATTTTTGTGAAATTTTCAAAATATAACTTTTGACCTCCAACCCTGGCTTACATATGTAATACAAAAATATATCAACATCATGTACATTATTCACTACCAATTGCAAATATAACCCACAAATATTTTCTCAACCTCATTAAATATTTTTACATATTTTGCTTGGCAACACATTTTGATGCAAAATCCCCCAAAATTAAATTGTAAATTTCAGCCTCCTAAAAACCATTGAAAAATTTAATCATAATAACACCATACCCACTTGACCTGACAGTGCCTCCAATATCATAAAAATTATATATGGGCACCTTTGGTCAAATATTGCTCACTTTCAAGACACAGCCCAAAATTAAACCCCATGTCCAAAATTTTGAAATTTCCAAATTTGAACTTTTTGCACTAAGAATTCAAAAATGTTCAGTTTTATTCTTTTGAAACCTTGGGCATTATTTAGGACCTAAAAATACAGCAAATTGACCATTGAGTTCAGAATTTGTGTCAAAATCCTGACCACCACAGGGTGTACCAGATTTTGCAATTAAATGCCTATAGGTGATTTGAATCACCTAAAAACTTGGTGTACCACTCGTATGCATTTCGGCTCTGCATGCAGGTTTGTGCATGGCGGCTGCAGGGTGCACTGTGCACAGACGCAGCTCGAGTCTGGCAGCAAGGCGCATCGGGGACATCCCTACTCCCGACGGTTTCAATCTGGAGTCACCCAAAGAGGTACAGCCGTACACCCAACGACAAAGGCGTGTTGCGCCAGGTTGAAACTGCATCGAGCCTGATTTGGCGTTGACCAAAATTTTCTTCACCATGGAGGGCAGAGGCTGCGCTTTTTTCTCTCCGTTCTCAAAACGAAATAGGAGACGGTGCAGCCCGAATCAGGATATTGCGTCGAAGAGCCCGATGTGGTGTTCGCCTCAGAAACAAAATCTGGTGTCCTTGACATTTGACATCTTCTCTGGCCACAAGCTGGGTCGGTCTACTTTTTTCCATTCAGGTCTACAAACAGCTGGCAGCTGCGGTGTTGTGCATGGCGACGTTTTTGGGCGTAATTTTCCTCGCAGTCGGGCTTGCAAACGCCAAGAATGATGGAGATCGCAATCTCACGCTGTACTTTGAAATCCTGGGACCGATTCTCCTCAGTTTTGGCGTGGTCGGCCTCATAGCGCTGAAGTGTGTGGAAGAGAGAGACAGAAAAGCACGCAAAAACAAACACAGAAAGAAGGAACCGCGGAGCCTCTTCACTGGCAGGATGGCAATTCACCGGAAAAACATGGCGCTCAAGTTGGACCCAACGCACGTCAAGGAAGATCCACAGTTCCTCCCTTCAGTGTCGGGACAAATAGACAACAGTCTGTCCGATTCTTCCGACACGAACCCGAAACAGGTTCCACAAGAGAGAATTTGCAAAGACGCCCTTCACCTGGGCGAAGCGCAGAGGAATTCCTGAATGAGATCTTCACCATCACGAATTCCTGTGGCAACGACGATTCGCAGATCAAACAGGAGCCGGGTCGAAACTGCGCGATTCACCGCACGACACATGTCAAGACGCACAATATTCTTTTTTCAGTTTATTCCTGTCGACTCGAAAAAGTGACAATCGTGATCCGTTTCACGTTCCGCTGACAGTGAAACATGGGCGCAATGGAATCCCCGTCTCTACTGCTGCCTTCTACGCGACCCTCAAGTTTTCTGCGACGCGCAACCAGAAAGTGTGTGCGACTTTAAACCCTGTGTAACAGCGGCCAATTTCCTATTTCTTGCCGCTCGGAACAAATGTAGGATGATAAATTCTGACGTCTCACAGAAAACTTGGGGCAGAAGTCATCTGTTGTGTCCTTCAACGCTCAGATGTGTCACCGGAGTCCCATGGGAACAAAGTCCAATGTACAACATGTGCCATAGACGCCATAAGCAGTACCAACTATTTGGCACACAGTCGCGTATAAAATGTTCAATGAGCCCCCACTTGTGAACCGTATCTGAAAATGGCGCTTATGGCATCCAGAAAACACCAAATGTGTTCATATTTTTGTGCGTTTTTTGGATGCAAAAGTTCACCTACTTCAATGAAATTCACTACCACGAGAAGCGAACAAAGTCAATGGAACTGAAAGTTCACGCCAATTGATCTTTTGGCAATAAATCTCCATTTTGATGAAAATGCAGCGTCTTGTGATGTTACGAACTCACTGGGAAACTTCAATCAAATGCCTTCGGTTATGAAAACGACTTTTGATTTGATGACCGCAATGATCCTTCAAATAAACTTTCGTATCAAAACTAAAAGATGGTCACAGAATCTTGACTGACTTTGACGCGAAGTTTCGGAGAGAAGAAAAAATACTTTTCAAATTTGAAAATTGATCCAATTCAAAATGCATTTCCCATTCCACGTGCACACACTGGTAAAAGACGTGTCTGTGATATCACACCCACCTGGCACTGCCTGGTCCGTGTAATGCCACAAAGTCTGCGCGTCGAACGGCAATACATTTTGAAGTGCACTTATTTTCGCCGCGGTCGACTTGGTGCCTCCACGCGCTGCCACGTGGTTCCCGTTTATGACGTCAGTGCGCAAGCACAACATGGCGGTTACTTGAAGCGGTACCGGATGTACACCTCCTTGAACTTGTCGAAGCCTGCAAGCACACCGGCACCTGCCACTCCTCTCAGGATGTTCGCACCTGAAAAACAAAGACGTAGTCAGTGACATCACTCTCGACTGACCTGCCCCACCCACAAGAGACGATTTGCGTGGGAGAAGCGCCTCCGCGAGTTCGTTCACGTAAACACAAACTCGTCAGTGACACGGAGACGGTCCGCTGACCAGTCGCGCGTGCAGAACAGCGCGGAAAATCATTCCAAGGAACCCTTGTGGACATTTGTCAACAGGCACGACGAAGCCCAAATGTTTTGCAGCCAAGACCATCTTTCCCTGAGGCCCGTTTCACACAGGGTGATCCTGGAATCTTCGAATCTGCTCCGGTGATCTTTCTGAAGCCCAGACCCCAACCCCCTCCCTTCCCTTCACCGCCCTTGGCATAGCGTGTGGTTGTAACATTCAGATACTGACCAGCTCCCTTCATCATGGACATGAAGCCCTCGTTCTTCAAGATCTGGACGGCGCAGTCCCACGACCCCTTGTACTTGACCGCCTCTCCAGACGTCATCATCATGCGTCTTCTGATAGTGTCGATCGGGTAGGACACGAGCCCGGCACTGATGGTCACAGCTGCAACGTAACATGTGATTCAGTTTTGTCACTATTCCGCAAAGGTAGTTTTCTTTCCGGCTCATTGAAGAGTCATGCGTGGATTACTTGCGCTTGTCAAAAGTTCTGCCCACAAGTTTGTGCAATGTGACAAACACGCAAAACCCCAATTGTACTGGACGTTCAAGACCGCACACCGGTCAGATCACCATTTTCGTACGAACTTCCAAAATGTCTTCCAACGAAAGGCCCTGCTTGCATCAACACACAAAATGCCCTCCACTGTTATCTACACATGGAGAAACGGTCAAACGTAACTCACCGTATCCGAGCATGAATGAAAGGATAACGCCAGCATCCTCGCCGAGCACGATCGGTTTGAGGGTGTCGTAGAAGCCGAAGTAGCAACCTCGATACACGATGATGCCGACGCACGAGATGACGAAGCCGCGGTATAGACCCACGAAGCCGTCCGACTTCAGAGTTTTCCTGAAAAACGGCGTTTGGTCAAACAGCTGTGTACGCGTACACTTCCACCAGTCTCGTGTGCGCAATACGATTCTTTGGAAATGCCCCACGGGTAATGCTTGGGACGTTCTACATCAAGGTTCTTGTGCCACGCACCTGTACACGTCAATGAGGCCGTTGAACTGGCGCTCGCCGCCCTTGCTGCCAGACTTGGCGTCGTTGGCAAGACGGGTTCGGGCGTAGTCGAGCGAATACCTGCAGGGGAAACGCATTGCTTTACATAACTCTGATCCAGCTTCGTCATCTTCCCAGCAACTCATCGTTCCTGTCAATCCGGGTGTTACTTGAAGCTGTGCACAACGAATCAACTTGCAACACGTATGAAAAGATGCAAACTGCGTCCATGTGTCAAGAATGACGCAGTCATGAGGAAAGGGTGACAGGTCATGGGGGATACTCACACGAAGCAGAGGGACATGGCACCAGCGGCGCCACCGGATGCGATGTTTTTGGAGAATTTGACACCGTAGCTGTCGGACTTCGACTGCTTGAAGATCGCCTTGATCTTGTCCTTGAAGGCGAAGTTGAGCGCCTGAGTTGGGAAGTAACGCAGACAGTTCGCCAGGTTACCACGCCAGAACGGCAGAACGCCTGAAAACAGCAATCAGTTTTGAAGACATCCTGGAATACCAGTTTCTGAACCTGAAGAAAGGGAAAGTTTGGAGAGCCGTTTCTAAACAAAATGAAACACAAGGTTGTGTGCTGAATTATCAAGAATCAATTAAATTAAAGTGAAATCCTTTCACACCCTGTCAGGGTGGCACATCCTGTCGTACACCACCCCTTGCCAGACAGCAAGAACAAACGGGCCATTTCGTGATCGTTCGGCAACGAAAAGATCACTTCGTGTAACTCTCACCCTCCGTTCTGAAGGTCCTGACGGTGCAGTCGACGACACCAGAGTACGGCTTGTCGAGCCGTCCGGCCTTTATCATTTCATCCTGGTTCTGCACAAGCAGTTTCACGCGCTCGATGGGGGCGGCCGCAGTCTTCGAGATGACGGCAGCTGCTCCGGACAGCAAGAAGTTCTCCGCAAACCCGAGCTTCTTTTGACCCGACATCTGAAAGTACCCGACGGAGTCCTCTTTTGGGTGTTTCGTCACTACTTGGTCGAAAAGTTTACCTGAATTTGCGAAGTTCCATGTCAAAATTTTCCACAAAACCAACAAGATCAAATACTGTTGAAAAGTCAAACCAAGAAAACGCAGCTTTGGTCTGAACAAAGACGAAAGTCAAACCAAGAAAACGCAGCTTTGGTCTGAACAAAGACGAAACTTAAGATCAAAATTGTTACAATTGTCAAGTTTTGGAAATTATCAAATGACCAAGATTATGTCGACAGAGCAGCCGAGATCGAAACACTCGGTGGTCACAAGCGATGACGTCTGTTTTCAGTGGGCGTGACCCTTTGACCCTGGAGTCACTTTGCATTCAATCAGGCAATTGGAAAATGTCGAAGGACGAGTGGATCTTAACCAATCCGAAACAGCCGAGAACTTCCCTCGCCAGAATGCTGGTGCCTCCGAAACCTGGACAAACTTTTAGAATCTGTAGAAACTAGGCACAAGAGAATTCCTGTAAGTCTGAAAGGATCGGACACTGTGCCCTTGAAACTGTCCCTACCCGCCCGAAAGGGAGTTGTGCCTGAGCAATCATTGTGTGTTCAAGCAAATTTACACAACAGTTTCTTCCAGTGTCACGAACAAGCTGGTCATTTTGAAATAACAGCAGTAAGGTCATGATCACTGTGGCAGCCATGCGCAGATAGTCTATTTGAAGGGCAAACTTTAACAGAATATTTCACGTGAAAGTTGTTCGGTTGCATTTCCAACTTGGATTTCCAAGCATGCTACAATTCATAGAGATCGACACGGACAAGATTTTAATGTGATAAAAGGGGTAAATACACACCTTTCAATCGATTAGCCAAACCCCTTCTTGTCTGCAACCGGTCCAACACTGTGGCAGTGTGAAGAGGTCGAGGTGAGAGCGAGGCTGCTTCAGGGTCAAATCTTGGTGAGTCCCGTAGAAATTTAAACTTTCTCCTCGAAACCAAGTTTTTCGACAAACGAGTAATTTTCATATTTTATGTAAAGACAAAACTCAACACCATACTTGAGTTGTGATGCTCATTTTACAAACAGGGGCGAGAAAACGTACAGGTCTTCTACCGCTCTTCTTGGTGATATCCGACGAAATTCAGTCTGGTACCCGGTTCATTGGAAACAAGTTTTTTATTTTTGTGGGAAGGATGAGTTTACCAGAGTCGGCAAGACGTGTTGATGCAGCAGGACTTTTTCAAACAAATACAACAAAGCAGGAAATCTGGTATGAATAGAAGCGGCTCAAAATGTCAGTAAATTGTTCTCTCATGTCTCATCTGCCCTGTATTTTCCGAGCGATATTTAAGGATTTTGACCATGTTGCCGCTTGGTCACAACCCTTGGAAACTGATTACCACACGGGACCTGGCATGTCTGTTGTGATAAACACACCCCGGATGCCACCAATATTTTGCAGACTGCCTCGTACCCTGGGAGAATCTTGATGTTTGCCTTTGCCCCATTGTCCACGTATTTGATGGTCACGCCAGCCGGTCATGTAGGTGAGGCAAAGAGCCAAAAAAACCTTGAGCATTTCTTGTGTGCATATGTTCACACTTTGATTTCCCCTGCCCCTACCTTGGTCACTCCCCCCTTTCCAAGCTATTACCCCCACCCAGGCCATGACCCTCCATACTCCGGCCATGACCCCTCCTTCCCAGGCCATTGCACACACACCCCCAACACACAGGCGATCAGTAGCGACTGCGATCGCAACGCGGCTGTTTTCAAAACTCTGCTTTATTGTTAGTTCTTTTTGACAAAGGTTGACTCACTCTTTCTTTTCTTCTTTTTCTTTCCTGGTGTTGGTGACGGGGGGGGGGGGGTTCTTTCTTTTTGGTGATTCTTATTTCAGACTCTTTGTGAGCAAACAAGTTAACAACCGAGCATTATACTCGTCTTCAGGCAAATTATATAACTGTAGTGACCCCTTTCCTTCGTTGACTTCGTGTGTCGCGTACTTTCACATTATTCTTTTGTTGTTCTTCCACAGTGAAACAAAGTAAAATTCTTCACGATGTTCTGGTTGGTTGATATGAAGGACACTGTGCGACTGCCGCCACACCTCTTCAAGCTGCAGCACAACGACGCCATCATTGAATGTCTGAATAAAAAGTTCGCCAACAAGGTAGTTGTGGAAGACCGTGTTGTTTCTGACCGATTGGCCCGCTCCTCCCCACGTGTCAGAGCACCAGATTTCAAAACAGGCCAATTGTTGGACTCGTGGGTGCAAACTCCGACTGCATCGCCCCCAGATCAGGGGTGAGACCACTGAGAATTTGTCACCCCCCCCCCCTTGACCACCCCTCCACGCCCTGTCACCAAGCAGTTGCTAAGTCGCGATCCGGGGTGAACAACCATGATCCGGGAAGACCAGAGAACCGAGACTGAGTGACCCTCGCGACTCGCCTGTGTCCGTACCCAGTTCTGTCGTGTTGTGAAAATGTATGTTTACGTTGACAGGTGGTTCACAAAGTGGGATTGTGCATCGCGTTGTGGGATGTGACCAAGTTGGAAGACAGCTACATATTTCCTGGGGATGGATCTTCTCATACCGTCGGTGAGATTTGTCGTGTTGCAGACGACAGAAATACGCGCCGACAGCAAAGCTGCGTCGGCGGGTGAAACAAGCTTTTCTGGAAAGTGTGCCGGACCCGTCTGCAAGATTTTCAGACACCAGACTCAAGGGCAATGTGCCTTGAAGAGGTAACCCCTCGGAAATTCATCTGGCCAAAAACATTTAGACCGGAAATCAAGAGTAAGTCCTGTGGTCAAAACAAGATCCAAAAGCACTGAGCAGCCGCTGTACAAGTGTTTCACCATACCGTTCTATTGTTGCAAGAGAGCGTGTGTGTCAGAAGTGATAAGTGTGAAGGGTATCCCAGTAAACCTCTCAGCCTGACATGAGAAATATTCCCTCTGGCCAGGACATCATGCATGGGTGTACATCGTCTCCAGGACACAAGAACACCCCAAAAATGGAAGAATATCCTCCGTTCTATGTCGTTATGTTGTGGCGGCGGGGATCTGGAACATCGAGCGTTCTCCAGACAGATGTATCCTGAAACTTTCCTTCCAGACAGAGGGTCAGGGAGAGGGAAGTTGACAGAAATAATTTTCAATGTCTGGCTTGAAATAATCTCCAAAGCCCCTCCGCGACACAACACAATGTCCAGAAACAGCAGCTGTTGTGCTTTGACTGCAGCAGCTGGCTGACGCTGTGTGCTTGATGTCTGTTGTTCCGGGTCTTTCTTGGGTACCACATTCCGGTCTCGTGTTTGGTCTTGCGGGCGCAGATGTTGATTCCAAACTACACTGTGTTTGGTGCATCTTTCAGTGTGATCCATCTGTTTCAGTTCACTTCCGCTACGTGGTGTTTCGTCCATTCCAAGACGAGATTCTGGTCGGGAAGATCCGGAGCAGCAGCAAAGAAGGCATCAATGGTGAGTGGATTTGCTGATTTCTGCCCTCTACATTTCACTTGAACAGTTTGCTCATTTCAAGACGCTTCTCTGTTGTTTTCAACACGTTCTGTCGTTGATTTGAAAAGTTATTCTAAGTCCCTAAAGGTTTGTCTGAAGTCATTCTCAGTCCCTAAAGGTTTGTCTGAAGTCAAAGTCAATTGACTCATCTCGGAGCAGCTGCCACAGGTTTGGATTCGCTTCGGTTCGTTCTTTTTTGTGACAGACAATGTCCGTTGTCTTATGATTTTGGATGTACTGTGACAGGACAGGGAACACTGTGTTCGCTAACTGTGCGTCGCAGTCCTCCAAACGATTTTGAGTTGTGAACTTGCGACAGAAGAGAACATTGTGGTCTTTGCTGAAATGAGCGTGCAACATTTTACACTTTCGCCACTGTAAGAGCCCGACAGCATTGGCGTCGGTGGTATGGTAGGCTGGCAGACTCCCAGCACTCTCGGAAGCACCCAGAAAACCGTCTGGTTCTCAATCCTCCAGAGAGCCAAAAAGTGTTGGATTGCTGGTGATAATATTTCTTTTGGTGCCGTCTCTGGACTTCGATCGCCAAACGTGTGTGCGAAAAGTTATTTTCCCCTTCTTGCCTCCCGAGCACAAAGTAACAAAAGGAACTGCAGGTATGCAGGAACAGCAAAATGTGTCCTGTACGCAGAGTTCACGGCAAATGCGTGTGCTTGTCATTTTCCTTGTTTTGTTGATCTGCACTTTCACCTTCCTGACGAGATAACAGGCCATCTCAAGCCAGGAGTCTTGGCACGAGTGAGGAAACCCTGTCATCCTGTGCCTGACATTTCCGTACGGGAACCTGCTTTGTCGTGCGGCTGTCGGCTTCAGCCCCGCCACTCTATTTGTTGTGCAACGCAAAAGGACGTCCACCACTGACGATGTGACAACTAACCAAACGTTTTGCAAATCATTTCAATGTTGTCCTGCGTTCTTGATCCAGTGGACATGTCACAACTCAAACACACGCTGTCTCCGTTCACGTGAGGATTGTACAGTCACGAAACGCCAGATGGTCTTGAAACCAGCGGATTGCAAAACAGAAGGGTTAGCAGCGTTTCATCTGGGATCCGAAACGAGGGTGATGTTGGCCTCAGACACCGCGTTTTGGCCGAAGGAAAGAGAGTTGAGAGTTCCTTGTGTCGCTGGACGCTCTGGCTCCGCTCTGGATCCCTTTCTGAGACAGACCATTAGAAGAGTGACGTTAGTGCCGCTCTCTGCAGCTCTATTTTTGTGAACGGCTTTTAGCACATCAAAGCGAACTGAAACCCGAGTCCTTCGCCTTCAGGCGCTTTCGCCTCCAAAAACTGATACAAGGCATTTCCACACAATGCGATGTTTTGTTTTTGAGGTTTTGATGTCAGAACTGACGAAGTGGGGAAGAACCGTAGAAAATGCGTTGTCAAATGCTGAAACGCGTGTCGTATTCAAAGACGTTCGAACATGTGCTCCTTTTCCTTGAGGAGGGTTTTGATGCGCGCGTTTCTGAGTGCCGCCATGTCAATGAGACTCGCTGTACCCTCCTCAGACGTGCAGATCTGTTGACTATACTTCGGCGCAGAAATGCAAATTGCTTTTCTGACATTGCCCAGTGCAGGAAACGGAATAGGAAGGACAGGAAGGCTACTGACGGCTTTGCGTGTACAAAACAAGATAAGCATTGCTCAAGGCATCTGCGGGTGCGAAGTTCCTGTTGAATCTCGAAGGAAAAGAGAAGGAAGAGAAAAACAAGTTCTTGGGCAGGGGAGGTCTTGGCCATTGCGGGGGGGGGGGTTATTATGTGTGAAGGAGCAAAGGGGGAGGGGTGAAGCAGGACAACAGACCATCCTTGCCTGCAGCGCACCCCCACCAGCTGCTCCTCCCAAAAGAGACTTCGCGCAAATATGAACACACATAACCCTTAACATCATTTCAGCTGAAAGCCCTTGGTCTGAAACTTTAGTTTACCCTATTTCACTGTGTTCTGGTGATGGGAAACAGGTCAAAATGGTAAAAATGGCTGCTTAAGTTGTTTTTCAGAAACAATGATCAAGTTTCTGGAGTCGAGGGCCTTTTGTGCAACAGAGAAGGTTGACTGCTGTGGTTTCGGTGCCACTTGGATTTTTTCTGACGAAAAGAATTGTTCTGGTTCTTGTGAGAAGTATCACGTTCGAATGTTTTCAGATTTTTCAGCTGGTAGAACCAGACTGACGAATTCGACAGGCTCAAGATTTAACTTTCGACTCGTTGCAGTGTCGCTGGGGTTTTTCGACGATATTCTCATCCCGGCTGACGCGTTACAACACCCGTCGCGGTTGTATCCTTTGGACAGTCCTTTTTGGAGGAGCGAACTCCCTCAAAAAGAACGATTTTCACATCATCCATTAGAACAGCCCTCGTGTGTTGATTCTGCTTGGTGTGAGATGTTGAGGTTGGCAGAATCACTTCATCTTGTTAGTTTTCGCCTTTTCACGCTTAACGCAAGTCGTGTCCTTGTCGGAATACAAGTGTAAATTCAGTGGCTTTGTGGTTACGACTTGCCTTGACTGCAGCTACAGCGACGAGAGTGAGCAGGTGTGGGTGTGGGAGTACGAAGGGAACCCCCTCTTCATGGACACTGGTGAACAGATCAGGTACGTTCTGCACAGTCCTTGCCCTGCCCACTTGGTAAAAATGTTTCGGTTTGGTTCGTTTGAGACATTACAAGTACATTTTTGGCAGCTTCTGACGTAGTGAGATGGTGTGCGAGCATGTGAGTTTCTCACTTTTGTTTTCTTTCCGCGGTTTGAGACTCGAATGTCGCGTTGGTGTCGTGTCTTTGGACGCGTGCTTTCTAGAACGGATGTAATTTGCAAATTAGGAGGTCAGGTGCACAACAAGGCTTCGTGGGAGTTGTCAATCTGGAAATCCCAGTTTACTCGAGGACAAGCAATAAGGCCTTTTCTTTCTCCCTCTCTCTGTGGTACGGCGTAATCTGCTTTCTAATGAGTCGTTTGGAGTGTGATGCGCGTGTAAGAGTCTCTGACGAGCTACGAAAACACAAATTCATCCAAGCGACGCTTTGACTTGTGTCTGGAAAAGAGGTTGGAAGACCACAAGCGTCTGTTCTGATCCGTTCAGGCACCGGGAGCCTGTTTCCTCACAAACGGACCCCAAATTGACAATCGATGATTTGGGGCCCAAATTCGTCTTGTATATTTTGTGTGTGTGTGTGTGTGTGTGTGGGGGGGGGGGTGAGGGAGCAAAGCCCACAACCCAGCTTGTTCTCACTTGCACACTCTGAGTTATACGGAAAGATACTGTGAAGAACCAATGTGAGACACACAGTTGTTTACTGGGACGAACTTGGGCCAAGTGAGTCGATTTGATTAGCTTCGGCGGAGTTTTTGCACACACCGAACGAATGTATTCGGCGTGTGTATTATAATCATCCAAAGTGCAAAATGATGAAGACATACCCCCTCCCCAAAACACGCATTTTCAGAACTTGGTGGAATCTGCCAGTTACCTGTCAGACCAAGCGCTGGCTGCCACGTAGAATTTGTGCCGATTCCGGTGACTTGGCTGATTTGGGCGATTCGGCGTGTGTCAACAAGTGTTCTTGTTTCACGAACCAAGCTGAACTGAGGAAACTCGAGAGAAGGTGAAGTTCGAAGCACAAGAGAAACGCCGAAGAAATTCTCTTGTCAGCCCTTTTCCCTTTTCCTTGTCTTTCCTTCTTGAGCACGAGACTGCGCACAGCCGAAGTTCAAGAGATGTGTCTCAGCTGACGATTTGTGCAAAGAGCCTGTACAATGCGTGTCAAACAGCCTGGAATCTGCTTCTCCTTCCGTTCTGTCAACGTGGAGAGGTCTCAAGTTTTTCTGTGCGCGGGTGTCGGCATCGTCACCAAACCTTGTACCGGATTTGGCACTGAGGAACAAAGGCGAACGTGGCTTGGAGTGTTCGTCGCGTGCAGTATCTTTCACCGAAACAGTTACAAATCTTTTAGTTTTGCAATAACGCGTATCAACGACGGATTCAGCAAACTGCAGTGGAGTCACAGCTGTCGTGAAGACGAAACTCTGCAAATGTCGCATCCCAAACGGTCCACCAGGGTCTCTGGAGAACAGGCCTGGATGGGCGTGGGTGGGTGAGTTGCTGCAGTAACACAATTAGAGAAGACGTAGCAGGTGCAACTTACTTTCTCAGTGGAACCCAACATTTGTGGCTCGCATGAGCCAGCAGGGCTTTTCCAAGTTCTGTTCAGATGGTTCTCTGCTTTTTCGAAAAGTGAAAGACTGAATCGCCGCAATGAGTTGCAAAAACACGACATCAGTTCTGTGTTGTGTCTGACGGCGTGTCACATTTTTGGACAGTTTGAAATCTCACAGCACCGAACAGAGACAAGGTGGAGACAATCCATCGCACTGTATTTTATGAGCTTTCTTTGTGGGGCTGGTTGGGGGGCGGGCAGGTGTGATTTGAGAAACAAACATGAGACGGTAGATCTGTGGTCACACAGGCGAGGCCAGTGCTCCTTCTGGACACCTGCAGGCAGACAAGTTCTGTCCATTAATCCGGAAATTGTGAGCTAAAATGGGCTGATTGCATCTGTACTGTGGGAGACTGGCCAGCCATCAGGGATTGTGTGCGTTTCTGGAAAACACATCCGCAGTCGAGAGCTATTCTTGCTTGTCAGTCTCCTGCGGATTCCTGCAAATGCAGGTGAAGAACAAGTGGGACAGAACACAATTCTCAGACGTAAACAGCTGAGAAAGGCACAGACTGAGGACACGATCTGCGGTCGTTTGTTCACTTCCACGAAGTGTCTCAAAGCAATTTCTTTTATCTTGGCTGAGCTTTTGAAGTCACAGAATTTGCCACACCCTGACTTTTTTTCTCTCAGCACGTTCAATCTCGGTAGTTTTCAATCCCGGCTGACATTGAGGCGGGAACTTGTTGAAGGACTCCCCTGAAGCAAACCTGTGCTGAAGCAGTAATCGCCCTGGAAACAGGGGACTGTCGCTAAGGTCAGGCGTGACGCTGAGAGGAACCCGCGCCGTCATTACACGCTGTGGTTTAGTCGTCTCAATGACAGTCACCTGCACCTGTGCAGCACGCGAAAAGAGGCGCTGCAGATTCATCACTGTTTTCTGGTTGTCGTGCCAAACTTCCAGCGCGTTATTTTTTTTGTCAGATTGTCCCAAGGTTCGGTTTCCCATGCAGATTCAAGGCAGATGTGGCCTTGTCCCAACATTGGGTGCAGAGGAGGTTACAGTTGCTGGATTCGGACAGTTGTCAAGCCACCGAAGACAAGAAACACACGTTTGAGATCGGGCGTGGTATGCTGCACGTTGTTTGCCGGGTATCCAAGATACATCAACGTTTCATGATGATAAATCCGGTTTGCAGTGAAACCAACTCCAAGTGACTTGGAGAAATTGACCAGCTTCAGAACTTATCTAAATTCCTCACCCTCTGAGGTTTCCTGGGTATCCCTCTCACCTTGAAAAAAATCGTTACTTTTCATCGGGAGCAGCTTCACGTGCGTTATTGCATTACTGCATCCACGGAGTGGATAACGTCAATTCGCAGAAACGCCCACTCACGCCTCAATTAGTCGAGACGTGAGAACGTTTGCCGTTCGAGCTCTGCACGATTTTGCAACCACAATGTTCGCCTGTGTCATCTGAGAAACACTTCTGAGGTGAACAGTCAGGAAAGCGCAAGTGACAAACAAGAAATTAGAATCACGAGTTACGTTTTCAGAAGAAAAGACAAAGACCCCACAAATAACCGCAGCATTCTGGTGGCGTATCTCAGCACCGGCAAATCTTCTTGTGGAACATCTCGTTGGTGTCTCAATGAGTGTATAACACAACTTGTCTGGCAGTCCAAAGCGTTCAGTTGCTTGGCACCTGGTGCACTCGATCGCAGTTGCAGCTGCGGCACCCGCCCCTTTGCCCGACATTTGCTCTGTCGCGTGCCCAACAAGCTTCGTCAGTGCATCGCTCCAGACAGGTACGCAGAGTGGTCTGGAGTCCAAGAGAAACTGCGATGACAAGCAACCAGAAAACTTGGAATTTGTCAGTTGTCTGAAGAGATCTGTTTCTCACACCTTTCGGTGTGGACTTCCTTTCACTGCAACGCCAGGGGAGTTCCCTGAAGCGAACGCTGCAAACCTGTATTCCGCGTGTCCGCAGAGAGGACGATCTAAAAAGAGGATTGGTCGTTCATGAAGCGAGCAATTTTCTTCACCATCCTGAGGTTCATTATGTTTTTGACAGTGGATGCAGGTTCGTGTCCGCGATGTGTGGCGCTGCTTTCATCGCGTCCGTTTGGTTCCCGCAGCGATTAGTCACTTCACTGTTTCTACCTTCTTCCTCTTCGGGGTAAAGCACGTTTCGTGTGAAGCCACCTGGAGATATTCAGTTTCTCATGACAGACAGGACACCTGAGTGTGGTGACAGAAACTGATGACCAGCGTCATTGTGCGAAGTCCCTTTAGGGAGAAGCACTATGTGGTAATGCAGTATATGGCAGCTGGACCAAAATGTCCCCTGCCCCCCCCCCTGGACAGACCCCCCCCATGGCCAAACCCCTCCCATGGCCAGATCCGCCCCC
>JAAUXT010103012.1_pt1 | contig 25158 bp, 28 predicted proteins | sample 7278171 | NCBI WGS metagenome assembly JAAUXT01 (sample SAMN14350112, study PRJNA611818) | marine sediment metagenome | isolation source: surface marine sediment (1.8m) | place: French Polynesia: Moorea | collected 2018-08
AGGTGGCGCCACAGGCGTACACCTACATCTTCAACTACAGATCCACCCAGTCCCCACACACAGGTATCTACAGATCCACCCAGTCCCCACACACAGGTATCTACAGATCCATCTTCACCCTCTAAATCTGCCCAGTCCCTGCAGGCACACGGGTCTCACCAGGTCTGTCCAGTCCAGTCCACACACACATGAATACAGGTCACTCCTCCTCTAGACATCTTCACTTTTATCTGCCAAGTCCCCACACAGGCAACAAGTGACCCCCCCCCCCCAATCTCAAGAAGCCAAGAAGCAGAAAACGTTTGGCTCCCAACACGTGGTCTTCACCTGGTTCCCGCTTCTCTTCTCTCCTCGTGCGCAGGCGTGGCGCTGGGGGACGACGTGCTCTACCTGCTCGGGCAGCCGCTCCGGTCCACGCGATGGTCTCTCACCGACCAGCAGGTCTCCAGGCTCATGATGGTCTTCTTCGGCAACTTCATCAGTCACGGGTCAGTCCCCAGTTTTCTAGTACGAGCATGATGCGGCACGCGTACAAACATGTTTGTGGCAGTGTTCTGTGATCTCTCACTCACTGTGACATACATATTTGAACTTGTGCCACATATTGCTCATACAAGAAGTGGGTTCCAGAACATGCTGATTGCTTATGTGAGATCACCAAACTTCACCTCAATTTGCAGAACTTGCTCTCGACTAATGTCTCGAGCGTGTTCTGCAAATCTTGGTGGCATTCTGCGATCTCACACTCGCAATCAACATGAGTTCGGGAACCCTTACCACATGTTCAAGATCTCACGGGTCCCGTGTTCGGGTGTGCATCAGAGCCAGGGTGTGCTGTGCATGGAAGATAATGGGCGCTGCGAGGAGGCAAACCCCACGACGTTCTGACCTCAAAAACTCAGGACACGTCAAGGGAAACCACGAGTTCAGTTCACTGAAAATTGTTCATTTGAGTCACTGTTGGAAAATACCCCCCAAAAACAGCAATGACATTTGAGGTGAGCTTTTCGGTGGACGCGCCAAGTGTATTGCGTTGCATCCTGTGTACATCAACGGTTCAGTCGCCTGAACCCACACATGTACCGTGGTCATGCACACTGGTACCTCAGGTGGTACACGTACGCGTGGGGCGGCACGACACCAAGGCGCAAAGGATCCACTGTGAACGAACCCGCGCTGCCTGCAGCAACGCCCCCTGCTGAGTAATTCCTCGTCGTCTGTTCCAGGGACCCGACACACAGCTCGGGCATCAGCTGGTGGCCTGTGTTCGACCCCTCCGAGCACACGTACCTCGAGGTGAACCGAGAGGGTGGCACCGACATCCTCCACAACTACCGCCACGACAAGCTGTCCTTCTGGAGCAGCCTGCGTCCCCAGCTCCTCGCACAGCTCCAGAGCCTCGTTGTCGACGTGAAGCGCAACTCCAGCCAATACGACGCCTTCTTACAAAACCCCCACGCGGGGTCCTCGGGAACCAATGGCGGGGGCTCTAGTGGCAATGGAGTGAGAGAAAGTGAGGAGGACGAGGAAAAAGACTACAAAAAGTACTTCCTCGTGATGTGGATTTTGGCTGGAGTCGGGATACTTCTTGCAATAGGGATTGTGATCCTTCTCATCATCACCTACAGAGCGAAGAAGGAAGCCTACGTGTTCGAAGGGACTAAACTGTAGCTGAACACAACCAGCCGAGGAAAGTTCGGAGGAGAAGGGCCTCAAGGCTCAAAACTTGTGTGCAAATTCTGCAAGTCGGAAAAGTCATCCTGTAATTTGTTTGCGGGTGGGAGGAATGAATTCAGTTCGCGCACACATGTGCACTGACTCTCTAGAGCTGTGGAGGTGTCGGAGAAAGAACGTTGTTCAACAAAAGGATATGCACGGGTACTCGTATTCGTTGATTGTCGTCCCTTATGAACTGCAGTTCGTTTGGTCAGCATGCATGCAACATGTAACGGATGACGGGGAACAGGTCACCAGTGTCACATGAACCTTCTGCACAAGTCTGCACGCTGCCGAATCGTCACACACGCACACACACACACACACACACACACACACACACACACACACACACACGTGAGTCGTCAACGAATTGGTGATCCATGGAAGAGGTTCCACATTCGTGTGTAAAACGCGTGTTTCCGTCGAAGTCATTGCGACGCGTATTCAGGCCAGCGCCAGTCAGCAGGGGGCGCTGCAGCGAGCGTCGCCTTGGCAACGAACCGTACTCGGTACAAGGGTCCTCAAAAAAACTTGGCAATGCGGGAGGGACGGGCCGCCCGACCCTCCCAAAACAAGGGTAGATTTTTCTCGCAGCACGCAGCTGACGAGGCATTTTTTGGTCATTGACTGTCAACGCAACACAGATCCAGCGCCCACAGCTCGGCGTTTTTCACGCTGGGTGCGTGACGCGTTGCGTCGCAGGCGCTGCGTCACAGTCAGCGCAGCGTTCAACGGGCCTTTCGTCGCCTGCGCAACGCGTCACGCATGCAGTGTGAAACTGGCCAATACCTGTACATTTGTACAGAAGAAAAGGCACCCCTCCCCCAATTTTCTAGCGTTCAACATGCCACTGCACGCTTGTGCGCGCACTCACATCAAGGCGAACGACGTCGCGAACGGACGCCCAGCAATCAAGAAACAACGCATGTTTTTTCACGTTTTGTTTGTCTATTCACACTGCAAAGGTAAATATTTCAATAAAAATCGCAGACACACCTCAGCGAAAATCCTGATTGTCTTGTTGATTGTAAATTTTGAAAACGAACGATGACATCACGGATTTCTGGGACGGATTCACAGATTCACTGGAAGTACGCGAGCACGCGGACGCGCACGCGCAGAACTTCGGACGATTTCACGCGTGCTTCAAGCTGGACGCGTCAAACATTGTGTCCTTTTCTTAGTTGATGGGCGCTGCATCATCAATGGTGACTTTACAACTCCCAGGACTTGCACAAGGGCGCCGGGCTTCGCCCGTGACGCGTCCAGTGTGGAGCAGCCCCGAGACGCCCCATCACAGCGCGCTCTGACGGACGGACGGATTCAGATCACTGGAAAACGGATTCAGCAGCTACATGAGTCCGTGGAGGAAGCAGACTGGAACATTTTACAAAGTTGTCCACTTCACACAAAACAGTTGATCCCCTTTGCAACCTTGAAATCACGCTCAAAATGGTACACAACAGCACGGCTATCTGTGTCTCAGGTGCACAAGAACAAAGGTCTGTACATTTTGGCTAAAAACACTGGAAAAGCCGTGTTCAGCACTTAAGACCCATATGACTTGCGTCTGTCAAACGCACGACGGCTTCAGATTCAACCTGGCCTGCAGTAGGAATTGACAATGCATTCACGCTGAAATGGGCCAAGGATGGAGATCGAGTGATGAAGAGCCGACAAATTTCGCAAAATATGCTTGGAGCGTCAGGTCGCAATTTTCACGCACCTGTCCCCACCATGCTTATGCCTGACGCGCAAAATGTGAGCGAAATCAATTCCACTCTGCCAAATTTCCAATGGGAAGTACAAAACTAATATCAACAACGGTCAATGAATAGCGCATTCGAATCGGGCAAAACCAACTTCAAGCTGGCCACAACAGGTTGGAGTCGGAGGACGCACCAAATACTGATTTGACCACAACTTTCCGCACAGATAACCATGACAACCATCAGTCACAACAACATCAACACAAAACTGATTGGTTGATGCAGCCGAGATGAGACGAGCAGTTCCGCCGCGCGACAGTCATTCACACTGCAGTGTAGATTCAACACACAACGCCGTATCCTGGTCCTAAATGACACTCACATCTCCAAAGCTTTCGGCTGGGTTTATCACACAAAGCATTCCAGCGCAAGGGCAACGGGGAGTCGAAGCATGCCGTCAAAAGGGACTTCATGCACAAGGTTTCAACGCCAACGTCCAGAAACTGTGGTCCCTTTGACGTTGACCTTGGGGCGACGTGCCAGTCCCGCCAAAAGCCAACAACCCACACAGATCCTCCGAACTCGAGCGTCCCTGTCAACGCACATCAGGAGGCACCTCACGTACACGTGGAAACCACAATTTCGTAGGTCCCACGGGAAAAATCACACGTAGATCTATACTGACGCCGTGCTGAAAGTCCTCATGAATGCTGCGTCCAAGCGTGGGTCGCCCACCTGCAGCATCTTGGTGACGGATCTGAGAACAAGCGAGCGCAGAACACTCCACTCCCAGGGACGTCGCTCCCATGACTGTGCTACCTGTGGCCCTGGTTCTGGGCTGCAATGGGTAAAAATCACATGACCTGAAATGATGTTTCGTGGGACAGGACTCGCACGCAACGTTTTCTTCTAGTTTGAGCGTGTTCGATTTGACGAATTCCCAACAGGCTCAAGTACAGCAAGTACGGGTGACACAAACAGTAATCCCTGGGCGATATTAGGGAACGCGTCACGCACCGTGTTTGAGGATGTTTTGGCGCGCGCGCAGGAACGCCATGATGTCGGCGTCCGCCTGGGCGTCGCCCGTCAGAGGGATGACGCTGCCGCCCGTCTCTCCCCCGAACCTGCCACCAGAGGGAGTGCAGTGAGCACAGATAATTGGGCAGCATCCATTTGCTTCACTGGAGACGCCAAAATGCGACGCAGAAGCCGGCTGCGGGTTTGCATCACGAAAACGGATGGCGACAAGACAGAAAAACGCGTGACCTTGTTGGTGCAACATGTTGTGGTTATGTGACGCACCTGTGTTTGGAGGCGCTGGACTCTCGGGAGCTGTAGCCGGATGTGGTTCCCTCCGACCCGCCGGCCCCGCTCCCGGGGATGCCGCTGTGGGCGTGAAGCGGGAGCGGGGCGCCGCCGCCCCGGGAGGTCGACCCGCTGCCGGCCCGGGAGCTGCCAGCGGAAGATGCCGACCCGAAAGACGTCTGCAGTGAAACGCGGGGGGAAACGTGCATAAAACTAATATCTCACATGTTTGTGTCACATGACACAAAATTTCACAAACACGAATAGACCTGGCGAGCGAAACAGATTATCTGACGTGTTCTTGAATGCGCCAACGAACAGACAGGTGTGTGTGTGTGTGCGTGCGTGTGCCCGTCGCACTGACCCTGGAGGACGTGGCGGACGGCGGTCCCAGCGGCGCCGGCTCTGACCGGGCGGCGGTAGCACCGACGGTGCCGCCACCTGACGTCACCGCGGAGGGAGGCGGGGTGCGCCACGCCGACCGCGGCGTCCCTCGCACCGGCGGCAGGTCGCGCTGCTGCTGCTCCTGAAACACGTGACATGTGACGCGCGTCAAGCCGATGGGTCATGTGTTGCCGCAATCATCATGGTACAAAGCACACCAATGCGAACTGCGCTCCCTTCCAATGGTGTTGAAACTGACGACTTTGCACACACACACACACACACACACACACACACACAACCACGCCCATGCAGAATGCACACCCAAACTTTTGACGTCAGGAAGAGAAAAAAAGGTGCGCATACAAGGGTGACAACGTCATGCCCCAAAGCAAGTCCAATGGGTGCTGCATTGAGCGCAGTAGTGGAAGGAGAACATGGAGCACACGGTCAAACAGCGCCTTCGTAAGCAAAAGAAGAGTGTGCGCCCAGGTGCCGGTGAAAACACGTCAACCCACGCACGCACACACACGCATGCAGATTCCTGGTCCTTATCAATGAAATATTTTTGTGTTGTGAAGACGTCTGGGAGTGACGTGGATACCCGGTCAGAATCAATGGGGCGTGTCGCGTTACACGTCACGTCACAAAGACGCTGACAGGACGTCGCGTCCCAACAATGGCGGAACCAAGCGACGCATTCATTATTGAAATTATCACCAGCTCCCGTCAGAGTCACATTTCAGAGAGTTTGGCAGGGAATAAATTTTCCTGTCCATGCCTGCACAACAGGACAGAAGTTCTATTCTGCTGGCAAAATAGTCAGCTTGTGTTTCCCGAAACTGTCACAGGAGGCCTTCGATTCTCAGTGTTGACGTCTGTTTCTGAGATTCTCTCGTTGCAGCAACCGTAATTTTCTTTGGATGTCGATTTTTGTGACGCAGAGGGCATTGACTGCACCACAGCACAAATTTCTTCGTTTGAACAGAGAGACACAGACATAAAGAGAGACAGAAAAAAGTGTGTGTGTGTGTGTGTGTGTGTGTGTGTGTGTGTGACACACAGACACACACAGACACAGACATAGACAGACAGACAGACAGACAGACAGACAGACAGACAGACACACACACACACACACACACACACACACACAACCGACCTGCACGGCCGCGGCCTGCTCGGCCCACCACAGCTCAAAGTCCTTCATCAGCTGCATCTTGCTCTTTTCCAGCAGATGCTGCAGGTGTTCGATCTCCGTCTTCAGCTGCTTCAGCCGCAAAACAACAGCCTTGTACCTGCAGAGAAGAAAAAGCGTTTACCAACCGACCGACCGACACACACACACACACAGGCAGACAGACACACAGACAGACAGACAGACAGACACACACACACACACACACACACACAAACACAGCAATGCGGCCTTGAAATCTGAGATGCACCCCAAGCTGTTTGCTGGTATTTCCCGACTCAGCGATTGTTGTCGCGCCATGCCTGTGTTTTTGGTGCGAATCGAGCTGGTCACACGAAGGCATCACCGGAAGAGAGAAACCGGAAATGAAGCCTCCTGACCTGGACTTCTCGTCCTCGACCTGGTGCCGCAGTGCCGTCTCCGTCTCGTCTGGCTCCGGGTTCTCCGGGTTCACCAGACCTGCGCAGAGGAGACAAGGACGCTGATCAGACTGGTTCCCGCGGGATGCGTCACGTGACGTGTCTCCGTGCCAGGAGGCAGTGGGAGCTGCGTCACAACGCTTCCGGTGTGAACCTGACGTTTTGACTTGTCTTCGATAACATTCATCACTTTGCGCATCGTTGAACAAGAAGACGCGTGGTTCCTTGCCTTTGACCGCACCCAGAAAGGGGGCGGGGCAGGAGCACTAGCTTGGGCCTCACTCAGTTACCTCAACTATGACTCATGCTGGCCCCCTTCCCTACTGTTTGGGTGCAGGTACAAAGACAGACACAAAATACCAATGGTGATTGCACCAACCCCCTCTCTCATACCAGCCTGAGGCCAGACCAACACACGATGCGTCACATGGCGACACACACGCAGACACAGCCAACGCAGGGTCAAGAAAGCACTTGTTCGGCGTGAGTGAACAAACCTTGCATGGCCATGGACATCCTGTGCTGCTCGATAGAAGTCTTCAGTTTCGCTGCAAAGGAAAACAAATCAAGATGTTTAAGGGCCGTGTGTGGGTGTCATGCATACTCACGCACACACTCACACACACACACAGAATTTGGACTTTCGTTTCGGTGTAGCGTCGCTTCAGCATGCGCAAGCTCGTGTACACACACGAACAGACACAGACACACACACGCACGCACACACAGCACCACTCACAGATTTTGGACTTGGCGGCGTTGACCTGCTCCCCCAGCGCCTTCGCCTCGGCGTAACGCCGCCTCAGCTCCGCCTTGTTGCTCTCGATGGCGGCGTTCTGCGCGTAGTCACGTTTAAAGATCTCGTACGCCTCCTGCCGCCCCGTCGACAACTTGCCCACTGCAATGAGAAGCCGGAAGTCCCAAACCGGAAGTACCAAACCGGAAGTCAGAAAGTGAAAGTTCGGTGTTCTCCACTCAGCACCAGTGCGGCCTTTGCCGACTTGAACAGGGCAACAACGCAGGACGTTTTTGGCGTGGAGGTGCTGAAAAAGAAAACCATCCGCAGCTCACAGAGTTTTGCCTCGAAGACGTCGAGCCAGTCGAGTTTGATACAAAGGACGTCTCGACGGGGCGTGGGCGGGGAGGCCTCACGCTCCCGCCCACCGCGGGGTGTGGGCGGCAAGGGCGCGAACACGTGCAGGCTCCACCCGGGCGTCTCCCACCCCCGTCCGGTGAGGGCGCCACGGCGGGGTGTGGGAGGCGGGGGTGGCGGCGGCCCGTCCCTCTCTCGCCCACCGGGCGGTGCCTCCTGGTCCCGGCTACGAGCCTCCCTCCCCCGCCGGCTCCCTTGCCGTATCGGCGGCCGCTGCTGCTGCGGCCCCATCCGTTGGAAATCCTCCTCCGTAAGAGGCTCCGCTAGGAAGTTCAAGGCGGTACACAACATCGCTCCTCAGATCGCTTTTGCAGCAGATGCGTCACGTGTTTCTTTTTCGTGCAGGTCAGATCGCGTGAACTCGCACTGGGAACGTGTGTTGCGTTTCCGTGCAGGTCAGTTGGCTTTCACAAGGGATGCGTCAAGCGTTACGTTCCCGTGCAGGTCAGGCTGGCGACACACGGGATGCGCCGTGTGCAGCGTCCACTGGATGCGCTGTGCGATGAGCTGCCGTGCGAGTCGCTGTAGGCTGCGTCCACGCGTTTACGTTTCCATGCAGGTCAGGCTGCGTCGTGAGTTGCGTTCTGTGCAAGTGATTGGTGGGCTGCGCCCATCGCTGTGGCGTTTTCACCTCGACAGACACCAATTCGTCGCTTCCAGAAGCCAGTGGTTGTCCACCATTCCAAGCACCATTTCTCTTCGGTATGCAATGAATCTGGAAAGAATCCGCTCCCTGACTTTCAAACGTTCCGACGTCTTATTTTGAGATCATGTGTGACTGAGCCGTTGAGAGATTCCCTCAGTCCTGAATATTGCGTCTCACAGACTCTTCAGGTTCTTTGATTGGGCATTCAACACCGCAAAAAGCATTAGTGAGGTCCTCAGAGATTGTGGGACCACTTCCCCTCGTTCACTGTTGCACTGCCGTCCCAAATTCTTTGAATGCTCTTTGAAGTGTCATCAACTTCAAGTGTGAAACTTTTTGTCAAAACTACAGGCGAAACAGTGCAAATTAGATGGCCTCTTCTCAACACGAAATGTGCAATGCACACAAACGTTGATGTCGGTTGTCTCACTCCCACCGTATCTTCTGATCTTTACCCACGATGACGATCCATTCATTTGTTTTTCTCAAGAACCTCCACCTGGCGGACATGACCACTCCAAGTCTCGAAATTTCCCGTTTTGTGAGAAACAAAGAACCGGGAATGCACACGTGGTCTCTTTGTCCCTGAGTGTCTCTGGCTCTCTCCGTCCGTCTGTCTCTCTTTGGTTCTGTCTCTGTGTCCCTTTTCTGTGTCTCTCTCCTTCTCTGTCTGATTTCTTTGCAGAGATCTGTCACTGTCTCCTTTCTGCATGTGTTTTTCTGTTCTCTGTCTGTGCCTAAAACGTCTGTTTCACTGTGAAACAGCTTGACGGTGGTACGGACACGAGACCCACTGAATCTGATGCTGGAGTCGAACGATACAAAGAGAGAAGCTGCGCTTGCGCACGCGCGATGAGAACGCTGCCGAGACGGACACTGCGTCCAAATCAACCAACGGCCCAAAATGTGGAGAAATGTCCCCTCGTGTGGGGTGGATCACCAACTGATGAGGCCAGATCACAGTCATCACACAGAAACTCTTCTGCTGGTCTCCATGGCCACCCTAGCGTGAAACACACGCGAGTTTCCACCTCACTGTTTTCGCTCAAAAGTCTGGTGTGACCATCCCTGAATCCAGCTGCCCGATTTTGAGGTGGGGTGAGCGACAGTCAGGTTCGGCACACACTGACAACCCCAACATTGCTGCGTGCATGGTGGTTTCAGATTGGTCCCTGCTCGAGCGATCAAACTCACGAATATCATCTCAAGAGTCACTTGTCAACCGCTTCGCGCAATATCTGGGGGCGGATCGAGGGGGGGGGCGAATCAAGATCTCTGATCCAGGGGCCGAAAGTCTCCCGACTCCAAGGAGTGGTCCAGGGCCTGGGTTCTCCCGAGCCCCAGTGCCATGAAATGGCCAGACACTAGGATGGACCTGGGCACAAATCTAGGATCCAGGGGCCGGTACTCTCCTTAGCCCCGGCAGCTGCAAGGGCTTGTGCCCTCTCTGGCTCCACCATATCTTTCAGTTGTCAGTCCCGCAGTGCGTTGTTCAACACCAGGATCCCCCCGCCTCCACTTGGTGTCGGCCCGGGTTCCAGCCTGGATCCACGGCTCATATTGGACAGGTTTCCTGGAGTACTTGCACGTTTCTCTGTTCATTTATTGGGCTTGCACTTGAAACGTCTGAACACGTTCAATATTAGGTCTGAATCCGATGATTTGTCGTCTGACTGCAGCTCTGTTTTTTTGCACAATAATTTATCACAATGAGTCTGGGCCACGATTCGGCCAGTGTCTGTCTGTCTGTAACTGTCCGTGCAATGCACCGTGTGTACGGTGAATCAAACAATGAGTTGCCTCAAGAATAAGGGGCCGCCGAGAGAACAACTCAGGTCACAGTTCCCACCCACTTCGGACCACTGGATTCCTCTTGGGAACAGACAGCGTGATTTTATACACAGAGGCCACAGAACTTCCGGTTGGCATAATTTTAGTTGGATAGCGATCAGGTTGCAAGCTTGGTGAAGCAGTTTCTGTGTGTCTCAGCAACGCACACGCACACGCACCAATCGGACACAGGCACGTCTGCAGAAAACCACCCTTTCAGATTTGAGATCTTTTCTTTGCGCGTCAAAACAAGTTTCGCTGCACCTGTTTTCCAAATTTTACCCGACATTTTTGACTCGGACCGTAAACGCACGGTGGGAAAAATTGAGCAGCAAGCTTCTGCCAAAACAAGTGCCCATCCACTGCCCACTCTGACAGTTTGCTGTGACATAACGCGCCGCTGTAAAATCTGCACCTCGACTCTCTCTGGCGGGTCAGACATATCAACGGGGAGGGGCGGCAAAGGGAGCACAATTGAGTCCTCCACCTGCAGAGACCGATCCTTTCTTTTTTGGAGGGGGGATACAAGTCAGGTGCGTTCATTCAGCTTCTCTTTTTCTTCTGTGGGGATTCAATGGTCAGGCTCTCCCCGCCTTGACTGAACCCTTGGTTCCGGCCCCGTGGCTTCTGACCCCCCCCTACCCACACACCCGTGGATTCTGACTCCCCCACCCCTGGGCCGAATCCTGGATCCACCCCTCACTAGGGCAGTGTTGACCATGTCAAGAGGCGCTTCTGCGTGGCTTCTGGCGGCTGTAATCGCTCTGCGAGTAGCGACGACGAGCGCCACTCAGCACCTCTCGAGAGAGATTTGCGACGTGCTCGAGTTACGGTGACAAGGCTCGTCTTCAGGTGGTCAAGGCCGAGTTCACACAAGAGACATCACGACTTCCGTTTTTGCCAAGGTCACGTCACAGTATCAGGTGCGCCCTTATTTTGCGTGTGTTTTCCAAAACACTGGCACTCTCAGACCCAGTATACAAGACTCAGCCCATCATTTTGATGCTTAGTTTTTATGGCAAAAACATACTTCTTGCAGATGTGCACAGTTGGATACGCTGCATTCCACTGGAACCAACCACACCAGAGTGTTCAAACACCGGATCCACACTGTACGCGTCACGTGCTTCTGTGAATGGGCGCTGCGTCCAAGGCAGGTGGCTTGCAGTACCTACTGACTTTGCACACAGGGACACAACGCGCTCAGCGTCCGGTGTGAACGCGGCTGTGCACCATGGAATGGAATTTCGGGGTGTGTCTTCCTTCACAAACACAATGAAATGAAGTGGGCACTGAGTTTAGGTTCACGTGTGAAGTGCAAAATTCATGATCCTCAAGTGTTTTGGTGAAGGATGGCAGGCACTTTATTGTAAACCGGTGTTTGATTTGGCCAGACACCCGAAATCGGGAGACACGGACTGAGCGTTCCCAAGGTTCTGGTGCAGTGTTCTGCCTTCGCTTTTCAATTTGTCTAAACTCCGCAGGACCGGTTCTCCTTCAGAGGGAAAAACGGCAGATCCATTCTGGAAATTTTTGCACTTCCGTGAAACACAACTTTCTGCTCTCCCCACTTCCTACCTTGACAACAAAGAAATATTGAACTTGTACCCCAAAAAAAAACAGCCCGAAGAGCAGAGGGTGTCGTTCCTTTGACGAGCACGTCGATCCCCCCCCCCCCGGAGTACACACCTGACCTTGGCTGGCCAAAGTTCTTCCTTCACAGAAACAAAGAAAACGATGTGACTCACAGATTTTGCTCTTGGCCTTTTCCTCCATGTCGGCAGTTTTTGGCGTGGTGCCCCGGTCGCGTCTCGAGCTCGGCGTGCGCCGGTTCGAGTCGTCGTCCCGACCCGCCGACTCCCACGTGACCGACGCTGCGACAGAACGGGAACCAGGTGAACGGTTTCGTAGTTTCGTGAGGGACGAAGAACAGGGCAAGCCAAAGAAATCACATGTGGGTTGGTGTTGCAGATACCATCCGATATGAAGTAGGGGGGGGGGTTACACAAATGATCTCCCGCAGGACGGTGTAACAGAAATCAATCCACCATCGGATGGCACCACACAAATCATCCAATGGGCAGGTTGGTGTTACAGATACCATCCGACATGTGTTACGGTGTTACGGAAAAAATCCCACCCAAGGATAGCGTCACACAAATCGTTCAATGGGCAGGTTGGTGTTACAGGACTCATCCGAGCCAGAGTACCACAGAATTCATTGCACCTGCAGTTCTGGTGTGTTACAGAAACCCACAGAATAGTGTTGCAGACTTCATCCCACTTGCAGGTGGTGTTGCAAGAAGTATTCTGTGACCAGAGTGCAACAGAATTCATCACACCCACAGAATGGTGTCCTGCCTGCCTGCCTGCAGGCTGGTGTTGCACGAATCATCCTTTGGCAGGACGGTATCTTTCTTCACGGTAAAGGTGACTTCATATATAGAGCTGCGGCATGCGGCTGCGTTCTGCGTTTTGCGGCAAAAGTCATGGGCAGCATCAAACTTTAACATGATGCCCAATGTGACACAAGTAGCTTGCCACAGATAATCAATGGGAGTCGATTCTTGATGCGGAAAGTGGAAGTCAATGGTGACCTTCTTCCGCAGCCGCTACCGCTGCCGCAGTTCTATATGAAGCCACCTTTGCACAAACCATCTCACCTGCGGTGTGATGTCCGTTGACGACGCCGGCCCCGTCCTCCGGCACAGTGGCGCCCCCCGCCGGGACAGCAGCGCCCTCTCCCGCCGTGGGGCGACTCAGCGCCTCCGCCGCTCGCTTCTTCTCCTTCTTCAACATGTTCACCAGGATGTCTGGTCACGTGGTTCAGGAAACCAATGAACAACCACGTGGTGTGACTGGTTGGCACTGGCACGTGGTGACTGATGAACCACTATGATGCGCACTGCAGGTCCAACACAACGACTCAAGCAAAATCGCAGATCCAGCCTGCCCCATCTGGGCTTTGACCCGAGGCATCCTGAACCTTCCGCACCGGATCCCCACCCCCGGCCTCCGGCAATCATGGGACATAAGGAACTAATCCTTGATGAGGGCAGCGGATAGGGATTTCACCCCATGATTATGAGAGCGACACACACACGCACACACACGCACACACACACACATACACACACGCACACACACACTCCCGACAGCGCGTCAGGATACTGATTTCGTTGTCGCGCTGCATGATGGTGTCGCGCAGCTTCTTAACGACGCGCGGGTCAGCGTCGGCGTCATCGGCGGTGTCGGCGTCGCCTGCGGCGGCGTTCCTCTCCTCCTCCTCCCGCCGTGCCGTCTCCTGCTGCGCCCGCTCACCGCGCTCCAGCACCGCCACCTGGTGGAGAATATGCTTCTTTCCTGTCTGCGCGTGCGTGTGTGTATGTGCGTGTGAGTACCTGTACATACGTCTGATTTGTGTATGTGTGAGCGGGTATGTCTGCTTGAATGTCTGCCTGCGTTGCCTGCGTGTCCGTGGCCCTGTGTGTGTGTGTGTGTGTGTGTGTGTGTGTGTGTGTGTGTGTACATGTATGTATGTATGTATGTATGTATGTATGTATGTATGTATGTATGTATGTATGTATGTATGTATGTATGTGTATGTGTGTGCTGGACACAGTGCAGTTGCCGTCATTGCTGACCTTGAGCAGACGGAAGCACTCGTGCACTTTGCGCATGTCTGCGCCGACGCTGATGGTGGCGTCAGCGTCCGGGTCGTCAAGGAAACGCTGCACCTCCTCCCGACATCTGCGCACGCGTGAAACTCAATCTCATGTTTCCCCACCACTTTCAATAAATTGTCAATTTTTCACTTGATACAATGTCATTTGTCGCAGACACGTTTCTTCAATTGAATTCATTCAGCACGCACACATTGCATCTGGTCTATGAAGATCACTCCAGGTTGTCCAGCGTTCGTGGCCTTGTGATGTCACGCTCAGGAAAACCAGCGGAACATTAGACCGCAGAAGTGTGCGCAAGCACTCACACACCCACGAACGCACACACACGCACCACGCCTCTCGACTAATCAACGAAGCAACGCACTCAATCAAACGCACACACGAATGTACACACACACACACCCTATCCACACACCTCTCAAGGTCCTCCTCGGACAGTGCGTCGGTGCGCTGCTCCCCGGTCGCCATGGCGAGCTCCTCCCGCAGTGTCGCCACCTCGCGGCGGAGACGCGCGATCAGCAACTTCGGGTCGAGCTCCTCATTCAGAATCGCGTCGTTCTTGATGAGCGCGACGCGCTGCGCGAAGCGACACGTCGAGATCGACTCCTGCGACGCAACAAGAACACGGCGCGTTGAATACGCGCGGCTCCATCACCGTGCCTCACTTCTCCACAAGTGTTGCCCTTTCTTGGTGTTTCGGGGAGATAGACATAAGTTTTTGAATGTGTTCTGAAACTGCAACGCCCATTCCATTGTCAACATGTGCAGGCAAAACCAGAATGGTGACCACATGTTTGGGAGTCGCGCGTTTTCAAACTGTGCAATTTCAGGTTTTTCAGGTGTGTCCTTCGTGCGTGCCTTTCTGGACAACACCACCGCGAGACCAGGCGCCTCGTCCGGCTTGTGTGGAAAAGGCCCAGCGACAGTCAAATTTTGGTACACACAACATGACGCGCGAACATGGCGTTACGACACGTGTGCAGAAGAACTACTGATCCAGGGGGACTTCAACGACAGAATGCTGACTTGTCTGCCTGCATGCACGGGCAGATAATACCGTCTTCGTTGTGCAACGGAGAGTTCCTCAACAGTGTGAAACGTACAGGCCTTGACTTCCGTCGTTGTGACGTCAAAACACCCAACACGTGGGGACACAACATGACGTCACGACGCCGTCACTTACGTCGAGGTTTTTCTTCTCGACGCTGCACGTGGCGATCATGGTCGTCAGGGAGTTCCCGCCCAGGCTGTCCCGCAGAACTGACGTCATCATCGAGTTCCGGTACGGGATGTGCTGCCGACTCTTCTCCGACAGCGCCACGATCACCTAGCAACGAGCGTTGCCATGGAAACAGAGTGAGCCGTGAGCTCCTGGCAACAGTGAACACCACGATCACTCAGAAACTGCAGAGAAACGTTTTCTCAGGAGAACGAGTGCGTTACCTGGTCACTCAGACAATCCACGTACGCTTTCCTTGACAACACTTGTTGCTACAAAGCGAGAACGGGCAAGGAAAGTCTGACGTCAAAGTCACTTGCAGTGGATTTTCTCCGTGCGCAAAGGAAAGAAAAAGACCTTTGCCCGTTATTTGTCTGAGTCAGTTTGCCTGCGTGTTGAACAATGTCACAATGACAAAGTTCTCTTTGGCTTTTCGTTTGTGATGACATTGTCCTTGGCACGCACAAAACAGATCATCTGCCCGTTATTTCTCTGCGTCTTGAACAATGTCACAAAGACAAGTTCTCTTTGGTTTTTGGTTTGTGATGACATTGCCGTGTGTTGGGCACATAACACCAAATGTCTCCGGTTGTCCGAGCAAAGGACTTTCAAAACTGCAAAACGACTTGGCAAGCGACCCACCTGTTCGAGGTAATGCAGGGAGAGGTTGATGTACTTGGCTTCGGTGAGGAGAACCCCATTGACACCCGTCTTGGACACGCGCTCCGACCTGCAGAGGAGAAACCAATTTGTTTTGTGAAAACTGACACTTGGTGGTTGGAGGCGAAACAAGGGGCCTTGGCAGCAGGACAGCAAAGAGGGTGTATCCGCATTTCTGTCTCGTAAAATTGTGACAAGAGATGGACAGGTTATTGTTGCCAACTCCAAAACAAGGGACACGTGTGAAAAAGTCTGAGAAGGATGAGACTTTTGATTGGGGATGCTTGTCTTGAAAATGATAATTCAGTGAATCGTGTGACCCGGTGTACTGCGATTTAACATAATTTCTGGCTATTGTGAACTTTCAGCTGAAGTCGCCGTGGTCAAATCAGACGAAACTTTTTGCGAATGGTCACACAAGGCCTGACGGATCGAGCGATGCGCTTCGTGTCTATTTGTGCGTGTGTGTGTGCATGTGTGTTTGCGCACGCGCATGTGCGCGCATGCGTGCATAATCTCACCCAGCAAGGTCCACCAGGTGGAGCTTGGAGCGGCGGATGGTCGCGGAGCCGGTCTCACGTGACGTCACGTGGATCGTGAAGATGCAGTGCGACCGCGTCGACGCCTGGTTCATCGGCGTCTGAGGAACACGACGAGAGTGTCTTGAAAACCATACACAGTTGGGTTTGGCGCAAGTCAAACACACACGCGCACACACACACACACACACACACACACACACACACATTGTCACCACAAATTCAGCACTCCTCACTCATCCCCAAGCCACACCAAACCCAAACCCTCGTCTACACCAATACCCTCCTGAGGCCTCCCCCACAGAACCACACACGCACGCACACCGCAGCGGTCATGCTGTCCTTGGAACAGCAGGTTCACACCACCCTGACCACACCAACCCTGTAGCTCGCACACACACACACACACGCATGTACACCACGGCGACCATGCCGTTGGTGTCCCCTTGGAACAGCAGGCTGACTGCCTCTTCCTCATCTCCCCAACAATCCCCTGCCCTCCCTACGCCAACATCCGCCATGCAGCCCCCACGCACACCCTCCCTCACACACACGCTCACACGCACGCACACCTCGGCGATCATGCGGTTGGTGTCCCCCTGGAACAGCAGGTTCAGCGCCTCCTCCTCGTCCCGGGCCTGGCGCGTCGACAGGTTCCGCAGGTGGATGTTGCAGTCGGAATCCTCCATCAGCGTGATTTTTCTGAAACAGAGAAGAGAGACGCAGTCTAACTTTTGTGCATCACCCGTTGCGTCTCTGCAATGGTCAATGCAATTCAGATGTTGTTTTTCTTTTTTGGAGACCTGTCGTTGCGGGACGCTTGTGTCATTTTCACACATAATGCAACAAACACACCTTGCGTGTCTGCGCGAGTCAATGCAATACTGTACAAAGGGCAAATTTTCAGGAAACTAGTAAAAAAAATGCAGACACAGGAAGTGATTTGGAAAACCCAAAGACAGTGAATTCACCACACGATCTCTGACCACATTCACAAAAAGACGCCAACACTCCAAAATTTTTGGCTCAAACCACAACAACGTTGTCAACCTCAGAAAAACAAATTGACATTGGACGGCATCTGCGCGGCCCGCTTGTTCACCGCAGATCGGAACCACAGCGCAAGGCGCAGCGCCGTCGGCGCGAACCCGTCATGCGCATGCGCACGCGCCAGCCTCACTCTGGCGGATCTGGGACGTTGTTGGGCGCCGGGCTGTTGTCCGACCCGTGGACAGGGTGGGGCAGAAGTGGCCTCAAACCTCGACATCCAGAAACACGTGAAAAAGGAAAAATGTGTCTGGTGAAACAAAAGGAGGTTCTGATTTGGAGGGGGTTGGGGCAGGACAACAAAGAAACGCAGAAGGTGCGAAAAACCTGCGCAGAAGGCTCGAGCGAATCTGAACCAGATCTTTCTTTCTTCACCCCCCCCCCCCCCCAGAATTCATGCATCAAACTGATCCGTTTTCCTTTTCACGAACTTGCACTGCAGTCACCTTCCCAGCTCCGCATCCACAATGACCTTGCAACACCAAACGTTCAAAAAGCAAAGACCTCCCCAAACACCCCTGGGCTGGGAGCTCAGAAAGATTTGCACAAGACTTGGCACCGTCAGACTCTCGGTCCCTGCGGCCACGTTCTGAGATCAAACTCCGACATTCCACTCTCTGATGCGAAAATCGCTGCCGGGAAGATTCCCAACAAACCGAACAAATAAAACTCCTCAAACACCTGTGGTTTGACCTCGACGCTTCAGTTTCTTGACAAACAGGTGGCGAAAACGATTTGTCGTCGGAATCCTAATGTCTCGCCAATTTTTCGAGCATGAGTTTCAAAAAGAATTGCGTTCACGCAGAAATTGATGTTTTCCCCCAACTCACTGCATTTTAAAGAGCATTTTTTTCTTGCAGAAAGAAAGAAAGATTTGCCAGTATCTGCCGCACTCAGCGCGAAAAGAACCCACTTTTTGCGCACACAAAACGAAAGGATTTTTTTTTGTTTGGCTCCATTCTGTGTCAAGCACATCGCACCTGCCTGAATAGCGCACCGTAAACGGCCATTGATTTCTTTTTAATTATCACCCACCGTAATTGCTTTGGCCTATCAACACTGAAAATGCAAGGTGCCACGCAAATGCTTTTTTTTGTCACAATCTTTGGCAAACACATTCCCTTCTCCTTTTCAACTTAGCACGTCGGAAAGTGAAGTTTTTTTTGGAGAGATGTTGGAGCTTTGCACTGATGCTCCAAACATGGACGTCTGCCAAGGACATAAAAAGCAGAGATGTGGTGCTGCAATAATCCTCAAGTTTTCTCATTTTTGTGTTCACAAAAATGTCCTTCCTCAAGCTCCGAATCACAGAGAAGACCGACGCACATTGCATGCCTTCGGGGAAATTGGCACAAATAGAATGCTGAGTCAAATTAAACTATTTTTCTTGTGTGTACTTGTTCAAAACAGACTCTGTCCTTGTTCGTGGGAGTGCTGGGAAATGGGAAGCTTGGACTAAACTGGAGAATGTCCCTGCTCACGCAGTAAGTAAGACTTGCTTCACAACGTTCGTTCGTTTCAGAATCCAGATACGACTCGCAAAATCGTATTCTGTGAGACATGAAATCAGCTGGGGGTTTGTTTCAGTTCAAAGTGATGTTGGTTGGTGGATTCAACTGTACGAGTCTCGTGTGTTATGTGTACAGGCGTACCTGTGTGTGTGCGTGTGTGCGCGTGCATGCGTGTTGCATCGGTGGGGGCGGGAGCGTTGCGTCTTCGAACACGTGTGAAGTTGACGTGATTCAACCAAATCTCAAAACCACTTCGTGCACAGGAATCTAAACTGGATGTCACTCACGGCAAGTCTTCTAGTTTGGCAGCGTCGTGTTTCGGGTCGAGCAGGTCGTAGCCGTTCTCGTTGTAGATCTCGAGGTACGAGACGTGCGTCGTGAACTCACTCTCCGGGTTCTGGGACACAGAAAACAAGAAACTCATTTTGCATCCTCCGTGTGCGAAACCAATGAAATGGACAAGGCACGTCTGGTTCAGCAGAGAAACACAGAACTCAGAGCTATCGCAAGTTAGGTTATGGGTCAGACCTGTCCCAAACAAACAGAGGGCTATCCCCGCGTCAGCCCCACCCAAAAACAGTAAATGTAACCCATGTGCGTGTGTGTGTACGTGTGTGCGTGTGATTGGGCCATTTTCGAACAGATCCACATGTGTGCGTGCCTGTGCGCGCGCGCGCGTGTGTGTGTGAATGTATGTGTGCGCGCGCACCTGTTGGAAGTGTTCGAAGACGTAGGAGAGGCTCCTGGGGATGATGCCTCGGTCCGTGTAGCGCTCCGGACCGCCCGTGATCGTGAACGTCTTTCCGCTTCCGGTCTGCAGGGAAAAAGTAGGGACTTTCAACCTTGGTAGCGTCACCATATCCCAGATGCGTAGCTTCTGGTCTGGAGAGGACGTGAGGGAGTTTCAATGGACGAACTCAAAGGCCAAATTTGCATCGCCTTCGTCAGGTTTCAAGGACTCATTGCTGACGTGGGATCATGCACAAAAGTCCTACCTGACCGTACGCGAATATCGTTCCGTTGTATCCAGAGAGAACACTGCAAAAGAGACATTCACACATTCTGTTGCACCTCAAGCTGCTGAGAATGAACTCCACCAGAACACAAAAGAAACCCCCCCCCCCCCAGAGAGTTGGACTCTCGTCGGGCACCTCGCTCACAACTCTGTCCTTTCTTCCTTTTGGGTTGGACATGTTTGGGCGGTGCGTTGGGTGGTTCGTTTTCCGCAACTCACTTGTCAATGACGGGCTTCGCGACGTGGTCGAATATCTCGTCCTGCTTCGTCTTCTGATCGAACACCTTCTCAAACCTGCAACACGCCAAGACGTCAGTGACAACGTGCACTTTGCTGCGTTCACGGACAAGTCAGTGGATGAGCACAAGACTCCCACATTTATGCAGTGCAGGATTCAGTTTGAGTCCACCGTCACAACTCTCTGTGGCTGCCTGAACATGCTGCTGGCGCACTTCAGCATGCAGAAATCTTGCGTGCCCAACTTTTTCACCCGATTGATTTTTGCCTTGAGAAAAATGGCGCACCTCAGATTGACGCGATTCGGTTGGCGAGAACATTGATCAAATGCCATCGATCCTTCGATTTTCTCACAGAATTTCGGCACACGAAATTCATGTCGGACAACAGTCATTTCCTCAGGCGATTCACTGGATAATGATACCCGTCGAGTGCCCAACAAAGGGCACTGAGGGTCATTGTGTTCGTGTGTTTGTTATGTTGGCTCCTTCTCTGGACTCCGACGTCAACCACTTTTCTGACAAATCGGGGTTCAGTGACGCGATAAAACGACAAAATGACAGATTTCTAAGTACTCCTCCACGCTGTGGTGGGAACAAAACATCCGAACACCAAACATTGAACGCTTGTTTCGAAGGTCGCTTCATATTATGTGCTTTGAAGTAGCAGCAGCTGAGTTGTCCGTGCACGAAATGTACGAGGTAATATCCAAAACTTTTGTCCGTCATGTTGAGCGATCTCAGGCATCGATCACGGTCCTGGTCATGTGTGTGTAGTCACGATGGTGCCATGGTCATGTCATGTCGGACAGGACTTTTGGATATTACCTCGTACTCGTACGACGCACCCTGTGTGAACTCAGCTGGCATGAGTGTCCAACAATGACCCAAACGCTGCTGTCAGCGTTTGCAACGCTCAGTCCAACAACGAGTTGAACGACCTGGTGCCATTTTCCAGAGATCTGTGACCCAAACCTTCATAGAATTGTGTCAGAAGCATTAGCGGAGTCAAGTACTCAATGGGCGGCTTTGGAACAATCGATGAGAGCGTCATTTCTTATTCACCACACCCGATGAATTATTTCTCAAAACAAACAGCATTCGAAGCTGATTATTCAACACCACGTTGTGCATCTGAAATCAATTTCCAGTGTTTTCTTTTCATCAAATGTAACCTGCAGGGGAAGTGGCTGCTACAGTTACCAAGTGTATCTGTTGTCACTGAAAATCTTTACGAATGCCTTTGGGCTCACAAAAGGTGTTCGTAACACTGTCGGTGGAATGTGAGTCAACTGCTGTTTTTCTCTCTTCACAAACATGGTCTGTGTTCTTCTTGCGAGACCCATGAACATTTCACGACAAGAAGAGTCAGGCCAAGTCTAAAGTTGGGCGCTGCTCTGATGAGACGCCGGTTGACTTGCACAGTGACAAGAACGCGTCACACGCCCAGTACGAATTTGGCTTCGACTTCAGCAATTCTTGCCAGCTGGTGAACTGACCTGAATTTGTACGTTTCCTTCTTGTTGTTGATGAAGCCTCCAGCGAGCTCCCTGGGAACGGTGAAGTGGAGAAGCCCACTTCCGTCCTCCTGTTGGTCCAACTCGTACAACTGAAAATATAACAAAACGTTGAGTGCAAAACTTGGGCGAGAATGTTTCTCCACCCAGAACAGGGACTGAAGGTGCCTCCGTCGATCTGCCCTGTGAGTTCAGCGATTTTGGAATGAGTGTTGTTTGATCTAATATGCACAGCTCTTTGTCCCAACTGCTGCATCTGGAGAGAGTTGTGGGCTCAGGCTCTGCCAGGCAATGCAGCACATCACCAAAAACGATCCACGTTTGAAAGCTCAATTTGGTGAGGCTGGGGTAGATTTTTTACCAAGATCTAGATTATACCCAAGAACGACAACTTGTTGATCTCCTGTGACCGTGACTCTCAATCTGACAGGTTCTCGCATGATCAGTGTGGTTGTCATTTGGTTGAATGTGGAGTCTGGATCTACATCCCACGAGAGTTGATTGAGACTTCAGACACAGCCTGCATTCAGGCCATACGACTCTGCTCTTGTTGTGCCAGGAAGTTTGCGCGTGGAGACAAGATAAGTTCTTCCAAAAGTTGCCTGCAAATTTTCTCGAAGTTCCAACAGCTGTTCGAGGCCAGAAAGCGTGGTTGACAACGAAGCACAACTCACCCCAGTTTTCGCCTTTGTGGGCTTTATCCGCGCAAAAACTTGAATCGTCTGCTTCACCATTATTTGTTGCTCGATAGTCCCAAGTTATATGTGAGTTTGAGAACAAATTTAACAAGAAAACTAAGTTTTCCAGAACTGCTAAGTCAAAATGAAATCATTTTTGTCCGCCATGATGAAGCTATGTTGTGTCACGGCTTCTCATTGGTCGAGACGCCAGAAGCGGAATCGGCCGAAGCTTCAATCGGCTCCGTTCGGAAAACAACAGCAAGCATGACCGGTCTCTAGCTGTCAAAATATCTTGGATCATGTAAACTCCATTTTCGGCTCAACAGAATCGGTTAGTGAACAATTTTTCACTGATTTATTTGCAGGAAGGATGCATCGACAATTTTCTGGCAAAAGTTCAATTTTTCGGCGTTGGTTATGCGTTATATTTGGGGTTGAAGACGGCATTGTCCTGCTGGTTTGTCAGCAGGCGATGACACCATGCAGTCTGCAGGCAGTTTCGGCAATGAATGGAATCCTTTGTTCACACGTGTGTGAAACAAAAATTGACCCAATTTTGTACTGAAGCGAAACCAATCCAACGGTTTTGCTTCGTCATGATACATTTTTCATGTCGAGAAAAAGATGAGAATTGCATTGAAGAAAGGCATTGAATGAATGAGTCATTTTTGCTTTTTCATGCAAGCATCGAGTGTGCGTGGCTGCAGCAGCTGATAGAGATGCAGTCAGCAGCCCGGGATGCTGGCTTGTCGCATCTGCCGACTGTTTCAAACATCCAGTTAACGCAGTGGTGGCAGTGGCAGTAATCCTGCCAGATGTTACGCCTCCCTGAGAATCAAAAGAGACGCCAATTATCTGAATAGAGTGTCTCAGCCTCTTTTTTTTTTCAAAGCCCATTCAAGTTTGGGACAATATTTGATCAACATTTGTGACTTTGTCACAACATTTGGCACAGGTGGTGCAAAAAATTGTGGAAATGTGAGCAACACTTGTCACCATGTTTGCTTCGTTGCTGGTCGCAAGTCTCGTTTACTCGTAGCTGGTTGTTTCGCTGAACTCGTGTTCTTTCTGGGAAATTGACAAGAGTGACTGACCATACGGTTCTTCCGAAAATATCAAAGAAGAAAGAAACGTCTGGTTTCAAAAAAACTGCTGCACAAGAACAAAAAAAGCTTCCGACTTCTTTGAACTCAGACGAGGAGTCAGCGTGTGAGTTTAAACAAGTTGTGACTCTGGATTTGGAACATTGGAAAGATAAACTTCAGTTGGACAAATTTGTGGGTGTTGGACAAATTTATGGGTTCCCGCCTCGCCCTCGGAATCCGCCCCCAACAGCTTTCGTAACTCAGAAGCGGAGAGTTCAGTGATGCTTGAAAGATTTACGAGAAGCGGTGCATTGCAGAAAGAAAATGTTTATCCGAGCGTACACACTGCAGAAATTCATCATATTTATCACAATACAACGTTTCTCGTGTCTGTCAGTAATGACATGAAGAGGCTGGTTATGAATTGAGTACTCAGTGTTGTGTTCTCTCACCTGTGAGTAAGTACAGTGAGTAGTGAGTAACGGTCGGCCCGTGACACGCCTTGCCAGCTGAGGTCTGGTTCACACAGGATGAGTCAGGCGGTGCGTCCCAAACAAGTCTGCAAGGATGCAGCGCCCTTTGACTTGAACAAAGGGTGCAAAGGATGGCGCGTTTTTGCAGTGTGAACCCCCACAAGTGTGAACCCCCGCATGCATGCGACGTGGGCTCACTGACTTGGCACAGGGCCACCACGCTTGGCGCTCGCAGTGTGAACCACTGACGGGCATTATCGGCTAAGTTACCGCAAAAGTGACAAAGTTTATCTTTCGCTCCTCGAAGGGTTGAGCAAAAGATGCCGCAGCGGCAGATTTTGGGGCCCAAAGAAACAACACGATCGTAAATTTATTGGATGGTCTGAGTTTTCCTTCAACTTCTTGGGTATTTAGGTGGAGGGGGACGGTTTGATCTTTCCGCGCGTGGTTTTCTCTGGAGCAGTTTCCCTCCACTTTGTATTTTTGCCAGAGGCTTGGCAGAAATTCAGGGCAGCTTTGTTGCTGCAGGCAGAAAAAAATTGAAAAGGGCTTTGTGTGCTCTGGATCTGGGTTTGCTCAGCTTGCGAAATGTTACGTCAGCGAAGATGAGAAACCGATTAATTTGTCTGGAGGATAATTGTTGTGCAGTGGAGTACTTGAGAAAGTCTGACAGCTTCAACGGATCCAGGTGCGGGTCAACTTGGGCTCGTACACTGACCACCTGGAAAAATTCGTCTGCACACACACAGACGAAACTTTTTTCACATGAATTCAAAGCAGGGAGTTGGGCGGTATGCGTTCACACAGTCGTCATCACACACACACACACACACACACACACACACACACACACACACACACACAGCGCGAGATGAAAGAGTGAGAGATTGACTCTTTCCCTGGACCAAACTTTGCACGCAGTTTGTGGCTTGCTTCGTGTGGTTGTTCCACACTTCAACCCAACAGCCGAACCCTGGGCCCACTGATATTTGCAATCGCGTTATCTGGAGTTACCTTTACGAGGATGTATCAACCCAAAGTGACAATTATCATGATCAGCAATTGGTCACGGATGAGCACGTTCCTTGTAGAATTGCACCAAGCGAAGTGCGTCGATGTGAGTTTTC
>JAAUXT010085270.1_pt1 | contig 25157 bp, 26 predicted proteins | sample 7278171 | NCBI WGS metagenome assembly JAAUXT01 (sample SAMN14350112, study PRJNA611818) | marine sediment metagenome | isolation source: surface marine sediment (1.8m) | place: French Polynesia: Moorea | collected 2018-08
CAATCTGTCCGAGATACCCCTAACCAGGACAATCTATAGCATTTCTATTGTAATTTCATATGTCATTTTTTCATCATCAGAGCAGAAGAAAAAAATGATACCATATGCAACTTGTTGAGTACCCCTAAGGGTGTCTGCACCCACTGTGATTCCAGTCTGTGATCACTGGAACAGGGGTAAAACGGAGGTTTTGTCTGCCCAAGATGGACGGACGCGGATACAGGGACAAACCAATATCAGACCGCTACCGCGGCTGATAAACAATGAAGTCTGAAGAGATGACGGTGGAAAAGAAAATCGGCGGAGAACCGTTCGAGGAGCACGCACCCGTGAAGTACTCACCATTGTTGAAAGGTGTGGAGCAGAGCGTGAGAAAGTCGACGACGTTGTGTTCCATCTCGAGCACGGTCGTGCTCTTGGCTTGCATCACAGTCAGGGAAGGGGTGCGACTCGCCTTATCATACGGCATTCCACCACTAAATATCACATACGGCTCTCTGCAAGGCAACACGAAGCGAGTTGATAGTGTCATCCAACATCTAGCGAAAACAAAAACCCTTTCAGGGCCAAGACAGTAACAACAGTAACACCCTATTCAAAGCACGCGGACAAAGTAAACGAATCTTGGGAGCTAAATTGCATTCTCTTCGTTCCGCTCAGCTGTGTTTTCTTGATGCGAACAAAAGAACGAGACGCGGCTGAGGCAGCGAAATGAGATTTGGCATCACAAGTACTCGGCACGTCCCGGCGGACAGTCTCTGAGAGGTGAGATAAAAAGCGCCTTATTGATGAGAGCCTCTCAGACAGTTTTCCCAATCAAACCAAAGAAATTACTGTCAATCCTTGGTGGTGGATGAGTGGAGACCTATTGACGAACTGCTCACTCTGATCAAGCTTCACGCCACCCGATCAAGCACTCGCCATTGACTGCGAAACTGCTCAAATCAACCCACTTGCACCAAGGCAAGAATTTCACACTCACCGTTCCACCCAACACCTGCGTGGTTTTGTGGATGTAAACATGTTTCTAGCTACTCCACCAAAAGGACGCCCACAACCATCAAATTATCCGCCGAGCTCACCAGTTCTTTTGACCCAGAGGTTGTCACTGCTGCCCAATTTGTCAATCAAGAAGTAATTCGTCAAGCCAAAACAAGTTTGTTCGCTTCCAAAGCACAAATGCGAGAATCCAGCTCTCTTGTAGGCAGCAGCCGGAAGGCAACGAACATGCTTGGCAAAAAGACCGTTTTTTTTGTGGGGGATAGGGGGAGCCAGCCTGTTTTGATCGAAGTTCCACAAGTCTCAAAGAAAGCAAAGAAAGGTCCGAACCGTTCGGCGTTACTTTCTAGAACAAAGAAATTGACTTCACGGAGGATATCAACCAAATCATTTCAAATGCTTTCACATTCTGGAGTCAAGAATGCTTCACAGAAATCTGTTCGAAACAGGAAGCCGGTGAGCAGGACAGGCGTTGCTGGTGTCCCTTCTTGGGAAGAAACGTGCGCGTGTGGCCTCCCGATCAGACAAGAATCGCCACTTCGTGTCACTGCTGGTTCAAAACCTTTGCTGATCCTCGAAAACCTTCCACTGCAGCAAAGTTTCCATTCACGGCCCTTCACTAATTCCGCTGAATAGATAACGACTGCACAAAACACCACAGCTTCAGTTCGACTCACATTTTCACGCAGATCAAAGGGACTGTTTTTGTTCTGCAATTGTACTGGTACAAATTTGGGCGGAACTAAATCACAGAGCAGCGGAACCGCCATCGTCCTGAATTTCAGTTGGGAACCAGGTTCACAGGTTCAGAGGCCCAGTGCAGTCTACACACTCACTGCTCACGCTTGCCAGAGTCGAACTTCCCAACTGCAGCATTTCACAAACGCTTTGCTTTGTTGGACGCTGGTATCCACCGTTTTGTCTCTCACTGTCAAGACCCGTCTGCAACATGATGCCCCAGAGCTCTTTTGTTCGTTTTTCTTCCTCGTTTTCACGGCGATAATGAACAGGCTTCAGCAAAAGTAGACTCACGTGGTTCGAACAGTTTTCCACTCGAGTTTGGTGATGGGTTTGCAAGATTCTGGTTTCCCATCTTTTCCAGCCTTGGCTGCAAAAAGAAGAAGACAACAGGTGAAACAAACGCGCAAAGGAGAAAGATATGACGGAACTTTTCATATTTTCTTCTGGTAGGGATGCCTCCAGGATAAATTATTAACGCCAAAGAACTGGAACGCTTTCCAGCTAAGTATTTTTAGATAAGACATGTAAAGTGACGCCTGCATTGCCAATTGAGCGATCACAAACAGAATACAAAACTACGGTTGTCCCTCGGCGCACAACGGGAGACAGAACCCATATGAGCCGGCCACATTCACAAATCAATACGCGCCTGACAATAAATGTAAATGCTATGTAATAACAAAACTGAAGAGCTTTAGCAAATTTCCTGTCATTGTTTTCCCAGGGCAATTTTATTTCCTTCTCAGGCGAGAAGCGTCGAGCGAAAAATCATCCTGTTCTGCTGCCCAAAACCGAAGTGTGATTCTATCCTGTGATGCCACGTGCAGCTTCAAAATCTGTCTTTCCCTTGCTCTGCAGGCTTGTCCTTGTGTTTCTTCTTTCACGGACTTTTGTCTTTGTTCAGAACTCTGCGGCTATTTTCGATTGAAACATTGATTGAAACAAAAAACAGGACACGTCAGCTTCAGCCGGAATAGAGTCGAGGCAAAAAGGATTCAAACCAACCCCCCGACACAGACACAGACACAGACACAGACACAGACACAGACACAGACACAGACACACACACAGAGCGAAAATGTCTGGTTCCAGTCCAAAGTAAGTCAGAAGGGCTTTGTGCGCAAGGGTGAATCAAGCGCCACAAAATCTCCCAGATCCCGTTCAATTTGACGCTCACAAACAATTTGGTGACCGAAGGATAAAAGACAACGTTGCCTGTGCAGACTGGGGACAGATGGGTGGGTCTGGAGGAAGCTGGACACATGCAGAACTGCGGGTACAACAATCTGAAGCAGCACACCTGATGTGCTGCACCAATGTTCAGACAGACCGGACTGCTGCAGGGGTTAAACGTCTATTTTCACGGTGCTTCACCTTAGCGCATGTCTGCGCAGCTAAACGATGGGACTCGATGTCCGTGCCACTTACCATGAGGCAGTAACACAGCAGCAGGTTTCTTCGGCTCCTTTATGTTCCACGTACTCAGACTGCCATCAGAATGGCTGCACATGAACTGTTTGCCTTCATGGTGCCACGCAATGGATCGTAAGGTCTGAAATGAAACACAGGTTCAAATCAATCGGTGTTGCGCACCTCAGTTTGTCAACCACGAAAAGCCTGTGATGACGTCACAATTACAATTAGGGACGCGTAATGCAAGTATGATTGATGCCTAAATGACACAAGGAGAGCGATACAAGGAGAGCCTATTTGCAGGCTTGCTTGCGCACAGAAATTTCAGAAAGCTCTCAACGCCCACACTGCACAGTGAAACACGCTCACGGAACGCCTGATGCACTCAAGCATTCTCATCATGAAGAGACGGTTTTCATTGTCGTATTTGGAGACTTTGTTACGTTTTCGAAAGATTCAGCCACGCTTCAGGCCGCTCCACCATACGTACCTCTGAACAGTTGAACCGAGCTTCTGCAGTTTTGTTTTTCAGGTCCCATAATACTATTGCTCCAGACTCAAAGCCTATCAACAACTGAAAATAGACGAATAACAGCACGATGATTGTACGACAACAAAAGAGTGGATAAAGCAAAATTTCCGCGGTGAAATCTTGCACAACGAGCGACGAAATGAAAGCGTGAGGATGGAGGCGAGCTTTTGCAAGCTGTCAAGATATCCAAGTCCTTTCGTGTTCAGAATTATCCTGACAGAGCCAAAATCCGCGCACAGCAATTCTCTGTCACACTCCTTCGGGAAATCACACAAAATTAGAACTAAATCATATAAGTAGGCGCTATTAAATCCCACAAAAGCCCTGCAGTTGGGTTTTCTCCATCACGCAATATCTCAAGCAAGTGACACTGAAAGGGAGCAGATTCCGTGGCAAGACCCCAATTTCATTAGTTGTAGATGTGCCACTGGCTCCCAGACCTACATCCTTCCGATGCATCTGCTATGCGCAGAACGAGACCCACCAAAGGAAATCTGAATGACCCGACAAGGTCAGAACCAGTGCGACGAGCTGCTTGGTCAGTCCTCCACTTCACGACGCCTCAGGGCTCATGAGCAGTGTTCTGAACATACGTACTCACAAGGCACAGGTCTGGATGGACACCAACGCCAAGTACTTTCGTGAGGCGTGGGCTTCAGTTTCAATGCCCCCCACTACAGGGAGGGAGAACTTATGAAGAGGTAGAGAGGCACAAAGGTGCGTCACGAACCTTCCCAGCATGGAGGTCAATGCTTCGTGATCCTCCCACCTCAGATGCGGGTGCCTCCCACTGGGACTGAGGGCTCATACCTCGTCCATTCTCAGCACGACGGTGACGCTGATTTTCCTTTTCGGCCAATGCGTCCACGTCCCTGCCCCCCTCGCACGAACCGTCCATCAAAGATGGTTTCAGCATCAAAGAGACATCCAAGCTTCAATCATGCGGTTCAACAAATGCAGAAGAAAACGTTCTCAAGAAAGACAATGGAAAGTTCTGACTGTTCCCACTGTCGTCTCGAAAACTAGCTGAAAAGACTCGTATTTGCTCCATCAGCCACGCTCCTGAGAAACAGTCACAACAAGCAAGATGAGTGATGACCAGAGCGTTTTGAGTATGAAGCGGCCAATGAGACCTGAAAACAACTCAAACCTTAAAATTGGGCATCAGAAAATTAAAATTGGGCATCAGAAAATTAAAATTGGGCATCAGAAAATCACACCTTTCAGGTCAGAACAATGCTTCCAGCATGGGCGACATCGTATCTCACCTGGGTTGCTGAGCTGCAGAACTTTCAAAGCTGCGCGCTTGTCTCGCCTGCAACGGTGACACAGCGCGTATCACACAGCACGTTACGATGCCCTGGACCAAGTGGACAATCAATCCTACTGCACGCGCTTGTCCTTTCTAATGCACGCAGCAAGAGACGGACACGGCCTCAGGACAACGGAAGCACGAGTCCACGAAACCAGAAAAGTGCAGAGACAGAGCAGTGATCACCAAAGATCACGAGGACAAAACATCAAAATGTCAACGTAGCCAAGCCGGATAAAGACTCCGGAGACCATTTCCGTGGCGTCCAGTTATTCACCAAGAACGAGATGCACCAAAGAACCAAAGTTTGAAGTCCAGGTGGTGGGTTTGACAAGAAACTCAGTGGTGAAAGAATTCTTTGTTCTTTTTATCTTTTGTGTTGGGCGTGGCTGCATTTCGCTCCTTCATCTCATGATTTTTGTTCGTGAACAAAAACACTCCGTACCCGCCGCAAATGGCACCTGCAATTACCGCACTTGAGACAAGAACTTACCTGTCTCGGAAGGATATGGCCAAGTGTAGCCTCGATAATAATTCATATTACGCAAGCATACAGACGCAGACTCGGAGACCAGATGAAGTCGGCGCAATCGGAACCCTGATCAGGTGAGATTCGGATGGAACTGCGCCGCAGCTGCATAATTACTCTCGTAAATAACGGAAAGACAGCGACCGGGTATTTCCACAAGCCGCTGTTGTAAATTTCCCGAAATGCGGATCAGTGACAGAATGATAGGTGTCTCCAGGTTCGGGGGATTTTGATGGTCGCTGAGGCGAAGAACTTTGTTCTCATTCGACCAGGAGAGAGTCACACTCTGTCATCACAACAGCCGACTCTGCCACGAAACACACACAATTCGGTGCAGTGGCTGGACTCAACAGCAACGAGGAAGAACACGCCAAGATCTCTGCAGATTGAGGTGCACCGAACCACCGGTACCTGGGGCCTTGTTGTCTGCCGTAGAGGTTGACTTTGCACCGGCAAGGGAACTGCTGCGGGAGTGCGTCGTGATCCTCAAAGTGTTCAGACAGAGGAGCTCCAACAGAAGGAACGATTGTGTGTGTTTAACACGGCAGAAAAAATCGAGTGCATGTCAAACCCGACGTAAAAAGCAACCTCCCAAGAAACTGGTACAGCTTAACCTTGCTCTCTGCTGGAGATGGCATTCTGGGCCCAGAAACTATTCCTTCGTCGATATTTGGTCACAAGTGTGAAAGCAATCTCCACGCGCAGACGGACTGAATGTGATTGGGGTGACTCGCGTCGCGAATAAGACGGGATCATTAAATGGCAAAGATCATGGGTCCCCTCTAGTCAAATTTATCACTGCGCTTTTACGGTGTCAGGATGCCTCAGAGCCCAACCCGACAGTAGGTTGCCCAATTTCTCCAAGTGATGCACGTCATTTCTACTTCACCTGATGCGGCAGGAAGCTGTGAACTCGAAATGGGTGCTGGTTAAATCCATCCCATCAATTTGGAGATCTTCAAAACGCGACACCATTTCTGCACGCAACATGTAAATTTTTACACGCGGCTTCTTCTCTCGCTTCTGCAGCTGTCGCGTGACGACGTCGTCAAGAAACGACGCAGCACTTTGGGAGTGCTGTCGGCCTTGACATAAATAATACATTCACAGTCACCAGGTGCGGTAGGATCCCTGTTTACCACTGTTGTCTCCAATCGAATTTGGACAGACAACACAAACGAAAATGATACTCGTTACTTCCTGTCTGTTGTAAACGCTGTGTTTCTGTTCCACAACTCTCCCTGTCCAGGACGAATGCGAATCGCCGCCATATCGCAGGCCTGAAGAACGCCCCGAGGAACATCCCCCACATCAGCAGGTCGAACGAAACAACAGCGTTGAAATACAGAGATACTGAAACCAAAATTGGAACAGATGCAGACAGCAACTGAAGCGTGTTTTCACTGCTGTCCAGCTGCACTGCCTTTGGGCCATAAATTTTCTGACCGTGTTCACTTCGGCAACGGCAAATGTCCACATTCCTTTCCAAATCGATTTTCTTTCGTGTACCTGTCGATGCCAACACCTGATAGGCTGAAGGTCTGTCAATGTGCGACTGTTTTCAGCGTCGAGCTTCCTTGGACTTGACGAAGGATTCACGAGTGAGAGTGGTCACACCCTTTGTTGTTGCTCTCTTTCTTTTGGACAGACAGCACGCATCGCTGGAATCTTTCATTTTGGCGGCATCAATGGCAAATTTGAAGTGTGCACGGTGAACAACGCAACGAAACACCTCTTGCAAAAAAAAAAAAAAAAAAGTTGTTGATCAAACATCAACACAACAACATTCAAAGACACCGAGTTGCGACGCGACCCGAGGTGTAGGTTCCAAAAGGCAAAACTGGCCAAATGAATCCACAGCCAGAAGGCTGTCAAGACCAGAACTACAGTTCAGGAACCAATTTCCAGGAAGCTCTGTGGTCCTTGAACAAACACCAAATCAAGTATCGCGAGCGCCAAAGAACCCCCAAACGTGCCGAAATTGCAACACGTCCTCGTCGGAAGTGCCTCCGTTCAAATTTATGTGCTTCGTACATTTCCTTCTTTCTGTTGTTTCTTCTTTCGAGACTAACAAACCAAAGAAGATTTGCAAAGTCAGCCTGCTCTTCAGACGAACTTGCTGTGTGAGACGCCTCTGGGAAAGAACCGCACTGAACATGGAGACAAGCCTCGTGTCACGTTTGACGCGAGACGTCAACAGGCGAGTGAAGCCATTGTCAAATGAAAAACAACTGCGTGTTAGTTTTACATTAAAATGAAACGACACTTCGTACTTCTGTGCCAAGTTTTGTGTCTGAGGATGCCGTAAAGGGTTGAACTTCAACACCAGCGCCTTCAACAGCATTGCAGCTGCGACAAGCATTACCAAGTGTCACTGCTTTCCAAACACAAGGAGAGGTTGTCCTGAGGTCTAGAGGACTTGGATAAAGACTGGGGTTGGGAAAATCTGTGCTGGTGACCCACTTCAGGACCACAAACACGCAGACAAAAAGCTCTGAACACGATATGCGCCTCCAGGAGGTCAAACAGCTGTGAAAAACTGCCCAAACACGGAATGAAACCCTGACAAGGGACACAAGCTCCGGCAACTTGGACCCCGTGAAGAAGTAGCGACTCCAACTGGACTCGGCCGGGTGTTATTCCCCATCCAGTTCGACATTTCCAGTCCCGGTCCTGCTCGAGGCAAGCAGCACCGTTGGCCCCTGGCAAAGTGGGTTCTGCAATCCCAGGACTCCACTGTTCCACCTGCGGATGTAACATGCAGCTCCCTTCGCCGTGCAGTGTATGGACATCCACGAGAACCTCATTGCCGTGCCGGTCCGTTTCATTCGAGTTTCCATCAACTTCTTGTTGTACAACACAATTCCTCAACTGGTATGGGAACCGAGGAGAGGATAGGGGAGAAATTCTGGCGGATTGAGAGAATGACCGGCCGCTTGTCGTTCACAGCTTTCCCACATGGCTGCAGCGATAATTAAGACGACACTGTCACCTGTCAAACGGACGGGTGGTCGCTAACACAACCAACGCTATTCATGAGCATTTCATGACACCCTTGAGGAACATAATTCCACTTCAGCAGCTTTTCCTATCTCTGTCGTCAAACAAAAATTGTCTGCAGCTCCTGGAGAGGATATTTACAACCTGAAGCAGAAAAGACGCAATCACGTGTGGACCTCGGGGCGATTGTACCAGACAATTCTGTGCGCCCTGATGACGTCACTGATAGTCGCTTCCGTTTTCACTTGCATGTGTCCCCGACTACCGTACTGATCAGATTTGGCACACCAACATGCTTCTGCTGGAACCAGTACGGGTCCTTCATCTGAACTTCCACTGCACGATCGCTTTCTGCGCCAATGTCTTTGAGACCATTCCAAACAAAGACACACGCATCCAGCACAACCTTCTCACCCTGGATATCTTCCCATCTCTACATTACGTTGTCATCAATTGCAATTCAAAATGCCGCAACATGGAAATTACGGTCGTGGTTTTCGGAAGCGGTTGGGAAATCGATGGCAGCAGTTCTCTTGAAGACATGCACACCTTAATTACACTCGCAACCACACTGCTGCTGCTCACAATGAAGGTTTTTGTTACCGAGCTGCAAACAGAGAGATATGAGCACAAGAGGTGAGAATGGCAACAAGATACAGCAACTCGCATCTCCCGCCACAGTCTGGTCCCGCAGAAATGTACCAAGCTGTAACTCCAGAACCAGGACGATCATTTTCGTTCAGTCCACGGGGTGAATAAGGATTGGGATGAAGACATCGTGTGGGCAGAAAGATTGAACCCAATCAAAGCAAGGACAAGGCCAGGCCACTTTATTGTACGGAAATGTTGTGCACTGGTCATATTGATCACTGTCAGTGGCGTCCAGCAGTGACCATGCCTGCAAGATCTGGACATGCCCCGAAAAGCCACAAAGTTGGTCCCCCATCTCCTCAATCTGGATCCAAACAATAGGACGGACTGTGCTCGTCAGACTTCAGCTCTTTTCCAACAGAAAACAGGGTGAATCCCATCAGGAGGGTGTTCATGTAACTTGAGAGTCAGTTCTGGTTGTGTGATCCAGAACGCAAGTCCAGTGGTGAGAACCAGCCTCATTCTGACATGGATCAAGAAAATCACAACCGCAAATCTTTTTTGGTGTGGAATTCTTTCTCGGGAGTACGTGCGCTCGTATGTTTCAGACAAGGGAAGATATCTGTTGTTGGTTGGGACGTTGAAGACTGCTTCAGACTGAGAATCCAACAGTGGCAGAACAATGTGTGGGTTCAATGCAGAGGGTTCTTCCGTGGTGGAGCATCAGCCCACAGATCTGTGCTGGACTCGTACAGCCTCCTCCGTCCGAGATGACCGCATGCATGTTTCACAATGGAGACACACAGCTGCTTGGGGAATACATGCCAATCACGGCAAGTCAGCTCGAACATCCACAATGCAAGGATCGCGGAATTGACAACAGTGAAGACGACTGACTCCACAAAAAACAAGGACCTTTTCAAGATTGGATGATCAGCTTGGCCCTGGTTTGAACTGAAACCTTTTCAGTAACAACCAGCTCGGTCGTGTGCGCTGCTGAAAAAAACAAACAACCCAACACGTGTCCGCTTTGGAGCCAACAGCTTGTTCCGAAACAAACAGAAGCTGCAAAGTCTGTTTTGCTCTGTTGGCAAAGGTTAAAAAGTGCCTTTTCAATCCAATTTAGAGAGTATGATGACTTCCTTTCTGGCAATGTCTCTGCGCACAAGAGGTCCAAGAATCTCAGCGTCACGCAGGGCCTTGATCAACAAATCTAACCTGTACTTCCAAAGATGTCACCGGTTTTGTACCCTTCTAAACATTGAAACGTCAACGGAGTGTTTGTACGAGTACGTTGGAGTTCACAGTCGGAGAACGGGTTGCGACTATGAGATGGCACACGCTCTCGAGATTGCGCAACAATTGCGAGCTGTTCCCCCCAACCAACAACACAAACTGTTCTCATCTGGACATCGCTTTTGAGAGGAATTTATCGACAACACGACGAAGTTTCAGTGAGAAGACCAACGAATCCAACTTCTATTTTCTGAATCGTCCTGCAATAGTGCTGTCACATTCTTGTTTTCACACACATAAGATTCCGACAACCAGGACAAGACCATGACATTGTTCCGAGCATATCCGAGGACTCGTCTCGATGGATTTGTGTGAACACTTGAAACCCAGCTGCAAGTTTGCACCCTGGCAACAGAAATCTTCGAGTCGCCTTGATGAAGCAGACCTTTGAATTTTTGTCAGGTGCTGTCTTGATTCACTGCAGATGAGTTTTGAATATTGAATTGCTCGAGCGATAGAAATTGGCATCAATCACAGACAACGAAGCGAAAAGTCAGACACGAAGTTGTTTGGGTATTCTGGACCGGAGAACAAGCTCCTGTTCCAGACACCGACAAGAATTTACTTTTTGACTCATTCAGGTCTTGGCCAGTTCAATGACTTTTGAACTATTTTCTGCAAACAAACACGTCGGGTTGTGTCAGATGTTGGGTTCCTTGCACGTTCAAGCCGCGTCACGGCGTGAAAATTTCGCAGCTCACTTGACTTGACTCCGCTCAATTTGTAATCAACTATTTCCGTGACTCAATTTATGACAAATCGCACGTCAATCAATTTCTGTCGTTGATCACGTTGTTGAGATCAATACAAAAGTGTAAGTCTTTGTAATTACGTCGGAAATGAACTCCAACACAACTGCTGTGTTCCTTCCCTGCAGTGGTTTTTAATTATTGCTCAGAACGCAACTCAGCTCAGCGCGATGGGCACAATCAAATCACTCGTGGCGAAAGAACAACACACCTGCAATTCCACAGTCGCACCTTGTTTCACATTTCTTTCACACCAGGAGGAACAAGCTGAAGATTTTTCACCAAAATTGGAACTGTGCTCTTCACAAGATAGAGTGGCCCTCTCACAGAACCATCGCACAAGGCACGCCCGTGTAAGAGGAGAAACGATCATTCTTCCAAACAGGGACTGTGCAGCTCAGCTGCCAAAACCTGCACATATGCTGCAAACAATAGCCTGGGACAATGAAGAGTTTGTTAAAGGTCAGAGATGATCTAATTCGAAGCACAAACTCCGCTATTGTCCTCAGACTGCCACCCATCATGTAAGTAATCATGAGATGGCAGCGGGACGAGGGAACTACAGTGTTGATTTAGAGGTGGAACATCTCCCGAGGGAACCTGGCTCTGACAAAGATCATCTCATGTCAATGTCGAGCTGCATTACCTCGGCGACGGGGCAGACATTAGCTCGAGGCAGCTCGCGCAGCTTCTTGGCGGTGCCGCACCTATTTGAAAAGTCAACCATTGTAGTGCCGGTGGGAAGAGCCGAGTGCATAAATCAACGCCGGGAAAAGGAGCTTTGTCGTTTGGCTGAACTGGCTTTCATCACCAGTGGAAACTTCATGACGACGAATTGTTAATGTGCGTGTAATACACGAGATTCATCCACAGGAAAAAATCAATGCTCGCCATCTGTTAGCTACTCCACTTTCCCTCCCAGTGCATGTATCGCGGCACTGATGCCTCTCTTCTGAAATTTGTAAACGCTGCGAGAGAAGAAGAAAAACTCCATTCTGCCCACAATGAGGAACCTGCAGGTAGCTCATATTGACACACTGCACGACACCGAGAGATTTTGCGGAGTGCGGCGTTCTCTGAGCCTCCGGCTGGGCACCGAGTTCGCTGCACGTTAATTTCCTGTATTTTCCTTATCCTTGACAAGGGCATAATTTTTGCAACCAAATAAGCTGCTTACGCCCCGTATGACGTGTCCAACGCAACAAAGTACCACATAAAAGTAAACATCTCGTCAGCAGAAACAATCAACAGTTGTGAACACACGAGGTGACAAAACTCTTTGCGTTTTATGCCTCGACGGACGCAACACTGAAGGCAGCCAAACAAATTGAAACCAAACTGCCTGCAACCGATTGCCTGCCGGGTACAACTTCCACCTTCAAGCAAACCAGCTATTTCCTGGGTTAACAGAGGAAAAAACACTTTTCCTGTTCCAGGAATAATCAATCACACAACAAAAGATGCTCAATGCATCTGCTGAAAGAGTGCTATGACAACATGCAACTGCGACAATGGTTATTCAGCCTTGTGGACGGCTTCGTTGCTTTTACAAACTGCACCGTCCCCTTCCGCAACATTGACGACGGAAGGGGATATTGCATAAGTATGTCAGAAAATCAATTAACCTTGTGTTTGTAAGCAATCTCAGTGATGTATCAGTTGTCTTTCTGCTCGTTTACAATATTATCATTGATTACTTAATTGTGCACATCAAATATGAGACACCAAGTTGCATGGAAACGAGCCCCGGGCCCAAAACACAAAAGCTGTTATTTCTTCCTTGACTTCACATGACACAGAGCAACATCCGCATCCACAGTTGCTTCACGGTGCTACCGACATCAATTAATAACAACAATGTAAGCTCTCCTTCGGAGAACCAACATTTATCTGTCGTTTCGTGCACCAAAACACTTGGAAAATCTTGTTACTTCGACGAATGGAAACGACAACAGCAACCAGGAAGCATATAGAATGGCAAAGATCCTTTGACAATTGACTGACATTAGCAGGAATAAGATGTTTGTGTTTGCAAATTTTCATCTGGATGAGTTTTGTGTACTTTCTGCAATTGAAGGAATCAAGTTGCGTTTTCCCGAGGATGCCAAAGACAATGAAACTCCCCGAGAGGACGCTGTTGGTCTTTTCTTTCTGTTTGTACCTTTTCTAAATGAATGTCGTGTTTCAATTTCACGCGGGACATGGTGCCACTCCAAGTCCAGACACGAAGACGAAATGTTCATTCTCGAGTTCTCGCACTCATGTCGGGGCCACATACGAGGCTTGTCCAAATGAAGGTGAACAAGGGCGCGTTGTACGATTTGCGATGCGATGCCGCACGTGTCGATCATGTCACTTGACCCTGGGGTCTGTCTGGGTCATTTCCTGTTGTGTTTTTGGCCCTGTTGCGCAAAGTGTGTCACTGCATGAGCATCGAATATCAGTACCTCCAAAGATTCGGCGAAGTGCACAGGCGAAATGAAGCTCTGCTGCACTCAGCGTCACCATATCATCGCATGCGCAACCCATGGTAAATCTCAAGGTGAAACTTTCAGGCTCCTGCAGGAGGTTTATGGAGAAGACAGCCTTTCCAGATCAACCTGTAGGCGATGGTATGTGCGCACCTTGCAAGGGAACACTTCCTGTGATGATCTGGAGCGTCCTGGTCAACAGGCAACTGCAAGGAATTTGGCCAATGTGCGCAAGGTGCAGGAAGTTCTGGATGATGATGTGTTGCACGGTGCGACAGGTCGCTGCTGAAGTGCAGATCTCAACAGGCAGTGTGCATTCCATCCTCAGGAAGGACTTAGACTTGAGGAAGAAAGCTTCGAAGTTCATCCCATGCCTCCTGACCCAAGAGCAGAAGGAGCTGCGTGTGCGCCTGTGTCGTGAGAATTTGAAGGAGTGCCAGGATCCACTTTTCCTGTGGTCCGTCATCACCAGCGACGAGAGCTGGTTCTCAGTGCTGGAGCCTGAGCAGAAACAGCACAGTCTTCAATGGGTGGAGCACAATGCACCCAGACCAAAGAAAGCAATCCGGAGTTGACAGGCGCGCAAGACCATGATGGAGGTCTTCTTCAACGACCAGGGCATTGTCCACCTGGAGTTTTTGCCCCCAAAAATGACGGTGACATCAAAGGTCTATGTGGGAATCTTGGCCAGGCTCCGGGAGGTGATCCGCAGGAAGCGACCAAGCTTGTGGCAAAGCAATTCCTATTGCCTTCTGCACGACAACGCTCCAGGGCACACCGCAGTGCTGACCTTCGCAGCGATGGTCGAGACGTCGATGAAAACTGTCAGTCACCCACCCTATTCACCTGATCTGGCCCCTGCGGACTTCTGGCTCTTCCCCTACTTGAAGAGCCAGATACGGGGCCGGATTTTTCTGTCGGTACCAGCTCTGCAAGATGGACTCATGGAAGTGATTGGTTGGATGCCGCGACGGATGTTTCATGAATGCATTCATGAAATGTTGCCTCACAGATGGAGGAAATGCATCGCGGCCAAAGGGAACTATTTTGAGGGAGATGATATCACTCTTCCAGATGACGAGCACTTGCTGGAGAGCTCCTCGGAGGAGTCAGAAAGTGGCTCAGATCAAGAGTGACCGGACTTGTCCGCTGAGCACGTATGAACTTTGGCTGCGACGCGTCGTTGCTCACCATTGACTCAATGCAGATCGCCGAATTAGAACCTCATGTCATTGTTTCCAATTGCAGAAATGAGAGTGCGCAAATTCACATTGTAATGTAAGGTTGTGTCACTTATCAATATAGATCTGAAGTCCAAACTGCCAAATTTTGGGTCAATTCTGAGCCACACACACCGTACAACGCGCCCTTGTTCACGTTCATTTGGACAAGCCTCGTACAAGTTTTCCTGGAGCAAAGACCGAACGAACAAGAAGTTGAGCTGAACTCTCGCCAACATTTTCAAAGCCAATGCACTGTACAAAGTCATGGCATAGCATCCATTAGGCTAGTGACAAAATGTCAAAGGCGACAAACTCACAGTTACCTGACGTGCTGCACAAAACTTACATCAAAGATTCTGAGGGAAACCTCCCTGATGGGAGTTTTCAGACTTTCTAACATTCGCATCCATTTGCCCCACAAGGTGTTGACTTTGCAACAGGCAAAAACTCTTTGCACATTGTACATCACCTCTTTGGTCGCACAAAAGCTCTCCTCAGAAGCACAACCTGAACGCCACATCCTAACTTCCCTTCTAAGAGTGTTCCTCACACCACATCCAATTCAGAATGCAACAGAGCAACAGTGAAACACGAAACTCGATTTCCACCGAGCTCGAAAAAGGACAAAAGAAAAAATACGTGTGATCTTCCACGAGAATCTTGGTCGTTCTGTGAGAAGCAGGAAAGGAGCGAAAATGACTTCGACGCCCGGGCTGAGTCCGTGAACCCGACACCGACGCGACAGCAAACACCCGCAGGCGATTTGTTCACCTGACCAGACGCTGGCGTTTGCAGGAAATATTACTTGTTCAGTGGGGCACCTAACCAGTTTCTCCAGAGCTGAAATCTTTCCTGTTCTTGCTCCTGTAACAACTGCTTCTCAGTTTTTGCAAGAAGACCACGAAGTGTGGTGAAGGTCCATGGGCCTTCAAACTTGCATGCTTCCGGACGCCGTTGTTCTTCGTGGCTTGTTTTTCGCAAATGGGAAAACAACAAAAAAGCAGGGCAAGAATGGGTCACTGATTAAAACTGTCCAGGGGTCGGGTGACCAACTGCTTGATCATCCCCTCTGTTCACAACCAGGTTCACTGCCAGGTGTTATTCTCTTGTCCCTGAATAGCTATAACTTTTGGCGACAAATGGGCCTGTGGTAAACCTTTGCGTTTTGTCCCTTCTCTTCGTCATCATTTCGTCTTCTGCCAACTTTCTTGCAATTGATTTTGACTGTCACGTACAGCTCGGCTCAATTATTGAGATTCAATTGCTTGACGAGGATGTTCGAAGCAGAAAGTGGTTTCCAGATTAATTCCTATCGGAAATGAAATCTTCCTGTTGCCTTTATGTGTTTGTTCCTCAGCATGTTTTGAGAAATGTCGATCCTTCGTCATGTGGTAATCTGTCAACGCCTTCACAAAAGAAACGTCTGTGAAATGAGAGGTTTGCTTGCAATCTCAATGGTCCCATGGAAACCAACCGAAGCAGTTCACTGTTGAAATATGTTTGTGAAAATCGACAGTAAAATGCGACGAAGCTGCGTGAATAATGGTCCACTTCGTGCTGTTGATAACAATGGTGCAACGATCGGTTTTGTGCCCAAAGTTCCTCCAGATGATTGAAGAACAGCACTGCGCGGACTTTGGTTGCGTCACTGAACCTGCAAAGTAATTCAGCAGTGTTCAAGAGCAGTTGTCAGTCACTATTTGAAGCTGGTCGCAGCGAAGAGTCCCGTCCCTGAGAAAGCTGTTCAAGCACGCAACGCGACCGGTCGCTTCTGATGCTGACTGAGGACGGCAGATGAATTGGCTCAAGACAAAGTGACCGGCGCAATTTGACTGAATGCCTTCTACTGCATGAAATTCCATAGAATCCTTTTTCAAAGCGTTATTGATGGTATCAACATCGGTGTCATGATGGATATCGACTGTCTGAACTTTTGTCGAGAACAAGCAATCAATAGCAACAAGCTCCGGCTCTTCAGAAATCTTCTCTTCTTCTCAGATATTGTGACATGGTAAACGGCCATTCCATTAACATTGCCAGACCCCGAAATCCCTGCAGTTCAAAATCACTGCCCTGACAATAGGGCTCACTGCGTCCATCGATCGATAAGCGACCCAGTTGCACGAGGCCACTATCAGATCGATAATCTATCAAATCTGATTGCTGGACACGAGGTTGGCATACACCCGGTGATCAGAAGCATGTAATTACCAAAATAGCATTTGTTCCTCTGGCCCTGGAAATGTACGGCACCCAGCTCGCACTGTAATGACTTCCTGCCTTTGGATCTTGCCCACGGCAACCTGCGCATTATATTTCCCTTCACGACTTGACGTTTTATGCCCAAAGTTCCTTCTTTGGATGTTTTAGGAGATGTCGTGTCGTAATTCTTGCCAAGCTGCTGTGCCTTGCACTGAATTTGACTGTGTGTTGTTTGAAGTGCGTGCACTATCGCACCACAGCCAACGACAATAAAAGTAACTTCATTGCTGCAGCAAATGGACAGACCGCCAGCTGGAAGCGGCGAACAGTTTCCTCAGATTGGTTGTGCTCTCTCCGATTTCCCTTCATTGCCTCCACAGCCGCATATCGTCACTCGACTGGTCTTCTGAGATACTTGAGCAAATCTCACGCCGTCATTCACACCATCAGCATGGAATGGCACGAAGAAAGGAGAGCTGGTCTCCGAACAGACTGTGTGGCTTCGACATGCTTGAGGGGTACTCCCCGTCAGACGAGGCGCCATTTTCCTGGGTTTCAAGACCCCACAGCCTCATGAGGAAGTCCTCAAAGTGACTTGGTTTTTCTGCCATATTCAATAGAGACAAACTTCACTATGAAACACGTCTTCATTGCATTCATCAGTCTTCTGATTGGAAGGTTCTTAGTTACGGTTTTCAGACCAAATACAACCAAAGACTGGAGCTTCAAGAGGAGGCGGCTTCGCGGCTGAGTTGACGGGGCCCATGCACAGACAGGTGTACCGGTCACAACTTCTGCAAGACGGGGCAAACACTTTGTCAAACCAGCTGACTAATACGATTAGTGACAGCCATGACCATCGATTGGCGTTGCGGTCAAGTCATATCTTCTTTGAGCCTGCTCTGTCCGCCCACGCCGCTGACCGGACTCTGTCTGTTGCACAAAGATTTACAGTGTGACGCTGTTCACTGCCCTCTGGTATTTTGGTGTGAGCCTGTGGAGGATGTGCGTGGGATATAATGATTCATGTTCTTTTCCTCCAAACAAACGTTTTTCAGATTCAACTCCGTTCATCTTCAACGGCTTGATCCAGAGGCTGCAGACGCGAAGTCGTTGCCATTGTCAAGTCAAAACGACACCAAGTTATCTGTTCGCCTTTCGAACAGAACTACTTGTTGACTGAGAAGTAACACCAAACGATGACGTTACAACTTCGGATTTCTAAAAGCAAGTCAGGCCGCGTTCTTTGTGTCCAATTTTCTTGGGCGTCTCACATTCAATTTGGTCTGTTGAAATCCTTCTGCATACGGAACTAAGAACAACACACAGAACCAAACACAAGACAAGCTCTTACCTTGTTTGAATCCATTGGATTGTCACTCAGGTGAACGACAGGCCCTGGATGTGTCTTCCTTGACCTGCAAAACAACGAAATTGTGAAAAATCTATCATCCGCTTGAATTTCGTTTGTAGACGTTCTATCTGCATCAAGCTGTTCACGCAACTAAAGAAAATAATCGTGATATTTAAGTTCTTCGTTTCTCCCTATGTGAAGCTTTCGAACCAAGAGGCTGACCTGTCCCTTTGGGATTGAAAAAAACGCGTAGTTTCGCCGTCCAGCTTCACGCAACTACGAGGTCTTGTACGTACAGCCCGAGTCCAGAGAATGAGAGTTCGAGATGATCCTCAGTAAATTTTTGGCAATGACACTGGATCACCCCTGCTGATTTTCATATCCGCCTTTTGCTGGGTCCTCAAACGACCCTCTGTCTCCCTGTCTCGAACAGCGCTTCGATTGTGTCAAGATTCGTCTGACTTGTTAGACTGAATGCAAGGGGGGGGGGGTGATGACCACTCATGTCGTGTGAAAATGCAAATTGTGTCGGACAAACCAAAATCACATGATTCCACTTCCTGTTTGCTGTGTGCGAGTCAGAGGAACCTTCCCCTCGCCAGTGACATTATTTGCAGCTTTCAACATGATGATGCCAACGTAAATTTCACTGTTGCCGTGACAAATCAGTTGGAATTGCGCACGCGAAGGCATGCAAACCGTAAAGCTGTGGAGCGAGAGAGCAGAGCGGTATAATTAATATACTGCACCAACATACCACTTCCATTATCATCAGTGCCTAATTACTCGCTTCCTGCGCAACTAAAAGGGTTCATAAACACTTTTCATTGGGTTCGTACGTAGTTTTCATTGTTGGGCAGCTGCGTTCCAATGTTTACCTGGATCAATCCTTTTCTTGCGTTCACAGTTGGACAGTTTTGGGGAATCAAAGCTCAGAAGGGAAAATGTAGAAGTTTTCAGTAGCCTCCAGTTCCAAACACCACACAAGAAAACTTACTGTTCTTCAAAGAAGATAAAACTCCCAACTGGGCAAAAGAAGAAATGTTGTGGCGTGGACAATGCACCTCCCATTGAGGTAATGTGCCAAACAAGAACGAACGTTGGGCAAGTCGAAGGAAATCTTTGCCGGGTTGCACGTGTTTTGTTTCGTTGCGTCACAAAACGCCGATGTGTATTCGGCACGAAGCGACGTTTCCTAGGCGCGCGTCTTTTCACATCATGCTTTTTGTATTTATTCATCTTGTGGGGTCTCCTGACGGATTTCTGCTTCCCCTTGCGTGCCTTACTTGATCCTACGGCTGCACGAAGCCCGAAAAGCAAACACACACGGAAATGGAAGCCTGCTATCGCACCTAGACTCTCGGGGGAGCGATGTGCCATAAACTCCACCACAGAAACGTTCACAGACAGTGTTGAAACACAATTCATTGCAAGTTCCTAAGACCATTCGGGACAACGGACAGAATCATGCTGCGACGAACCTTCGCCGGCTGGAACCGCCCGACACACGTCCACGGCAGGTCACTGAAAAACCGGCTCTGTTCTGGCTGACAAATTACTTGTCAACGCCACACCACATCTCCAGCCCAGTATCCCCTTGTCCAAGGAATGAGCAAACTCATCTTTCATCCAGCAGCTTCCGACATCGGTCACAATCTCTGTCAGCACCAATCGAACGCAGCATCAGCAACAGGTGAGAGAGACTAACGACATTTCAACACCCACCGCTGCCCTTACACGTTTTCATCAGCGAGTTTTATCCACAGGTGCAGCACTTGCAGGCTTTGTGGACACGGAAACAGACAACAACAGCACTTTTCATGGAAGACGTGCAATTTGCGTACCGTGGTCTGAATTCATTTATCTGCTGCAAGGTACTTCAACTCACCTGTCACTGTCAAATGGATGAAGAGGTTGAAAAGGCAAGAAACACCCACGTATTCTGTGAAGGGATTTTGTTGCTCATATTTTGTGTTTGAGTGTGTGGGGAAAAAAGTGAAATGTTTTGCACATACTGGACCTTCGAGCAATCTTTTTTTCTGTTGGGGTGACGGTCTGGAGTTTAGACACACGAGAGCATGCAAGGAATCAAGACCCGTGCAGTCCAGTCCAAACAGCTCAGGCAAATTTGTCGACGACTGTAGATCAGGACAAGCTGTGTCGGTTGGGCAAAATTCGTTTCAAGCCTCAACCGTGATGAAGAAAGAGAAAGCACGAAAGGCAGCGTGTGTGTCGTTCTCACTTCCCAAAGAGTTGCTTCAAAACTGCTCTCAAAAATCGACACAGGGGACAAATTCAGGGTCAAGCTGCTTCGACCCCGACTCCAAGCACACTCTGCTTCGGAGCTGGCAAACAACGCCTTCTGGAATCCAGTGCCACCCGAGTGTGAAGAAAACCACGGTCACCATCTCTTTGATCACCAAGGCCAGTTCTTGGCGGAACTCTGCTACCTGGACGCATTGTCAATGGTATTCTGCACGGGAAGGTCCTTGGGCGTTGTCGTCAGAAGATCTGGCGCAAAGGCCAGTCCTGCGACATGCTCGCCAGGTTCACTTGCGTCACGGCAACGCTCGGCCCCACAAAACACAAGGTTCAGTGGTCACCTTGATGCAAATATATCTTATCCATGTGAACCACCCGCCGCACCTGCACTTTGCATGGCGCCACCGGACTGCTGCTGACTTCCCCAGAATGAGTGATTCCCTGGTTGGCGTTTTGACACTGGTCCAGCTCCAAGTGGACGTGCTTCGTGTACTCACTCAGGTAATCACGCCAGGTGAGTACCACAAGGTTGTGTCCGACCTGAAAAAGTACTGCTACTGTTGTATCCATTTTTCCAGTGCACATTCCGAATGGATGCGTGTTATACGTGCAGCCGACCCCGCGTGTCTTGCCTAGACCGACCAAGCGAAATCTCATCTCCACTTCACACTGAGATCTAAAGACACCAACAAGAACTGAACATCACGTGTTGAAGTCGCGCGGTCTTTACGAGAGTTACAACCGAGAGTTACAACTCGCACCCCATGGACATATCTCTGTGACAAGGCGCAGTCAAAATTGTGTTCCCGGGGGTCCGTGACACCTCTAAAACTGTGCGAATTAATGTTTGAAGGATGTCGCACCAAGCCCAACCTCTACCCCAACTCCAGACAGGTGTTTAGCAAAAACATCCACCTTGTCTGGCCATTTGCTGTCCACACCTGCCTGCCCCCCCCCCTCTTCCCCAACACAAACGACCTCCACGAGGCGTCGCTTTTCCCCAACCCCGACGGCACCCTGAGTTGGTCAGAATAGGCTGCGACTGTCAACACCGCGTGTCAACTGCAGCGCAGTTGGGGCATTGGGTACCTTCCACTGGTCCTGACGGAACAACCCTTTTTTCATTTCTGTCCAACAAGTGCAACCTTTCTTATGTGGGTGTGCGGGCATTTCTGCTGGAAGCACCGTCAATAAAGTTGTGAAGGAACACAACAAACTGTCTGAAAAGGTGGACCAAAAGACGCGCAGAGGCATTCTTCGACAGTTCCCCCATTTCTTTCTGCTGTTCTGCCACTTCACGTAACACACTACCGAAGGAGATCAGACAAGCGCTTCAAGAAAACTCGGAGCAGAATTGCTTCTCTTTCGTTACTCCCCTTTTCAAAAGACTGAAGCGGTTTTTTTCAAAAAGGCGCTTCGTTAGTGCCGCATGAAGAGACTCGGCAGCAGTAATCACCAAACAGGCCGCATGAAATATTCACTGCGCTCGCAGTTCAAGGCGAACCATCTGCGTTTGAAAGCAAACGAGCCCGCATTGTCCTGCTGTGATTCCGCTTTGCGCTTATTGATGCCACGTGGTTCCAAAGCCGCCTCAATTTCACCTGCCACTGACAAAAGTAAGGAACTCGATCCTTTTGGTTCAGCGAATTTCTGACTGTGGACAGTGGAGCTCGCTCTCCAGGCCAGTGTTCCAACGCCCCAACGAGACTCGTGTGCCTGGCTTCCACAGTGACACTTCCTCAGCAAATATCTTGTGGCTTCAATGGCCGTCGACAGAGCAGGAAGTTCCCGAATCTTCCCTGCTGAGTCTGCTAATGACTGCTTTTCATGCCCCACGTTCCGGGCTTCCTGTTTTCTGCAGCGGCGACACGAAAAGCCCCGGAACTGAAGCAAGGCACTGCTACGCTGATCCTGAGACTTTAAAGCAAAGTAGTTAACCCACTCCGAGGCGTCGCCGAACATCAAACCTCTTTATCACATTTACTGAATTAATCTCCGTGGGCAAAACGAAAATGTAGTTTTCTTTCTTCGCAAGATATCTCAACAGAAGCAGCCAGACTTACTGGGAATGAAAATTTCTCTTAGACTTTGTTTGGTCTCTGGGATCTCTTGTTGCACAAGCAACGCGAACAAAGGCGTCCTTCTGAGGTGGAGGGAGACAAGCGACAGGGACTGTTCTTGCAAAAACACAAGACTCATTCCAGAAGACAACATCGCGACACACAGACTGTTGATGGCAGTTTTGCTGCGTTCCCAAGTCCGCTCTTCTCTGATTTCTTGCATGACTGTTGAAAGAGCTTCGCATGTCCAATCAATGTTCGATACAGTGGAAGCTCACTCCGCATCATTCTACATCTCCATCGCAATCTTCACCGGTCAATTTGCTCTTTAAAGTCTCTTCCACACTGCGCCGACTCTGATTTGATTACTTTCCTCACAAGTGCTGAAATTTCATCACAAACCAAAGCCCAGACGGCTCAGAAGGACTCAAATCCCAAGTCCAGATTCTTTCCACATTCTTCGCCCAAGGTGTGATCAGGCAAATGAACACAGACACCATTTCTTGTTTCCAAACTTGTGAGGTTATCTGTGCTTTGCTGAAGCAGTCCTTTTACGAGTGCTGATGGAAAACGATCTTGCCCAATGAACAATTCAAGCCTGACAATTTGAGTTCGCTTTTCACGCCACAACTACAACAGAGAGAACCTCAAAATCCTTGGAAGATCACCAGCGCCTGCCAGTGGACAGTCCGTCTGACCTGAAGCATTGAGCTAAGATTGCAGGTTGCATCAGGAATGTCGCGACTGTGGGCCAAGCACCTCTGCTGTCACAACCAACACACCAAAGTGACTCACACAGCAAAATGTTTTTTTGAAACCAACTGCAAATGAGAGCAAAATACCGGTTGTTCAACGAGAGACCAGAAAATTAACCGTCTCCACCAGAGAGAATGGACCAGAATTCTTAATGTTCTGAGATATTTCAGGCGCTGGCTGCTGACAGCCGGGACAGCAACAAGATGAAAATCTGGCAGAAGACGTGTTTCTCACGAATTTGATCTCAGGTGGCCAGACTGAAAATCCACAATTTCCCCCTCGTTTTGCCACGCTTGTTCAGCAAGTTCGTGGTGAGATCAGCTGCACTTCGGACAAGTCGCGTATCTCGTTCAGCCAAGCACACAAAATTTGAACCGTGTCTCTCTCCTAACGTGAATCAGGCCTTGCCCATGGACCAAGGGTCCAATCCACAGACGAAAACTTTGCTTGTCTTTGTGGCTGAAACTTGTTGGGTTCACACCTTTCCGGTTGGTGTGAACAGAGGTTGGGAACCCTGAGGATGAACACTCACCGACACTCATGTTTCAGCGCTGCTTGTTCAAGGTATCAAATGTCCGAGGCTCAAATACTAGTAGCTCTTTCTTGCCTGAAATGAGGGGGGGGGGGGTTCGAGGCCCAAGTATTCAAGTTTGGTCCAGATCCAGAAACAGCAGCTTCTTTTGGTTCAGCTGTACATGTACTGCACCTCAAGATGCCGAGGATATTTATCTGCTGTTTTCTGTTCATTAATTGACTTCAGCTACAAGTCAGGGAACCCAAAAGTGCAAAAGTGTCCAACCATATGACCTCAACCAGAAATTCGTTGATACAAACACCCCTTACGAAAACGTCAAGGTTTGAAAAGGTCCTGGAAGCTCATGTTGAATCTGACGGTTGTTCTCAAACTCACTGAGAAAGAAGAGATCAGGACGGAAGGCAGATCGTGACCACCGTGCAACGCTTTGTCCTGTCCGGCGTCTGTGTGACTGACGCCGAAGGAAGCTGTGATGAAGACAAGACGCCATCACGTTAAATTGTGGGTACGACGTTGTTTCATAAACCAACGTACACAATACTCGTATGCGTCTTCTGAAAACAGCGAACTACTGAGAGACAAATCTCCCGTTTTTAGAGAGCCAAGACGAAGACCAAGAGCGAAGGTTCGGCGACGCAGTCAAAACTGAAGGCACGTGATCAATGCCAAAAGTGTGTTCATAATCTTTCTTTTTGGACGAGCAGCAGGTGGCTGGTGAGCTGTCTCCTTCGAACGGAATGCTTCTTTTCTCGTTCGAGTTCCGACAAAAATCACGTCCACGTGGACGCAGGCTGCAGAACGAACAACACAGCAGCGCAAACGGTCACGGGAATCGGTTGTCCTGCTCGTTTTCATCTTCTTAAGGGGTGGCCACACAGGCGCGTTTATTTTTGACGCGCGTCAATTTTCTCCCACTATTTTCAATCAGGGTGGCCACACAGCAAGCGTTTGTGAAGCGTTTATTTTTCAGAACATCTCAAGGGGCGGCCACACAGGGTTTTGACGCGCGTCAATTTTGACACGCGTCAAAAATATCTGTTGAGATGTTCTGAAAAATAAACGCTTCATAAACGCTTGCTGTGTGGCCACCCTGATTGAAAATAGTGGGAGATATTTTTGACGCGCGTCAAAA
>JAAUXT010045404.1_pt1 | contig 25147 bp, 18 predicted proteins | sample 7278171 | NCBI WGS metagenome assembly JAAUXT01 (sample SAMN14350112, study PRJNA611818) | marine sediment metagenome | isolation source: surface marine sediment (1.8m) | place: French Polynesia: Moorea | collected 2018-08
GCTGCTGACATACTTTTGGAAGAGGCTGCCTATAGGTGATTTGATTTCGCTCACTCTGATTTCGCTCACTTTTTCCAAAAGCTCACAAATCGGACCAAGCTCCTCAAATCAACTAAAAATGGATGAGACCGAGACACAACCCTCTGGTTGAGAGACACTCACTCACCTGATCTGCATCAGGCACTTTCGCACGCCGTATTCATTTGCTGCAGAATTGGAAGTCCAGTTCGTGATTTCTGGAAGAGTTTGAGTTGGCACCGACGGAACTAATGGAGTGACGACCGTCTCAACGCTGAACACCTCGGCCCCTGTGCGAAACAAATTGCTCACGCCAATATCTTCACCCGTAATTCTTGAAAATCACAGAAACAGTTGAAGCGAATGCATGGCAACAGAAAGCTCGTGCGGGGTTCGCACTGCAAAACTCGGGCTGAGGCACTCCCGTGGGTGCAGAGGGACCTTGGGCCTGGCTCCAGAAACAGATGCACCCTCCTGAGTTTGCGCAAATTTAAGCTTTTGCAAGTTCACATTTCCAAGTTAAAATTGATCCCTCAGGTTTAATTTTTGATCGTCTGCTTCCTTTTTTGCACCAGGGCTCAAGGGTCAGACCTTGGCTGACGACCAGGTCAGACTCCACCCTGGTCCTACGGTACATCAGCGGGAGGGAGAACCCACATTGATATCCGTTGAAAGGTCCGTAATCTTTGGCTTTCAAAATCATGTTGTGAGAGGTGATGGGGACCCATCAGCATGAGGGTTCTTGGATGCGCGTGTGCGACAAGTCGGTGAACAAGTTTCATTGTCCTCTCGTTGCCGACTTTGTCAGAATCCACACAAGTTTGCACGATCTGTGTCAGTGAATTTTTGTCTTTCCTCATGTGACTTTTCCTGACTTGGTTCTGCACTGCGGACACAACCAGTATCATTTCACTGAACCCTCGTCAGACCCACCGCCAGGGTTGCCGTACCTGCGGCCAACAGCCAGGCCGTAACGCGTACAATGGTTTGCCGCATTCGCTCGAAGTCGACGTGTGTGGAAGGGCCCGGCGTCATTTGCACGGGGGTGAATGTCACGTAGTTGATCATATAATACGAAGAAGTTTGCTGGACCAGTCTCTTGACGAAAAAAACCCGTAGCACCTGTGAAAAAACAACAATCGTGTGTTTTATGGCTGGGTGTGTAACGGACCTTCGAGAGAAAATTTTCTACTGAGGCGGTGTCATGCCGTTTTGTGTGTGTGTGTGTGTGTGTGTGTGTGTGTGTGTGTGTGTGTGTGTGTGTGTGTGTGTGTCTGTGTCTGTGCGTGCATGTGCGTGTGGTTCAGGCGTGGGTGGGAGGATTCTCGGTGAATACCACGAGGTAGAAGAGCCAGTAGCCGAGGTTGAAGAGGAGGAACGCCGCCGGGAATGCGCCGCGGGACGCCACGTCGACGGCGTGCGCCGGACTCGTGCCGAGACGCCGCCACAAGCGCCGCAGTCTGAAAATCATCGTTTGCTTTCAAAGGAGTGTCGTGTGGCGCGGACAATGGCGTTTTGAACGTCGCGTCTCGTGCTTGTGGCAATCTGCTGCTGCAGCATCGCGAACAGGCCGAGTTGCGAAAGGTGGTCGCCTAGCATTTGGCGTTACACTGCAACAGTATTTTGGTGCACCACGATCCAAGTGGAAACGAAAACGGGGCTACCGTTCCTCTTTCTCGAGCTCATTACCTGTAGCGCAGTCGCCCGCACAGCGCCAGCTGCCGCAGCTGTCCAGGCGAAATGGACGACATCCGACGTTTCTGGAAACCAATCGTGAAAACAACGTGAAGTCCCGCAAATGGGGTACATTTCTGACTTCGGATTATGCGTGTTGGTCAATGAATGAAATCACAAGCTTAAAATATCCATGTGAATGGGTGGAATCTGCAACCGCAGTGCCCAACAAAAAGAATGAGCTGAGAATCAATTCCCTTTCACACCGCTGTGTACGTGGTCACACCCTGCGCGCACATCGTTCTTCACCTGTGGCGGCGGGGTCAGGGAGGGCGGCATTTCGTCCTCGTCGTGCAGCGCTCGGAAGCGCGACAGCGTGTGCAGCGCCGTCTCCGTCTCGCCCGGGCGCCGCCGCCGCGCCACGTAGTTCACCACTGAGAACTCGAGCATCGCCGCCACCACCTGCAGAGAGACGAGCGGTGAGACGGAGGCTGCCGCCGTCAGGCAGCACTGTTCAACGAGGTGCAAGCGATTCTCAGAATACCCCAAGACACATCAGCAGGACGTGAAACAAGATCATGCAGGAGCTGCATGCGTGAGCCCCTGTTCTTGCGCACGAAATAGTTCGACCCTTCTGTGAGGTTGTCCAGTCGTTTGTATGGTTGCGCACAACAACCAAGTTTCTGGTCCACGCAAGAATCGTGACCCTTGTTCACACAACACCACTGCAGCTGAGGACTCTGACGGTTCCAAAGACCATGAACCAGGGCTGAAAATTCACGAGGTGCGCGCACGCGGTCTCGATCGCTGCAGCGACTCACCATGACGAGGCAGCACGTCATCCACACGTCGACAGCCTTTTCATAGGCCACTCGAGGTATGCGACTCATGATGCCCGATCTCTGCAACGACAGTGCGACTGGTCAGGCTTGTGGAAAGTGTTGTTCGCATTGCACACCGAGGTGGTGCGGAGAAGCAAATTTGACAGTGTGCGCGTGTGTGGTGCACGCATACCTGTGTTGATATGGTGAGTACGGTGAGCATCCCGAGCGAGATTCGGGCCGTCGTCGCCTCAATGTCGATCCAGAAGTTGATCCACGAAATGCTGACGACGAGCGCGCTCGGCACGTATACCTGCAACAACACCAGCCCCACCCACGTTTCAATTTCAAACAATTGTGGCAATTTTTTATCCTTACAATTTGAACAACGTACACAGTGTCAAAGCAGCAACCAAATTGTATTGACTTTGAGAGACAGACAGAGACAGAGAGAAAGAGAGGGGGAGATAGACAGACAGACAGACAAACAGACAGACAGACAGACAGACAGACAGACAGACAGACAGTGCGTGTGTCTGACCTCAATGAAGTATTACACAAAGAGCCGCTTCAGGTGAATCCGCACTTCGAGGCACGTCAGATTTGCTGCAACAAGACGATGACGACATAAGAGATCCCCGAGCGAACCTTTTCTTGCGTGCATGGGGGTCCCAACAAGGGTTGACACACGAGGAAAGGATACTTCAGTCATCCGAGTGGGTCGTGCTCCAGTCTCGAGGGTCCGGGTCTCTCTGTTCAGAGGCCACCTTGGACCTGCGCTGAGTGTGACACCGTGCCCCAAGAGACCCCCACGCTTACACGTGTACGAGTGTTTGAACGCCCATTCGTCCTTGGTTGGGGTTGCCACGCTCATGCTGGTTCTGTTGAAACAAGGCACTCACCAACGCCGGGTATTGAGTTGTGCGAGTTGCACGTGTTGAAGTGCTCTGCTCCGGTCACTTCAAACTCGGCCAGTGTGACCCATCTGGTCAGTATAACAGGGTTGCGGGTTCCAGAGTTCCACTCGAACACCAGCTCTGACGACGGGTAGTTGCCTGCGAGTACGCACAGAACAAACATTCAATTCTCAGGGCACCTCCAGCCTGCTTGAGTGCATCAGAAAGTTGTCAACTTGTTGTGAAGTTCTGGACTCACTGGAACCGATGAAGAGCGGGCAGGTCTGTGAGTCCAGCGGGAAACGGTGCAGCACCAGTCGACAGTGCGTCTTCACCACCAACCTGCGGGAGCAAGAGAGAAATCACTGTGTTGAACCAGGAGCTCAAGTTCATGCCCTGAGAAATGCAGGAACTGCTTTGCACCGTGAAGAAGGATTCAGACATGGACACGCACACACACACGCACACAAAAACACACATACACTTGCTGAAACACACACCCTGGCGCAGCCAGGTGGGATCCAGAGGATCTCAGGAGCCCTTATCGCTTTCATAAACCTCTGAAGAGTGTCTTTTTTCCAGCTCCCCAATTTTGTCTCAAGCTCCCCCCCCCCACCTCCGACCACATCCTGGAACCGACCCTGCACACATTTGCAAGTGCGACCTCCGCTCACTTTTCCGAGTAGACGACAGTGCCGTTCGGGTGCAGGCGGAACATGACGTTCGGTTCGGTGTTGCGGAGTCGAGTGGCCCCGATCTCATTCACAAAGCTCAGGTCCGGTCTCCACAATTTTGCCATCTGGGGTTCTCCCGTAATCGGGTCCTGCAAACCTAAAACCACACAAAAGCAACCACTGATGAGTCATTGGCAAGTAGTTACAAGCTCCGTCTGAGCGTGTCTTGCGTATGTACGCAACACGAAGTGTCAGAATCTTTGCGCAGCGAAAGGAAGTAGCAATGCGGCAGCATGCAAAAGCAACAGGAAAATCCATTTTACTTTTGAAGGAGGTCTTATAAAATACAGAAGCGCGTGACACAGGATGTAGTTGAGAGTTGGGCCTTACAGGGGATCGAAGTGTCCCGAACCCTTCCCAGGTTTGATGTGCACTGCGAGTGGATTGATCCTTGGGCCACTCTCCATATAGGACCCATTTGTAACAAAATGCATACCCGGATGGCAACCAAGTTTTGCTTGCTGAAAAGCCTCTTTCTTGGGTCCACCCAGCCTGCACACTTGCAATGTGTTTCAAATGGGGGGGGGGATAGCATGCATGGAGGTTAGGAGACAGCAGGGTGATGCAATAACCTTTCTTGTCCGATGCAGGTGAAGCTGTGTCTTTTCCTTGAGGTGAATAGTGTGAGCAGTCTCCATTTTGGACTCACAGAAGTCTGCAGGTGAGGCGAGGTGGTCTCCCCACGTGTCACAACCATGTCCTCAGACCGAAACGCTCTGTCCCAGAGAAGAGCGCAAATGCGCGACAAACAAAATATATCGTTTGTGCATGGATCTGTACCTTCTCACAAAGAACAGAAGAATCATGGCTTCAGCTCGTGTTCGACAAAACTCGTTTTTATTGCACAAGATAAGAGGAAGTATAAATGCATAAGCAAACACAAGTCCGTGCCAAAGACCAGGAAAACTTTTGCAATTTGCCTTTGTAAACACAGATTCAACATTGGTAAAATTCATGTACTGATTTGCCGTGCGTCGAGTCTGCAGCAGTCTTGTGGAGAATGCCGCTCCCGCAGCGAGCAACAGCAATTATTAGGGAAACATGGATCCTCGTTCTGTTCTTTCGCAGAACCTGAGGGTTGTTTTGGTTTTTTTCCTTCTGCACAGGTAAGGGGCAGCACATTTCGGGGTTCTTTGGAAACACGATGCACAAAAACCGTTTTGAAAGTTTGTGCATTTTAATTCTGCACTATTTATATTTCAGGACAGTTTGTCCACTGTGTTCTGACCTGTGAAGATGATGAGTTTGAATGCAACTATCCAGCTGATGGCTGCATTCCCAAGTCAAAGGTTGCCAATGGTGATATAGACTGCATCAGAGATGGCAGTGATGAGAGTGTGGAAACAAAGAGAGAATGGGCCAAACAATTCTTTGTGGATGGTAACTGATGTTCTTTTATTTTGAATTTGATTGACTGTGATTTCACAGGCACATGTGGTAAAGAGAACATATGGAAATGTTATTTTGATTTCTTGAAGGTCTCTGGCATTGTGACAATGACACTCGCTTTCCTCTTCACGAGTTATGCAATGGGTACTACTGTGCAGACAGATCAGATGAATCCTTCTGTGTCTGTGGCAGAGACAAATGGAAATGTCCACTGGATGATGGATGTATTGACAAGGACCAAGTGTGTTTAGCTGGAGTCTGTGGGTGTGTTGATTGTGCAGAGAAAGAAAAAGAATATTGTGCAACATGGTGGAGGTGCAGTGAAGATCAGTTCGAGATTGACAGTGAGTACAGGGGTGATGTTGTCAAAATCACACACAAGAAACAATCGTCATTCTTGTTCAACCTGATTTCTCTGGACTGTTTTTATCTGCAGATTTCTGTATTCCACACTTCGATTTGTGCGACGCTCAGATGAATATCTTTGAGGAGGACGAACTTCTCGAATTTATTGGAATCGACAAAGAAAGAAAGAATGAAATCTGCGAAAATCATCCCTGTCCAGAGGAATACTGGAGATGTGCAGACAATAAACAATGTATTGAGTCAGGCAAAGTTTGTGATGGGACTTCAGTGTCATTTTTTGGAAGCTGTATGGATAAATCTGACGAAGAAGATTGTGAAAACTACCAGTGCTCCAAAGGATTCTGGAAATGTAAAGATGGCAAAAAATGCATCAGAGAAAGTTACGTTTGTGATGGACTTTCTCATACTAGAGACTGTCCAGACAAATCAGATGAAAATGCAACATTCTGCAATGAATGGAAGTGTTTGGCTGAGTCCACTAAATGTTTGGATGGAGTTTGTGTGAAATCAACATTGTTTTGTGATGGTTCTCCTGACTGTAAAGACCAGTCAGATGAGATGAATTGTGATATTTTTTCCTGTCTGCCAGGTTTCTGGAAATGTCATCACAATGAGCACTGCATTCCAGTCAGCCATGTGTGTGATGAAAACACTGACTGTCCAGACGAATCAGATGAATTATGTGAGGATTGAAGAGAAAAACAATGTCTTTGGCCAAAGGTTTTATTGAGTCTGTTGCAAGCATATCAAATCCACAAGTCTTTCTTTCAGATTGTAAATGGGAAAATTTCACCTGTCCCACTTCTCGGTGGAAATGCCACATCAGTGGCAGATGTATTGCGGAGGAAAACGTTTGCAATGCTGAAATTAAGCGCTGGCGAGGAAATTGTGGAACTGGGGAAGATGAGCAAAATTGTGAGGACTGGAAATGCCTGAGCAACTATATTAAATGTGGAGATCAAAAGCAATGTGTGAAGGTGAGGAATTCACAGTGTCAAGTCAGGCAATAACTGTCAACCAAATGTCAATATCATATTGGTATCTTTTCAGATTTCTGAAGTTTGTGACGGTGATACGGACTGTGCTGATGGCTCAGATGAAATGTGTGGTACTGAATGTGCTCCCAGTAATTTTGTTGGAAGATTTACCATGAAGGTTGGGATTAAACACAAAGTTGTGCAATTCTGCTTTGTCATTGACATGCATTTGATCATTTTCTGATTCTGAGAAGGAACTGAAGCACTGTCTTGTCAAAGGCATTTGATACACAACTTTACATTCTTTCAGAAATGTCAAGAAGATATCAGAGTGTGTATTCCAGTGTTTTGGTATTGTGATGGCAAAGTGGATTGTCCTTCAGGCTCAGATGAACAGGACTGTCCGTGTGAGAATTTCAACATGAATAAATTTACCACAAAATGGAACTCAACATTGTGTGTGCCTCCAAGTTGGACCTCTGATTCGATTTTGAACAGAATTGCTTACAACAAAGGGAGAGACCAGAAACATCTTTCACAAAGTAAGAAAAAAAGATCAAGCTGATAATTTTCAAAACAAAAGGCAAAAATATTTTCTTGAGTTTCAAAATTTGTTTTCCTGCCTTTTTGACAGGTAATTGTGTTGATGATTTGTCACTGATACAGTACGTCCTTGTGAATCCTTCTATCAGCAGTGAGAGTGAGGAATGCTTCACACACAGAATGCAATACCAGTGCAAGTCATTGGCAGGTGCCTTGAAAGCTGTGATTTTTGAGGTGTTGTGGTTGAACACTGTTGTGCTTGATGGCTTTTATGACACAGAACGTGAGCTTGCTGAATTGCCTGCCACGCTGACAGCTGACCAGAGAAACATCACCGTATTGTGCCTGGAAACGTGTTCAGTGTCAACAGAGTTTCATTTTGTGTTGAGACATTTTGATCCACAATTAAAATTACGATTTTGTGACATGACTTTCCAAGATTCAAAGTTTACACTTCAAAACTTACACATTGATTTCGACACTGTCCTGTTTGAGAATGTGTCAATTTTGGATGGACGGCCAAGAGCCGGTGAATTTGGGGAACTTCAATTGTTCTTTTTCAACGCCTCTTTCCAGGCCCCAGCAAACGTGACAAACAGATTGAATTTTCAGTTCACTTTTGCACTGAGCATTTTCTGTCAGAATGTGGTCTCATCTGGTGTCCAATCCCACCTCAACAGTTCCTTCTTGAAGCTCAGTCTGGCAGAGAGCTTGTTTGTTGATAGCTACTTCGAAATTACTGTTGCCAGACTCAGTATGTCTTCTATTTCATCTTCCAAATTTCGATGCCTCAGTGCGAACTCTGAGTTCACATCTGTGCTGGATATTCATGCTGAAATTATTATGTTTCACATGCTGGACTCAACTTGGCACAATACAACAGGAGGAGTTTCCCTCACTGGCGAAAAATCATTCTTTGAATCGTGGTTGCACGTTGTTGTCAGTGGCTGTCTGTTTGAGCACAATCACAAGCTACGATCAGGTGGCGCATTGTACATCAATTCTTACGAACTGCACAGACACACTGCTCAAAGTTATATCCACATTGAAAACTCACGTTTTATCGCCAACAGTGTGGAAAGAAAGGATTTTCGAAGTGTGCGTGGTGGGGCTGTGGCAGTGATGAGTACTGGTTTTCACAAGGTCACGAACGGCACCGCTTTGTTCCTCACAATTCAAACAGCTTCATTTGCCAACAATGCAGCTGAAGACGGGGGAGGTGCTGTCTTCGTTGCTGGAAGTGGTATTGAAACAAAGGTGGTGGACTGCCTCTTCACCTTCACGTTGGAGACTTCACCCCTGAAAATTCTTTTTATTTTAGCCCGTTCTGACATCTCAATGGCTCGAACTGAGTTCTCTACAGCTGTGTCTAACTTTCATGATTCACTGTTTGAACTTCAAATGTTCTCTCCAACATCGGAGATTGGAGTGCTAAACATCCATGTCAAATGTTTTCTGTGGCAAAAAGTACACACTGAAGCCAGGTTTGGAATCTCTCCAATTCATGGTGGGAGAATCTTGCAGAAAGTCATTGTGAAATGTGCATCTTGCCCTGTATCCTATTTTATTCCCTCCGATGGAAGCTATCACGTTTTGTATGAAACAAATCACTCCAGAATATCAGTCAACAAACATGTAGAATGCCTGCCATGTCCATCAGGTGCTACTTGTTCTGGAGATAGTCTTACAGCCAAATCTAATTTCTGGGGTTATGAGGAGAAGAAATCCTTTGCCTTTGCACAGTGTCCCCCAGAATTCTGTTGTGGAAGCAAAACTGATTCTTCATGCCAAAGTTACAATGAATGTGCAAATCACAGAACAGGTACTTTGTGTGGGGAATGTCAAGGCAACCACTCAATGTCAATGATGTCTAACCTTTGCATTCCACACAAAAATTGCAAAGCCCATTGGTTTTGGGCTGCTTTTGTGGTTGGGGCTTTTCTGTATATGCTTTGGTACACATTCAAGGAATACACATACAAAATCCCTGTTATAATTTGGCAGAAGTGCAGAAAGGCTTGTCACCCAAAGTATGAAAGGCAACAGCAACAAGATATGTTTTATGTTGACAAAGGTTATTTTGGTATCCTGATTTATTATGTTCAAGCTGTGGCTGTACTGAGATTGTCGTTGAATGTTGGTTCAAATTCTACCCTTTATTATTTGTTTCAGCATGTGGAGACTTACATTGGACTCCTTCTCAGCATTGAACTGACATATCTTCCAGCAAATATTTGTCCAATCAAAAACAATTCTATGACTGGAAAAGTGATTGTCAAAGCCGCATTTCTCCTTGTAATTTTTCTCAGCTGGTGCGCAATATTCTTATTTTATGTGTTGATCAAAATCCTCCTCAGTCAGTCACTGCAAAAAAAGTTTGCATCAATTCACGGGATATTGATTGGTGGCTTGGTCAAAATTATCAAGTACACCTATGGAAGTTTCACCAAGTTGATGTTCTTTTCTTTGACCTGCATTAATATTGCAGGAACTAAAGTCTGGTTTCATGATGGGTCCGTTGAATGTCTAAGTAGTTGGCAAAAAGCTATGATAGTATTTGCAGTGTTTTATGTGATTCCATACCCAATCACTTTGTGTGCGGGCATGAAGATGTTGGAGAAAAATTCCATCTCCTGGATTCAATTCTTATTGGGCACTTCTCTTCCACTTCCGTTCTTCATATACTGGTCTCTCAGACTGCTCATATGGAGAACTGAACTTCATTCAACACATCTTCATGCACAACAAGTAGCAAAGAGAATGGCAGCCAAATGGCAAAGGAAAGTCTTCCCAAAGAAAGCTCTCTTTGTCAATGTAGCAAAGACATTTGAAGTCACTGAAGAAAGGAAAATGTTCAACAGATTTAGAAGAGGTTACAAGGACAGAGGTGGTGCTCAATATTGGGAAAGCATTGTTATGTTCAGAAGGCTTCTCCTCAGTTCCACCATTTTGGTTCCCTATGACATCATCAAGCTTGGACTATGCTGTATTCTGTGTATTCTTTTTCTGATTCACCATGTTTACAAACATCCATTTATTCATCCCCTCTCAAACAAAGTTGAGACATTATCCCTAACATTGTTATGTGTTGCAGCATTGATAAATTTGGTAAAATCTTTCTACATTCAGGAAGGAATATCTCCAATTGGCCTGAGTGTCCAGATCATCAAAATTGGCTCTTTTGTCGAAATGACATTTTTGCCTTTCCTTCTGTTGTTTATTCTCACACTTGAAATTTTGTCAACTGCAAAATGTACGAAGCACAAATCAGTCTGAATGAAACCAGTTCGTCCTTGTGAAATACGAGCGTCTTTCTGAACCTATGTTCTGCAGAGTTCGAAAGGGCGGACGTTGATGATTCGCATTTCGAAGCATCCGATGTCGCTGACACTGTGCCAATGAGCACGCAGACACTCACAGACACACACACACACACACACACACACACACACACACACACACACACACACACACACTTCTCGGGCAGACTGATGGATTCCTTGGCAACAGCAGATTGAACCCTGCAGATTCGTGTGTCTGTGATGCGTTGAAATGGAGGATTATCTCCTTCGACTCATCACGTGCCAGTGACAGAATGAGGACTATCTCGTGATCTTCCTCACCCAAATCTTAGCAATAAAAGCCAAAGCAAATTCTGCATTGTTGAATTCGTATCTCAAAGCTCAATCGTGTTGAATTCATGTCTGAACACAGACCACCGCTCTATTGTTGGCATTCAACTGAAAAGTCAAAGCGTCAACGCACACCGACTGGCATTGAAATGATTTTTTGGCAACAAACTTCAAAAACACAGTGGTCCATTTCCCCCTTCCTCCACTCGTGTTGCAGCACAAAAGAAAATGAACAACTATATTTTGAACTGTCAAGAAATCTTTTCTGAGGAAAGGAGACCAAGAACATGCACGAAGAGACCAAGACAATTGCATTCCACAGACACGTGGCCTCCGCATTGTCACAACCCCAGGAAGAAGACCCACATCATAATCTCTTCCAGGACCCACCCTTCTGGTCACAGCAGGTTCACGAATTACCACCAAAATAATCAGCACCTCAGAGTACGTCCCATCCCAATGGTTTCACGGCAAGACCAAAAACCTTGTGACAGGATGGAACCAAGAGAGGATGGAGTGCCTTGCGTGGAAAATGAAGAGCGAGATGAAAAGGTGACAAGTTAGTCACACTGGCTCTATTGGAAATATCTTGTTTCCTGCACCCACAGAAGAGGAGTTTGTGGCATTCAGTGGAGTGCCGAACTGTTGTTTCAGAGCAGGTGGCAACTGCAATCAGGTCAAGACAGGTTTGACAAAGCTTCACAGCTCTTGGAACCTGAACACAAACTGTAGCTTGCTTTTGTGACAAAAATTTGCAATGTTGCTGCAGTACGCTTTCACGTCTTTTGCGTTTCTCTCTTCTATCAATGCGCTTTCATGATCTCGAAGCTTGAGGAACCAAAACAACCTCTGTTTGAGTATGAAAGGCATGCCAGGTGTATCTGCTTCGCTGACAAACGACACCATTGCTCTCCTTCTCAAACGCAGCGAAAGAGACAAATCTTTTTGAAAAGGAGCCTCTCATTTGTGTACTCTGACGGATCCAAGACGGGGGGAGGGTGTGGCCTCGTCCTGCATGGGGTCTTGACTCTGGGGCTCACTGCACCATGAAAAAAATCCAACAGTGAAAAATAATAAACATGTGGCCCAAAATTTGGGCCAACCCCTGGATCCGCCAGAGAAAGACGCAGGCATCAAACTGGCATCTGCAAGTTTTCTTTCAAAAGTTCATCCTTCAGGAAACACGGGTGAAGATTAAAAATGAGATGGAACGATGGCTTGAAGTTTGAACTGTTTGCCTTCCTGGTTTACACAGGTAATTTTCTCGATGATGAAGACTTTCCGGTGTTTTGAGACTTGTTGGCAAGAACGCCACAGTTTGTGTGCCTTACTGTGCTTTCCATGATCATCAAAATACAAGCGATCACCAACATCAAAGACACACAGACAAGAGGGGAGTCCCAGTGAGGAACAAGAAGGCTACGCCTGGAAAGCACATTTGCACGGTTGGCAGTGCGGCACCACAGCCCACCCTGACAGACAGCACGGTGGGACACAGTCTTTGTCCACGCGAGTGGGGGTCTGACAGTGGTGCCTTTTTCCAGACCCCTCACGGACAAAAGCACACGTCCTACCCTGGCTTAGCTGACCAAGGGGGTGAGTCCAACAGAGGCATTGATGCTGTTCTGCCCTCTGAACACAAGTATGGGTCCCAGGACTGACCTGTCTACAGTGGGGTGGGGGCACCAGCATGGGAACCAACTGCCAGACCCCAGTACACAGACACACACACCCAATGCCTCCTGGTGTCTTGCAGGGTTTCCTTTTTGCTTCGCGCTCTGCAAACCGAGTGAATTTGAGTGCACGTATCCAGCTGATGGCTGCATCAACAAACGCAAAGTGTCTGACGGGAAAATAGACTGCATCAGAGATGGCAGTGATGAGAGTGTTGAAACCAAGAGAGATTTCGCAAGAAAGTTATTTGCCAATGGTGAAAATATGTATCTCATTGAAAATTTGTTCGAAAATTTTTGTCTCATATTCTTCCCACATGTTGTCTAATTCTTTGCAGGTGAGTGGGTTTGTGACAAAAACAAAACTCATATCTCAATCGAAACCCTTTGTGATGAATATCAGTGTCATGACAGATCTGATGAATCCTTTTGCATTTGTGGTGAGGGAAAGTGGAAATGCCCTGCCTCTGATGTATGTATTGACAAAGACACAGTTTGTTCAGTTGGAACTTGTCAATGCCCAGACTGCATTGAAAAAGATCCGCCCTACTGTGAAAATTGGTGGCACTGTCCTGATACTCATGTTGATCTTGGTGGTAGGTGTTTGGTTCAAACTCACCTTATCAGGAAGATACAAGTCAAGAACATTTTGCAGTTGTTGTTTGGATTGTCAGGTTATTGAGGTATCCCAAAATACACATGTGTTTTGGATTTTTTGCAGATGTCTGTCTGTCTTACTTTCTGATTTGCCATGATATGAGTTATATTGTGGGTGTGGATGATGACTTGTCTGCACTTGGTATGAAATATAATCCTTTGTGTGAAAACTATACATGCCCCAAAGGATGGTGGAAATGTGGTGATAACAAGCAGTGTATTGAAGAAATGAATATTTGTGATGGTGAAACATGGGTAAGATGGGGAAATTGTGCTGACAAATCAGATGAAGAAAACTGTGAGGTTTACCAATGCCCAGAGGGTTACTGGAAATGTGCAAACAACAAATGCATAAAGGAAACTGCTGTGTGTGATGGTGAATCTTGGTATCTCAAAGACTGTGCAGACCAATCAGAAGAGGATATTGCCCTTTGCCAAACATGGAAATGTTCAAAAGGTTTCTCCAAGTGTTTGAATCATAATTGTTTAGAAGATGAACTGTTTTGTAATGGCAGGTCTGATTGTAGTGATGACTCTGATGAGTTTGAGTGTGAAGCCTATTCATGCTTGCAAGGATTTCAGAAATGCAATGACAACAGGCAGTGTGTCCCAATCCTGGGTTTCTGTGATGGTTCCAATGAATGTCAAGATGATTCAGATGAAATAGGTAAGAAAACATTGGTTGATCAATAGAAACATTTTGCTTCTCAGAAAATCTGACAACAAAATTTGTCAAGATTTGGGTTCTCTTAGAATTTTCTCACCAATGATACTGGGTGGAGTTAGAAGGTACTTGTGTTTGATGTCACAGTTTTTTGTGTCATTGAAACTGGGCAAAGCAACAGCTGTACTTTGTTAACAGAATTGATATCACACCTTCTATTAATCAACAATATGGAGAATTGGTAGACAACAAAGATGCTAGTAACTGGCCTGATACTTTTCACTCCAAACAATTTGTTTCAGGTTGCAGCCATCAAAACTTGACCTGTACATCCACTCAGTGGAAATGTAAATTTTCTGGAAAATGCATTGACCTTGAAAGAGTTTGCAATGGAGAATCAAAAGTGTGGAAAGGTGACTGTGGCTCTGGAGAAGATGAACTCAACTGTGAGAATTGGAGTTGTTTGGAAGGCTTTGTAAAGTGTGCAGATTTCAAACAGTGTGTCATGGTGAGAAATTTCTGATTGTCATTTTAATATTGTATATTAACTGAGAAACTTCAGAGCAAACATGTACCAAGAACATTTGTTCCCTTACAGAGCAATCATATCTGTGATGGTAAATCTCACTGTTCTGATGGATCAGATGAATTGTGTGATTCTCGATGTGTGCCACCAAGTTTTGCAGGAAGATTCACTTTGAAGGTATTGTCTCTGTTACTCATGATCAATTAATTACTCTCTCTGGTTATTTGGCTCAAGTTATAAAGTTTTGTTGTTTTATATTTTGCAAAATGTGAACAAAATGTACAGAAATGTCAAGAAGATATCAGAGTGTGTATCCCTATGTTCTGGTTTTGTGATGGAAAACTGGATTGCCCTGAAGGCTCAGATGAGAAGAATTGTTCTTGTGATGAGTTCACCATGGTTAAATGTATCACAAAGTGGAATTCTACAATTTGTGTGCCCAAGGGTTGGACTTGGCATGGATATCCTGATTGTGTCAATTTTGACCCAAACTACAACTCAGGTGAAATAATCAGGCAAAATGTAAGACAGTAATTTCTTTCACTCCCAAAAGAAAACTTCACACACATGCACTGCACACATACACACAATTAATTCACTGTTGAAATAATCTTTGTTGTGCAAAGTCCCTTCAGGGCAAAGCACCATGTGGTAGTGCAGTATATGGCAAGGTGGATGAAATGTCCCCTGGCCCCCTCCCCCCTCAACCCCCTCCCCAACCCCCTCCCCCCTGCCCAGAACCCCCACCCCCTGACCCCAGACCCCCCTGCCCTCAGACCCCCCCTATGGACAGCATGACTTGTGGAAAATAAGGAGGACAAGGAAGAATCGATGACATTATTGGCAAGGGACCTCGCACTGCAGTTGCCTTGAGCACTGCTTCTTGTTTGTTTTTTCACAGCTGAGAGTCATGATGACTTTACAAACACATCAATGGTGTATGTTGATGCACAGAACAGCACTAGTGTGGATAACCGGGCATGTTTGAGTAACTTTGGTCCTCAGAGATGCAAATCTCTTTCATTTACTCTCAAAACAATCCTTGATGAAAACATGTGGTGGAAAACTAACATTGTTTTTGTTGACAACTACAACACCAGTGATGAAATCATAGATATGACAACAAAACTTCCAGGACAACAGATGCAAATTACCATTTCTTGCTTCCTTCTGTGTTCTTTGTCAACAAACTTAGCTCTGACTTCCAGTCAATACAATTCAAATTTGAATGTCATATTTCGGAACATTACATTTCAAAATATGCAGCTGAAAATGTGAAATGTCAAACTCGTGTTTCAAAATGTTCCATTTTTCAACATTTCAGTTTTTGATGTCCCACCAAGGCCTGGTGAATTTGGTGAGATTGTGCTGTTCTTCTTGCACGTTTCATTCAAAAACTGGCCGATTGCCTCCCATGCACAAATTCACCTGCACAATACTTTCAAAGGGCTTGTTTCCTTTCAAGAATGCTTGTTGCACTCAGTCAATTTCACTGTTATTGGTTCCTACCTTTGGCTCACTGTGAAGCATGTGTCAGTTTCCAACAGCAACCTTTCTGTGCATCTTGCCAGGATCAGCAGAACAGAAATATTATCATCAAAATTTCAAAACAGCAACATCACTGACAACTCACATTCAGTTCTTGCAATCAAGGCTGAATTGTTGACTCTTGTCATGCTCAACTCCACAGTGACAAACAACCAGGGAGGTATCGCTCTGTTTAAACCGGTCTCTTTCATTTCTTCTTGGATGCAAGTAACGATTCAGAGTTGTAGATTTGGCCACAATCACAACATGAATTCAGGAGGAGCACTGAGTGTCGAATATGGCGAATCCAGTGAAAAGAAGCATCCCAGTTATCTACAAATAGTCACTTCAAACTTTGTTGGCAACAGTGCAGCCAGAAAAGACTTCCGAAGGGCTTTTGGTGGAGCTATTTCATTGAAGAGCACGTCTCTTGAGACAATTGAAGCCAAAGACCAAAGCATTTTACATGTTTCGGTTTCAAAGACCATGTTTGTTAACAACATAGCCGAAGATGGAGGAGGAGCCATATCTGCTTCCGGACAAGGAATTAAGATGTCTTTGTTGAGCTGCACTTTTTTCTTCAACGATTCGGCTTCTTCGTCGCTCAAAATCCCTTTTGTACTGGCTTCTTCACAATTTACAGTTGAGGACAGTGAGTTCATGTTTTCTGTTCCCAAATTTGACAAACCTATTGTTGAGCTGCAAATGGTGTCAGCAACATCGGAAATTGTCGTCTCACATGTTCACATAGCATGCCTTCCCTGGCGGAATTTGGAAATAGATTCAGATTTTGGAGTGTTCAAGTCCAGAAGAAGCATCTTACAAAAATTTATCTTGAGATGTACATCATGCTTTGCATCTTATTATGTTTTATCAGATGGCAAATTTAATGTTTCTTATATTTCTAATCACACAAGTCTTTCAGTGAGTATGAGAAATCGCGACTATGAACATCTGAAATGTGAAGTATGCCCATCAGGAGCAGAATGCCCTGGGGACAATCTCCTGGCAAAGTCAAACTTTTGGGGATACGAGACAGAAAACTCTTTTGTATTTGAGCAGTGTCCTGTTGGTTACTGTTTTGAACCTATGAACAACAAGCATTCTTTTGATCAATGTGCTAATCACAGAACAGGTGTTTTGTGTGGGGTATGTCAGGAAAAATTTTCATTGTCCATGATGTCAAACAAATGCATTAAGAACGAAGATTGTCACAAAACCTGGGGTTTTGTAGCTCTTCTTGTTGGGGCTATTCTGTACATGTTGTGGTACACATTCAAGGAATATACTTACCAAGTACCTGTTGTCATTTCACAATCTTTATCAAAGATTTGTTGGTGTTCAGGTGGTGATCATTCACAAGGCAGAATGTGTTATGTAGATAAAGGATATTTTGGTATTTTGACATACTTTGTTCAAACTGTTGCTGTGCTTCGCCTCCATCTGCATGTTCAATCTGATTCATCTCTTTTGGATGTGATGAAACATGTGGAAATGTATATTGGACTTCTGTTGAGTGTGGAACTCACGAACGCACCAGCAGATATTTGCATGATAAAGAACGGCACGATGACACACCAAGTAATGGGTAAATCTCTATTTTTAGTGAGCATTTTTGTCAGCTGGCTGATAACTTATGTTGTCTTTTCATTGACAAAGATGTTTCTGGCAAAGTTAGTTTGTTGGACACCACCATTGTTGAGTACTGTACATGACACACTTATAAATGGATTTGTAAAGATTGTAAAGTACACCTATGCAGGCTTCAGTCAAATGCTGTTCTTTTCTCTGACATGCATCACCATTTCAGGGAGGTATGTTTGGCTTCATGATGGTTCTGTGCAGTGTTTTAGTTTGTGGCAAAAGAGTGTGTTACTTTTGGGAGCTTACTTCATTGTTCCTTTTCTGCTCACTTTGTGTCTTGGAATGACTTTACTCAAGAGAAAATCAATTTCTTGGCTGCACTTCACAATTGGAATTTTTGTTCAGGGTCCTTTCTTAATTTGCTGGTTTCTGATGATAAAAAAGAAAGGAGGAACTATGTTTACTCAACAAGTAGATGTTGACAAAATTGTCAGAAAAGTGGCGTGGAAGTGGAAAGTGAAAACTTTTCCAAAGAAAATCCTTGAGAGCCAAACCACAGGCTGCGTTTTCATTTTCAGTGAGGAAAAGAAGATGTTCAACAGGTTCAAAAGAGGATTCAAGGAAGAGGGAAGTGCTCAATATTGGGAGTGTATTGTCATGTTTCGGAGGCTTCTCATCAGTTCAACTATATTAATTCCTAATTCTATCATTAAAGAGAGTGTTGGTTGTATTTTCTGTATTTTGTCCTTGATTCATCACACCTCAAAGCAACCATTTATCAACACATTTTCAAACAAAGTAGAGACCCTGTCACTGACATTTTTATGTGGTGTAGCAATGATAAATCTCATCAAATCTTTCTATATTCAAGAAGGAATGACACCAGTTGGGACAGCTGAGCAGATTGTGAAAAGTATTTCATTGATAGAAACGTTGTTTTTGCCCCTGCTTCTGTTCTTCATTGCGCTCTGGGAAATAATATCGAGTTTCAAACACAGAAAGCACGAGTGAAGCAAAGAAAACCTTCGCTTTGCAGAGTTCAAACTAACAAAAGAACTTTGGTGACCCTGCAAATTTTCTGATGCTGCTTGGCCAGCACGCTGCAGGCCATGTACGCTGCACATTGTCCCATGTGTTGATTATTGGGTACCTATCTCATTCTGTAGCAAGTGGACGTTCCCAACCTCACGATTTGATGATGACACTGTGCTTTGTGGCCTGGCTCTCTGCTCTTCAAGCCTCAACCTTTAAACCACACCTCAGAAATCTGCAATTACTGTCTGTCAAATAGGTGATATCTCTCACCTGTGGAGATGACATCCTCAAAGTGGAACAGCAGGAAATCTTCGGAACGATTGAAGCGGGAGTAGTCGAGCCTCCAGTCCACCCAGCGAGCTCGGAAGTTCATCACCGGCTTCATGCTCTGTGCAGACGGAGTAGCAGTGGAAATTATTGCAGGGAGACCTTGGGGTGCAAAGCACGTTGTTTGTGGGACGCTGCGTTCACATTGGAAACTGTTTTGAAACTTTTGCCACAGCCCCCGGAATTATTTCAATCACAGGAACTTGCGTGTTGTTGGTGACAAAACCAAATTGTTTTGCTGAGCTTTGCTCTCACACACCAATGCACCGTAAAACAATAACACAAAAACAAGTCAGCAGCATAAAATGCCTGTGTTTATTGTAGTTTGCCCTCAGAAGCTCAGAAGAAAGGTTCAATTGTTGGGAGGTTGCCTCACCCACCTGTTCCCTGATGTCTACGTCTGGAATACCGAACACCAGCATGTCCACGTAAACTCTGTCGGGACCACCACCTGAAAGGTGTATCAGTCAACATTTCACCGAATGTAACAGCCCTTGCTCTGTTCTGGTACGAGTTGGAATTGCAAAAGAACCACCCCTGTCTGGAGAAGGTTCCTGCATTTTATCAAGTCGGACTTTGAAGACAACGGCACCCGTAGAACTAAATATTGTGTGCTTCAATTCATTGTGGGCCCAAGACACACCACTAAATTCACACCAACCCGTTTCAATGAAACCAACTGTTCACACTCACCTGCACCTGCCCCCAAAAAACCCCAACTCTCCAATGAAAGACCGAGGAAGTTAATCTTCCTGAGCCCATGACGACGCAACTCCTTCACCGAGACAGAGCCTCACAACCGTTGAGCACCCGCCTCTACAGAAACCTTCACCCTTGCTTGCCAGTCTGATCGTTCGGCTCACCTCCCCGCTGCGCGGAGGGACTGACCCGGGGTCGATTCCGCACGCTGTTCTCCATCAGATAAACCATCAGCTGGGACGTGTCAATCTCGGCTGGGTGTGTCTCAGGCCACGCCGGGTGGTACCACGGCGGCTGGTCTTCCCTGCAAGCATCTCTGGGTTTGGACCACCGCGTAGAACAAGGACATGATTTGCCTCCACATCCACATGCACCATTCCCTGCCCTGTTTGACACTACAAACGCCTGCGGTATTCAAGCCAAGCCACGTCGCCCGAGGCATTGACCTGGTTGACTTTTCCAAAAGCCGAGGACCAGGTTGGAGTTCCCTCCTCCTGCCCGCTCCAAGCTTTGGACTTTCTCCAGATCTCAATCCTGAATCCGCCAGAACATGTTTGTGCCCAAGATGAAGCGTCGATCGAAAAACGATCCTTGGACCAACTGTTCATTTGCGACGGAGCCGACAAGTCACAGAACACAACAAAAATGGATTTCCGATGGTTTGCTGCGTCAAAACAACTGAAAACTTACGGCTCAAAAGGAATAAACTTCATTTCACCAAGCGACAGCAGTTGACATGTACACAGGAAAATGAGCAACACAGCAAGACATGCCAGAGGCATTTTTGGAGTTGGCAGTTTTTCTCAGCCACAGAAATGATGACGTCAAATTTGTGCGCGGAAATTGTGACGTAATCCGCGAGCACTTGCGGGTTCGACCTTTCTGCACCAAACTGTCGCTCTCAAGTTCCGACACGGTACCTGACCAGGGTGCCCGTGAAAGCCTCAGGCGAATCAACGGGGCCCATGGCCTGCCCTCCCTGTCCCGAAAAATCCCCTACCTTTTTGACTGCAGATGCAAAATGTTTTGTTTTCAATAAACTTGTTTGTTCTCAACCTTGTCAGCTGAATTGTTCAAAAGTCTGACATCAATCTCTGTTTCCGTTCTGATGAAAAACAGGGAAAGGAACTTCTTTTCCCAGTGCCTGGACATCCAGGATTGAGGTCAGAGGCCCAAACCCCATTGGTCTAACTTGACCTGGAAAAGGATTGAACAGGTAAATCCTTCGACTGTGCTAACCAAGCTGACCCTTGAGCACTGCAAGTGCCTCTCTGCTCCACAAAACAGAGTTCGAACCCATGTTTCACCCTCCCCGCAGACTAGAACTGAAGCCAGAGTGTTGCGATTGGCCTCAATCTTTCAGAACCAAGCGATTCAGCCCACACGAAGTTCCCTTGAAACGTCAACATCAAAGTATTTTTTGCATGCTTTGACTTTTACACATTTTGGGAGTGGTTCTGCCTTCTCAAAATATTCCTAAACAAAATTGACCAAAAACCAAGGTTTGATGTTTTTAATTTTTCTGTGCAAAGGGTTCCAAAGTCAACGCGGCGTTTGAAGTTTTGGCACCAAACGTTAGAACCGCCAAGAACAAACGGTTTGATCCGCTTCACAAAATCGTTTGGTTTTTCATATGATGATTCCAGAAGATGCACTGGCCTTTGGTCAAATTTTCTTTTGTCGCAATTTCATTCCAGCATGACAAAGGCGGCTGTGAGTTTCTTTTCGACTCGTAACGTTGCATTTGTTTCAGTGCAGCGGCCTGTGTTCCGTGAAGATGACCTGATAGTAGATCCAGTAGATTGCGTTGAAGATGAGGAATGCAGTCGGAAACAGGCCACGTGACAGCAGGTCGACAAACCCGGCCTCGTCGCGGTGATAGAGGACGACACAGCTTTGCCATCTGGAACACACAATCGTCATGTGTGCAGGCTCAAGAAAACACCAGGTGAGCAACTGGCTCACCGATGGTCAGAGAGTATGTTGAGCTTAATCCTGTCCTGAGAGAACGCCCGTGTAAACATTCCGCAACAACTGCGTCAACAAGCGTCTGGCGTTGACAGCAATGACTCCGAAAGTTTGGTCTCGGAATGATGTGCCTGGCTGTGCCTTTTCCTTTTCGCAAAATAGGCCGCAAGTTATTCACTTTTTCTGGGCAATCTTGGTCTGGACGTTCTCCTCCAGGTTTGTTGTTGTTGAGACAAATTTTGGCTTCCGAATATCAAGTCGACACGAGAGAATTTCAAAATTTATTCTCCTGCAGAAGATTCGAACCAAGGACGAGAAATTGACACAATATCGACTCACAAGTTTTGATTTTGGAGAGATGCAGTTACATGTCCCACAAAACTAGAGTCAGCTGAGCCTCGACTGTCCTGCAAGGTACAAACACGTTATTTTCAGGTTGTCCAAAGGCAAAATATGTTTTCAAATAGATCTACATCTTTCTTTCAATCTTTCCTTCTTTCTTTTCTTTCATTCATTCATTCATTCATTCATTTCTCTGGTCACCCACAAGGATCTGGCACCAACCTGGTCGACTTCGCCCAGCAGTCTGTTTTGTCTTCGTGTTCGAAGCCAGTTGACCAATGCGTACTCCAGCACTGCATAGACCGTCTGGAAAAAGACTGCACTTTCGTTGTCTTGTGAGAGTATTTTCTCCCTGTTTGTCACGCCACTCATGCCCAACTAAGATCTTTCTGGGCTTGTAAGCGTCACTTCCAAGAATCTTTGTGCTGAAACCACATCTGTGATTATAAGAGATACGTGAAGACCTACCACAGCGAGGCAGGTGACCATCCACACGTCCAGGGCTCTGACGTAGGGAACATGAGGCGTGGTTGACATCAGCCCCGAGCGCTGCAAGTGGTTGTGGGGTTGTGCAATGGAACTGGCGATCAGAGCCTCAGGTGATCATTCTGTTGCGCTTGTACAATTTGCACCCTGCAGAATACTTCGTTTTTGACTGCCCCGGATTCCATCTGCACCGATTTTGATGCATTTCAGATCAGCTGTACATCTATCTGGTTGTGATGCACGAACAGTGATAGATATCCTGTCCCGATCGACCTTGTCATGCTCTTGAAATTTTGGTTGAATAGTCCTACCACACGCAATTATAAACCTGCGTTGCTATGGTGACGACGCAGACGAGACCAAGCGTGACGCGGGCGGGGACGGCGTTGGGATCAACCCAGAAGCTGAGGCAGGCGACCAGCGCCACCAGACCCGACGGCACGTACACCTGCGAGCAAGTTCGCAGTGGACTGGACAGAATAACCGTGCACTGAAAGACTTTATCCCACAACAATTCTTGGACCAATAAAAGAACTGTTTTGCCCAGGTTTCCGGGACAGCGTTGGCACATCTTTCCTGCCTGAGACCAGGTCGGAATTTATGAGGTGCATGGACTTGCACAAGTTTCTGTCACACAACGTGCAACAATAGTAAAACGAAGAAACGCGCTCAACAACCAACGGGCGCCTCTCTGTCAATTGGCCAACCGCTTCGGTTTGTGGTACTTTCCAGCGGAAATGTCACAACAGCGCTGTGATCGACTCACCTGAATGATGTAACATGAGAACGATCTCGCAATATGCACTGTCACATCCAAGCAGCTGTATTGCACTGCAATTAAAGATGTATCGTGAGAAAATAAATACTTTCAAATCAATAACGGAAAATGTTGGCAAAGTTCGCAATGAAAGTTGTGTAGTGAATCGGCAAAAACGAGTGAGCAAAACGTACGACTGAAGCGTGAGAAGTTGCATTCTGAACATGAGACGCGTTCGACTCTGTACTCAGGCAGGTCAATGTGATGGTTGTACCTGCGGAAGAAAATTTTCACTTCAGCTTATGCAATGGTTCTTCAGACCAGAGTGATTTGGAAAAGCTGGCCCTGTGTACCTCACGGGATTCTCGAGTTTCCTGTGCCAGTGATACTGCAAATGGTCTCGTGGGAAGGAAACTGCAACAAAACAATCTTTTGTTAGTTGCCTGCTCAAAAATCCGAAGATCAAGATTTGTCTTGCCACTTTCATTTTCTTTTTCTGTTTTCAGGTTATCTGTGGGCAAAAAATCACTTGAGAACAGAGCAGAAAATTCACTCACAGGTTGCTAGACGCAAGTGACAATCCTGCTGATCGAAGGGAAACCTCTCGAGGGACATCTCACAGGACAACTTCATCGTCATTCTGAAAATACAGGACACTCGTAGATCTGTACGCGAGAATGGCACGAGAAATTCAACCTTTCAACCTGAAATTCTGAGCAACTTACTTGCGACTGAAGAAGACACTTCCGTTGCTGCAAGCAGAAACTGAGCTGTTACGCGTTCACATGTAGGGAGCGGTATGAAAACACTGAACATTTACAACCAACCGAGAAAATCGTTTGAATCGGAGACTGTGCTTGTTGTCCACGCATTCTCCCTCGCTCCTTCTTTGCCACTTGCACCTTCGCGATTGACAACTGCACAAACAAGATGCCAACTCACTTGAAGACGCGCAGCATGATGTTGTCGCGGGTGTTGGCGTGCATGTTGGCCTCCAGTTCAGTCGTGAAGTACGTGTCGGGACGCCACAGCCACGTCTGTTCGCTCCCGTCGAACGAGATCTGCAAGCACAAGTCGCGTCTGCACAATGCAAGAAACACACAGGGTCCTCATCCAAATGTCTGAGGCAATCTCAGACAAAAGCAGACACGTGTCGATCCAGTTTACTTGAATTCGCCTCCTGAGGTACAGCTGTAACGATCCTTTTCGAAAATCTGCCACGCGTTGTCTTCGGTCAAAACAGAAGGACGGTAATGTGAGGAGAAAAGAAATAGGCCTCTGCATATCCGGTGACCGGTCAGACAACTAAAGACTTGAGCAGTGGCAACCGTGCTCTGTGGGTTTTGCCTCCTTCACTGAGAGGATTCACGGTGATTCAGTCAATGCTTTGGTGTCGTTGAGAGCGGACCGATGTGCTGGCTGTCCCCGAATGTCGGATTGAGTCTGCGAACGAAGGACGGACCTGAGGTTCTGTGCGACCAAGCCAGCTGATGTTGAGGCGCCGATCGTCCCAGAACTGAACAAGGAACACAGTGCACACGAACGTCTGAAACATGACCGTTTGGGCACAGTGGTTCAGGGTTGAACTCCACAACTTGGATCCACTTCACAAGAAAACAAACAAGAATGCTACGCATAAAAAGCGTGTGGTCCATACAAACGTTCACAGTTCATAAACACCTTCAAGTTCAGGGGGGGGGTTGGACCCACTTTGGGAAAAATGGCCAGAAATGATCAGTGATGCTCACTGACCATTTTTCCAAAAGTGGGTCTAACCAGGGAGGGGGGGGGTGGGCCCCCAATTTGGAAAAAATGCACGGTGCCAAACAGATACATTATGGGCCATATTACC
>JAAUXT010081950.1_pt1 | contig 25137 bp, 31 predicted proteins | sample 7278171 | NCBI WGS metagenome assembly JAAUXT01 (sample SAMN14350112, study PRJNA611818) | marine sediment metagenome | isolation source: surface marine sediment (1.8m) | place: French Polynesia: Moorea | collected 2018-08
AACTCCTTACCTGAGGCATGTTATCTTTTTATTCCGTGCCAGCTTGCAAACCTTGGGGCTGTCCAGAGAACACAAAAGGGACGATGGGGAAAGCACCAGAAGTTCAGGGCCCTGCAACCTTACATTCCTAACGGACAGGGCGGACCACTGAAGCCTTCTGTTTGTGGGCCGAGAACGTCTCGGCCACAACCAAAGTGCTAAAGCCCACGCAATAGAGGCGCACATCGTTTTTATATGTTCTCATTTCCGGACGCAAGGAAAGCTCACAACCGACTGCGATGGATCGGTGAAACACAGAAAATGGCAGGAACCAGCGGGAACTCTTTCAATGGCTCTTACCGCGTACAATTGCATGGTGGACGCCCCTCACATGTAGGGCAATGGTGAACTCACGATTTGTTGAATTTGGGCGCAGTTATCAAGATTGTGGGTCCGCCCCTCTCGTTGACTCAGCACGTGTACGAGTTTGCCGAAACTCGCTATTGATGCAGTAACACACGAGCCAGACATTGCGGATGTTTTCAGGTTCTCCCCACCTGAAACATAAACACACGAGGGCAACTGGTCGAGGAATAACAACACAAGTTTCTTCGTTGTTCCATTTTGCGAGACTCCGGTGTGAGACTCCAGTTCAGCAACGGGCTCCATCATCTTTGCAGGTCGGTGCTTTTTGTACAGGACTGTTCTTCTTTAGTTTGTTTGAAACTTCACAAATACGTTGTGTTTTATCGCTTGTAGACTCTTCTCTGTCTCATGCCAGTTTTACGTGAACCCAGACTAGTATCTTCTTTCACAATCCATTCCAGATTGACTTGAACGTGCCAGTGTTGGAGATATTCATCACAATTATCTGGAGAAGAATAGTTTGGCAATCAACATGAATTGGAATGTTACCATGGAAACCATCAGTGTTGATGAAATATCAGGGATGCATTCTGCTGTCCAAGACAACATCAGCACAACAGTCATGGCTGACAACAGCACCTCAGTCTCAAAGGCTGTCAGCCAAGCAGAGTTGTGGTGTTCCTACACATTTCCCATTCCCTACAATGATCCTTGTTATGGCTTTCTCTACAAAATGAGCACAGTTGTTGGCACAGTTATCTCTGTGACTGGACTGAATCTCAATGGCTTGTCTCTTCTAGCCTTCCAACAAATGTCTCTCAATGCAGAATCATTGTTTTTAGCCAAGTGTTTGGCAGTTTATGACTCTTTTTTCCTCTTTTCATACCTGAGTACAGAAGCTGTGGTTTGTCTCACATGGATGTTTGGATTTGGGTACATCTCAAACACAGCTTACAAATACTGTTACAGGTTCATGTTTGTTTTATTTAGAATAGCCGGGCCAATGTCATTTTGGACAATGTGTGTCATCACAGTTCAGAGGTAAAATGGGACATTCTGTTTGTTTTTCAAATTTTGTCTGCTGTTTGTTTGTTTGTTACGACAATATACTGTGACCTGCGCTCAACTTTGCCTGTGACAGAAAATGATCCCTTTCTGATTTTCTTTCTTTCTTTCAGATATGTGGGGTTGACCTCCATTGGAAAATCAAAAGGACACAGATTGAGAAAGGTCAAGGTGGCTATTGTGTGCCTTAACTTGGCCCTTCTGCTGATGGAATCATACTTCTGGATCTCTGAACAGGTTGTCTGGATGTGTTTCAAGACTGCTAAATATGACCACTTTTCGATTTGAGATTCTGCATCCAACTTGTACTCGATCGTGGGGCAGTCAAGTCAAAGTATTGCTATGAAATTTCTGATTTCAGGTTGTGAGGTTTGACTGTGAGAGTGGAGCACGGTACATCATGCAGGACTCCAAATATTCCTTGGGTCAGAAATTCAATGAAATCTATTTCAGAGTCACTGTGTTCCTGGCAGCAACACTGCCAGTCATCATTATCACTGTGGCCACAGCCCTCTTGGTGAGATTCATACAAAAAAGACAGAAAACAAGGCAGACCATGTTTGCAGAAGCTCCCTCTTCTGTAAACCAGCAACAGAGACATGAGCTGGATGAGCTGACTGTTTGTCTCACAGCTTTGGCCATCAGTTTTCTGGTGTTGGTTGTGCCCTTCACTATCTGGTCCAATGTATCTTACACAAACATCTTCACATGCTCCCTACTTAAGTCTGGCTTTGTACTTCTTGATTTCAACCTTCTCAATTCTGCTGTGAATTTTTTCATCTATTATTGGAAGCTTGCACCTTTCAGAAAAGCAATTCAAAAGGTTTGTCACTGCAAAAAGAATGAGGATACTGACGCCCCTAAATCAAAAGTGTACAGTGTGGAGTCACCTCAGACAAGCAATGAAACTGTCTGAAGAGATCAGGAAATGTTTTGCAGGAGTCGATGTTTAGAATAACACACGGTGGTGTTGTGCGTCTCTGTTGTACGTACATGATGTCGCGGCCAAGTCTGTTTGCTTTGTCCGCACAGCACACAAAACAACAGATGAGATCAGAAAACAAAGGAAATGATTTTGACGTCATGCAGAACATGGTCGTGTTGTCCTTCTCTCGCGCGCGAAACCTTCTTCCCTATTTCCTCCAGAAAATAGACTCCCAAAGAACTCTGTGAATCGTCGCAGGGCGTCGACTCGTCGGAAAACATTGTGAGACTGTGCACACAAATCGTCCTCTGGCCAATGCCAAGAACAATAATTCAAAGAACATGCACGTAGAAGTGTGAACTCTTGACGCACAAAACAAGACTGAATGTCTTCAAGGTCTGAAGAGTCATTTGTGTGGTTTGCTGCGCCCAAACTGGTCATGACATGGCAGGGTCAAACCGGAGATGGGCCAAGCCATTTTCACATTGGTGCCGTCGACGTCAACGTTCAGCAGAATGTTGACGTCAACGTCAAAATTTAACCAGATGCCGAACTGGTGGGCGTCAAATTTAAACGGTCCAGACCATTCTTTGACGTCAAAACTAAAAACTTAACGCCGTCACCAATGTGAAAACCGCTTCAGTCACCACAGTCTGTGTGCGACCTGCACAACTTGTTTGTCCTTCAACGTTTCTTTTCAAGTTCCAAACTCAAGATAAAATGGGCAAGAACAGCGAAGTTTGTTTGCAACAACACGCACACCAATGATGATGTCAATCAGATAGAGCAAACGAGGGCGTGCAAAGGAAGCAGATTGCGAAAACGGCAGTTTGTTGCGTGGTGACCGCCACGACTGAAACGTATTTTTCGGTCAAGTGTCCATATAAAAATCAGCAGCAGAAATCCATGGACACAGGTGGGAAATGTGACCTCGTGTAGGTGGGTGCACAAATGGCTGCATGCGCACTTACAATTGAGAAAATGCATTTGTCTGTGTTTGGTGCAGCGTCAGCGATGGGATCCTCTGACAGGCAAGAGAAAAACTGAACACGTTGATGCAAAGTTATGAAAATTTGATGCACAACGTACGCAGTCCTGAGCGAACAGGTCAACACTGCGTGGGGTTCAGCTGCTGCAAGGCACGGCGGACACGTCGTCAGTCCTCAGTGCGTAACCAGATGCTCTGAACCAGGTGAGTCTTGCTTGCTTGTTCTCGCATGCAGACAGAAAACTGCACGTGTATTGAGGCTGAGTTGCAGTGTCAAAATTTTGGTCCCGTTCTTTGTTTGTGAAGTGAAACCCGTTTTGACAATCTGTTTCAGACTGACCGCAGAGTCCGGGCCTGGCTCACTTGGAACAATTGATGCCTCTTGTCTGGAGAAAAAGAATCCACCAAAATGATCTTGAATGTTACCATGGAAACTGGAAGTGTTGATCAAATAACAGAGTTGAGTTTTGGTTACCAGGACAACATCAACACAACAGTCATAACGGACAACAATTCCTCAGTGTCACAAGATGTCACCCAACCAGATTCTTTACTTCCCATCGTTTTCACTCCTCCCTGTTCCAGTTTTGGAGAAAAATTGAGCTCAGTTGTTGGCACAATGATTGCTCTCATTGGACTTGTTCTGAATGGCTTGTCCCTTCTGGCCTTCAAGCAAATGTCACTCAACACTGTTTCTTTGTTTCTGGCCAAGTGTTTGGCAGTGTATGATTCCATCTTCCTCTTTTCCTTTCTGAATGAGAAAGGTTTAGTTTTGTTGATGAAGATGCTTGGCTTTGGGAACATATACAATACAGCTTTTGAATACTGGTTTTGGTTCATGTATGTGTTGTACAGGATAGCTGGACCTTTGTCATTCTGGACAGTCTGTGTCATCACTGTGCAGAGGTAACTGGGGTTTTGGGGTTTTTCTACTCTGACCTTCTGCTTTGAAGAATGTAACATTAATCACTATCACCTGCTCCTCTGTGGTAATACATTCTTTTGTAGGATCTACACACAGAGATCTCAACTTTTGCTGCAAAACTACAACTGAATTCTAGGTTTTGAAAGTGTTTACTTTCTAATTCTGTTTCAGATACGTGGCATTGACCTCCATTGGACAATCAAGCAGTCATAGGCTCAGAAATGCCAAAGCGGCCATGCTGTGCATCACCGTCACACTTTTGTTGATGGAATCATACTTCTGGGTCTCTGAACAGGTTTGCATCAGCTATCGCCTTTTGGGAAAACTTTTCTCATTTCATTGTTCCAGTCAATATTGTTTTCTCTTTCTTCATCCATTTGTACTTACAGCTTGTGGTAGTTGAGGGTGAGTATTTTATTGAGAAGACCAAGTATGCCGCAAACTGGAAATTTGAGGAAATCTACTTTTCTATCACAGCATTCATAAAAGGAACATTGCCAGTTATCATTATCACTCTGACTTTGGGCCTCTCGGTCAGTTTTTTTCAAAGAAGGCAGGCATCAAGGCAGACAATGTTCGCAGAAACTCCCTCTTCTGTGAATCAGCAACAGAGATATGAGTTGGAAGATTTGAGCAAATGTTTCATAGCTTTAGCCATCAGTTTTCTGGTTTTGGTTGCACCCTACACTGTCTTTTCTGTAATGTCTTATTCCTATTCAAATAGGGTGGGGGTTACATGTTCCTTTGTCAAGGCTCACCTTGTTCTTCTTGACTTGATCCTTCTCAATTCTGCTGTGAACTTTTTCATCTATTATTGGAAGCTTGCACCTTTCAGAAAAGCAATTCAAAAGGTTTGTCACTGTAAAAGGAATGATTCTCCCCCTGCACCAATATCAACAGTGTACAGCAGACTCACATCGCGCAACTTATGAATGTTTCACAGAAGAACAAAATTGTCGTTGTTTCTTGTATTTCATGTGGTAGCTTCACGCCACCCTTTCTGAGAAAGAGACATGTTGGAGTCTTTGACCCTGTGTGGACCAAAGCAATATGCAAGAACCGCTGTGTTGTGTGCCTTGTTCCACAGAAAACCTGTTTCCTGTCCAATCTAGATCTACCCATGAACTTGTGAGTGTTTCCAGCTACCCATGCACAACATGATATTTCCTTGCCTGGTGTTGTGAAATCAACGTTGCGTTGTTGTTTTCCCCAAGATGGTTCGGATGATATTCACGCAGGCATGGCCTGAGACAGATTCAGAATCGCTGAGCCTGTACCCGACTTGACCAACTTGGGGTGTTTCTGTGTCACAAAAAAAAATAAGCAATTAATTCTCTGACTGGTTGAAAGAAAACAAGCTTGCAGTGACAACTGGTGGTGGACAGCAAGAGACAATTCTGTTCTTCTGTCACAATCTGCCTGGGTACACTATCAAGCATGACACAGTTGGGCACACACCGCCAAAGACCATAACATATTTTTTGTGATGCACAAAAAAGTTCAAATACACCTGTAGTTGGGGCACGTATTTTATACTCAGCGACCTTGAGCCCCAACCCCCAATATCTAGGTACCGGAGATGCTGTGCCTGCATGTTCAGTTTGGCATCAGGAGGTCGTCTTTGGATGCAGCCTCCAGTGCCCAGGGACCAAGGGACTCCAGGAATCAGCGAAAGCAGCCTACCATACATCCGAATGGCAAGACCCAGTCAGTCAAGAGAGTCAACTTCTAGGGATGGTTGCCACACCAAATCAAGATCAGAACAACCTCTGCTGACAAAACCTGCGCGATGCGTATTTCTACCTGTGTTTCAATCAGGCGATTGCTCGTGTTGTCGTAGTTTGTTTCAATTGTCCACACAAAGCTTCATTGTGTGTGCATTTGGCCGAACATGTACCATCACATCAGTGCATTTTACTCGCCTGTCACGTCAATGTTGGAAATTAGTGTACACGACGCACTTGTGATTTCACAAAGCAAATCCGTGTGAGAACCACACCCAACCCGCGCAGAGGTGAAAAATCGGGGGTTCATCCGCGGAGGGTCCTCACGAGTGAAGCAACACAGGATGTCAGAGCTGGCGGAAAAAACACTGAATCGGAGACAGTGTTAATGATGAGAAGTCGCTGTGAACCAGGTTGGGCGCGTGGATTTCTTGTTTTCAGAAGCAACCTGCGACAAATTTATGCCTTGCGTTTGTTGCTTACATGGTCAAATCTGTTCGGACACTGTGGCTCTCACATGTCGTTTTGGTTTGTATCCATTCCAGACTCTCCATGCTTGGGCCTGGTTGACCTCGAAAAATTCGTACAATTTGATCATCACAATTCACTTCCCTGTCACGATGGAAACCACAACTTTTGACGAAATATCAGAGATGAGTTCCAGTTACCAGGACAACATCAACACAACTGTCACCACTGACAACAGCACCTCGGTCTCAAAGGCTGTCAGCCAAGCTGAGTTGTGGTGTTCCTACACATTTCCCATTCCCTATAATGATCCTTGTTATGGTTTTCTATACAAAATGACCACAGTTATTGGCACTGTTATCTCTGTGACTGGAATGAATTTCAATGGCTTGTCCCTTCTGGCCTTCAAACAAATGTCTCTCAATGCAGAATCATTGTTTTTAGCTAAGTGTTTGGCAGTTTATGACTCTGTTCACCTGTTTTCATACCTAAATACTCAATCTGTGGTTTGCTTGACTTGGATGTTTGGATTTGGGTACATCTCAAACACAGTTTATATTTACTGGGACAGGTTCTGGTACATTTTGTTCAGGATAGCTGCACCCATGTCATTCTGGACAATGTGTGTCATCACTGTTCAGAGGTAAATTTAAAATTTCTCTGGATAATTGCATTCAATGACAGGTACCTTCTATCTCTGCACTGACAGAAGAAATACAAGATCAAAGGAGAACTCTCAGCTTTCTGTAAAGAGATCAGTTTCTAACTTTCTTTCAGATATGTGGGTTTAACCTCCATTGCAAATTCAAGAAGACACAGACTTAGAAAGGTCAAGGTGGCCATTTTTTGCATAAAGATGACACTTCTACTGATGGAATCATACTTGTGGATTTCTGAACAGGTTGGTCTCAGGACCTTTGTCTTTGTTTCTGATCTTGGGACAAACAACATTTTTGTTTTGTCTTTTCTTCATTATGCAACAAAATATTTCAACTTTTTCATGACTGAAAATTACATTTTCAGGTTGTGAGGTTTGACTGTGAAAGTGGAGCACAGTATGTGCTTCTGGACTCCAAATATACATTGGGTCAAAAATTTAATGAGATCTTCTTTGCAATCACAGCATTCATGGCAGCAACACTACCAGTCATCATCATCACTGTAACAACAGCTCTCTTGGTCAGATTTATACAAAGGAGACAGAAAACAAGGCAGACCATGTTTGCAGAAGCTCCCTCTTCTGTGAACCAGCAACAGAGACATGAACTGGATGAGCTGACTGTTTGTTTCACAGCTTTAGCCATTTGTTTTCTTCTGTTAGTGGTGCCCTTTGGTCTCTGGTCTGTTGTGTCCTACTCAATGGTCTATGCTTGCCCCCAAGTCAAGGTTTGGGCAGTACTTCTTGATTTCACACTTCTCAATTCTGCAGTAAACTTTTTCATCTATTACTGGAAGCTTGCACCTTTCAGAAAAGCAATCCAGAAAGTCTGTCACTGCACATGTGGAATGAATAATGCCACCCTTGAAGCCAAGTTGGAAGTGTACAGTGTTGAGTCCCCTCACACGAGCACAACTAATCAATGAGACCCTGTGAGGGGAGAACAAATTGTTGCGTGTTTGTCATAGACAGTATTGTGCCGCTGTATTGCTGAGAATCTTTGTCTTTTCAACAATGTGCAACTGCAGAAACTCAGTGTTCTGTGTTGTTCCTGTTTGTTCCTTACGATGCTCAAACATCATCATCCCAACTTGGTGTCTCACTTCACCCGTGCACATGTGTCATTGTTGTCCTCTCAATGCATCAAGGCAACTTTTGAGAAATGGTATGTTCTCTAGGTGGTGTTGTGCTTGTCTGTTGTTTCGTGTTTCTGAGTCTGTGTCAAAGAAGCATGTTGGAGCAAAGTGGAAACAGAAAACCACTGTGTTGTGTGTGTTGTTCGCAAAATGTATGAACCCTGATCCACGTCCTTTCTCGAGCCAACTGCCGAGTTTGTGAAAGTTTTTGGCTTGCTGAATCATTGAGTCATTGCGTGGAGAGAAAGAGAGAGACAGACATAACAAACAGAGAGAGCACCTTTTCCCTGAAGCGCAGCTCAAGAACGGAAAAGCCTTTCTCATAGCTGAACACCTCACGCAAAATTAACCTATCAAGTCAATTTTGACATCATTTTTTATGATGTCACCAAAGAACATAGCAACCTCCTCCAACAGGTAAAATAATTCAGACACTCACCTACCTTGACCTTCATTTCACTTGCTCCTGTGTCTTGTAACCCTGAAAAGGGGGCATTTATGCCCCAAATGAGCAGTTTTGGTCCCATTGCAACAATTGGCTTCAATTGAAACTTCTTGGGGCGAAGGCGATTCTCACCCAATTTTGGCCCCACTGAGCTTTATTGGAGCTGGAGTTAGATATACCCCCCCTCGTCTCTTTCCATCTCTGCCTGGGACAACCCAAGCTGAAACGTCCAATTGTGTTGTTCTAAATGTACCGCTTGTCATGTCAATTGGTGTTGCTGGTGAGAAAGAGAGAAAGAGAAAAAATAGAGAGGAAAAATAGTGCAGTTCTCTCCCTCTGTTGGGTCCAGCATTTGCGTCACAACTGGGTCGAGCTTGATCTCACCCTGGCGCTTTCACTTCAGGGACAGCGAACAAACTCCATTTCGATGCACACAAAGAAACCTGCAGTGCAAATCACCTGCTGCCAACGAAATTAACTTCGGGACTCGGGACCAATGCATCTTTGTCTCGACGGCATCTTTCGGTGTGGTAGGACCGAGGTACCCCGCTTGTCAGGGAGCAAAGCAGCACCAGAGAATCAAATCGCCCTGTCAAAAACACCTCATGTTCACACGGTTGACCTGACTCCAAGGAATCCAGTTCCAGTAGTGGACGCCAGGAAACAGCATTTGAGTCAGCCTGCCCCCGTGGACGCACCTGTGTTGTGCATTTGTGCACCTGTGTTTCCATCAGGAAATTGCGTGTGCTGTTGTTTCAAGTATTCACACAAAGCTTCATTGTTGGAGCAAATCAATACAGGCCCCATCACATCAGTACCGTCTATTCTCCTGCCACGTCCATGTGCTACATAAAGGAACAACGCACCCAAAGCTAAACAATCAGAATTTTTCCCTGGAGGTTCACAGTCCTGAGTGAAACGACACGGAACCAGCTGATTGAAACGAAACAGTGGCACAGCTCGAGTGGTGAAAATCCAGACCAAGTGAATCAACGTTCAGCCACAACGAACCAGGTGGACCAGGTGGGACTCACTTCTTTGCGAAAGAAAACCGCACAAATCTCGTGTGTCTGCGACCAATGTCAAAACTTCTCAAGAATTCTGCTTTGATTCCTCTGTGTGGAGTGAGTAAGACGGAAAAAACCTGACCTGTTGCCTGTTTTTGCAGACCCTTCAAGGCTGCTTTGATAACGCGCTGTCTCAATCTGATTTCGAGCAAGGGAAAAAGGAGAAACTCTCAACTGAAATGACCTTGAACGTCACCATGGAAACCACTGATGGTTATGAAAATCAGGAGACGAGTTTCACTGTTCAGGACAACATCACCATTGACAACGGCACCTCAGTGTCACACAACACCAGCCAAGCAGAGTTTTGGTGTTCCCACACGATTCCCATTCCCTACACTGACCCTTGTTCTGGTTTTATAGTTCAAACAAGTTCAGTTGTTGGTGCAATAATCTGTGTTGCTGGGCTGCATCTCAATGGTTTATCCCTTCTGGCATTCAAGCAAATGTCTGTCAATGCAGATTTTTTGTTTCTAGCCAAGTGTTTGGCAGTGTATGACTCCATTTTCCTCTTTGCTTATTTGAATGCAGAATCTGTGATTTGCTTGACTTGGATGTTTGGATTCGGATTCATCCATAACTTGGCATATGAACACTGGTACAGGTTCATGTATGTTTTATTCAGGATAGCTGGACCCATGTCCTTCTGGACAGTGTGTGTCATTACAGTTCAGAGGTAAAATGGAAGGTGATATGTCCTTCATGGCAATGTTTGCTTGCATACTTTCTCCATTGATTGCCATATTTCTTGTGTTGCCTTTGCCTCCACTGTGGCAAAAATTTGATTGTGCCAAACGCAGTTTGTTGTCTTGGTTGTGGACTGCAAAAGTGGAAGTGACCAGTTTGTATTTGTTTCAGATATGTGGGGTTTAACCTCCATCAGAAAATCAAAAAGACACAATGTGCGAAGTGTCAGACTTGTCATTTTGGGCATAAACTTGACACTGGTACTGTTGGACTCATACTTCTGGATCTCTGAACAGGTTGGAATCACCATTCATGACTCACAAAGAACAACAATTTCTGCATTCTGAGATTTTATTTGGCATTCAATCTGTAGATTCTTTTGTAACATGAAAGTTCACTGATACTCAATTATTTTTAGATCATGAGATTTGACTGTGAGAGTGGTGCAAAGTATGTGGTTGCGAACTCTCAGTACACCTTTGGTGAGAGATTCCAGGAAACCTACTTTGCAGTGACAGCTTTTGTGAAAGGAACACTGCCAGTGATTATCATCACCATAGTCACAGCCCTCTTGGTTAGGTTCTTACAAAAGAGACATAAAGCAAGGCATACTTTGTTTGCTGAAACTTCTGTGAACAAACAACAGAGACATGAACTGGATAATTTGACCAAATGTTTTGCAGCTTTAATTGTCAGTTTTCTAGTACTGGTTGTACCCTTCACTCTCTGGTCTGTTGTGTCTCATTTGAAACCCAAAACATGCTCCATTACCAAAGCAGGATATGTGTTTCAAGATTTTATCCTTCTTAATTCTGCTGTAAACTTTTTTATTTATTGTTGGAAACTTGCACCTTTCAGACAAGCAATCCAGAAGGTTTGTCATTGCACATGTGAAAAGAATAATGTTCCCCCTGAAGCCAAGTTGGAAGTGTACAGTGTTGAGTCCCCTCACACGAGCACAACTAATCAATGAGACCCTATGATGGTGTCAGAAATATGTTGCTCTCTGTCTTTCCCACGGTACAGTGTTGTGCCACGTGTTCCTGAGAAACGGTTTCAGTTGTCAGCACTCCTGTTCAGTGAAGTGGTAGCCACACACTGTTCTTGGTTTATCCTTGAGTACCCTCCGCCATGCTTTGTGTCTAAGTCGTCTGTGTGCTCCTGTTCAAGACATCAAACCAAATCAAATAAATTTCTGTTGAGTGCAACAAGTCTTCGTGCCACGTTCGGGAAAGAAGTGGGCAGACACGTCACGTGCAGAGACCTCACTCTCGTGGCGCCTGGACCTCTGTGTTCCACCATGAACCACGCGTGAACTGACCGACTAACCCCTGCAGATTTGCAAATTTTGCTCTGTGCTTTTATATCAGGGGTCACCCACGAGCGAAGGGGTGCGATGAGATTCTGACGGAGAAAGGTTTCGTCATGAAAACCTGGGACGAATGTTGAAGGGTGCTGTTGTGTTCTAGGGGTCAGAAGGGTCAGGCCTCATGGATCCTCCGCTGCGCTATGTTGTTCAATGACAGATGACAGGATGCACGTTCACAGAGGCTTTTGACAGTCTGAGGAGGACTCCACTGAGCTCAAAGTGTGGAGCGGCCTTGGCATATTGTCTCTCTTCTTGGAGGTGGTTCACCTTCGGACAGAAACACCAACCCTCAGGAGCATTGCACGAGGTCGTTGAGCTGCACAGCTGTCAACCAGACCGGAGGCCAGCGGCCTCCACAGCAGTGAAAATAGTCAGAACCACCGGCCAGTGGGTCACACTATCGCAATCAACACAGACGGGAAGTTCTGAAATAAAATACTGTACCGTGGTTTCTGCGTGATACCCTGCGATGGTTTCTGTCGGGATTCGAACACAGCTGAGTCAGGCCTCAGTTCCACCCAGATTCGGTCAGCCGGCGACCACGCTGGGCCAATTGAAGTGAACAGTTTGCGTCTGCTGCACAAATGTGAATGAGAGCGTTTCATTTGCATGACAGACCCCAGGTTCTACCCGGTGTTCCCTTCATGCCCCCCCTTCCAAATCAACCAGCCAATGAGTTTGCCCTGGAAAACAACACTTCGACCACGAATCGGATTTGTGAATGCCACTAAGATCTGCACTTTCTTTCGTCCGCCAGAAAATGTCTTCAAAACTGACGATTACCTTTCCAAAAAGAAAACGCTGACTGCCATGACGATCTTGCAAGCATCCTTCCATCTTGCAGACATATTGTTTCAAAAACTGAAGATGACCTTCACAAAACTTGGCTGCATTGACAGTCAGACTGTCATTTGAGAAGCTGAACTTTGGAGGTTCTGCCATTGACGAGAAGATTAGCAAAACGTCTGCTGCACAACGATGACGCAGACAACTGAGACATTTCCCTGACCTTCTCAGTTTCAAACCTGGATGCGTCATGCACCGCACTGCGCCACGGTTGGAAGTCAGCCCCAGCGGATCCTGGAGTCACTCTGCCCCCTCCGCCACCAACCTCGCCCCCCCCCCCAAAGAAAATAATCCAGCACTTGTTTTGCACGATGATTGCTCTAGGTGTGTAGTGTTGCAGTTTGACCCTTCCTGACTGCCGAAATGCACTTTACCGCAACGAAGAACAAGTCTGAGGGTACAGGTGGTCTCACCAGGGCCACACCGCGCGTGCTTTCCAGTCATGAACATGAACACATTCCCTCAGACACAGCAGCCCAGAAGGAGCCGATTCGGGTTTCAGTTGAACTTAAATGTTAGAAACTTCAAAACAAAAGGCCAGATCATGTAAGGCACGACATAAGCTCAGTTATCCGTCGTGTCGAAAGTGTTGCACGAGCGGACGGAGCTGATGTCAACGCTCTCCAGATCCTGTATTCCATTTTGGGCGGAGAGGACCGTCGAAACGCATTTGATTCTTGTCTTCACTGGAACCAACCACCCATCCACTACACACACGCACACATACGCACACACACACACACACACACACACACACACACACACAATACAATTTCCCATCAACAAGAACTAAAGACAGCAGAGGTCACTTCATCCCACATGTGAAGAAGCGGGTGCACGCAGGTGCACACCAGCGGTGCACCGCCAACCCTGACAAAGCGCCTGCGCTGTCAGATTCTCATCTCCTTTCTCAGGCTGCGACTCAGACGAACAAACGACATGCTTGCTGAGTATGGTCAGGACGGAGCCTGGATCTGGTGAGAGTTCTCACATATTTCGATGGGCCTTCGATTTGAAAAATTTGACTGTAAAGGGGAGTTATAGCCTTTCATGGGAGTGAAGTGGGGTTTAGAGCTCTCTCTCTCTCTCTCTCTCTCTCTCTCTCTCTCTCTCTCTCTCTCTCTCTCTCTCTCTCTCTCTCTCTCACACACACACACACACACACACGCACACACACACGACCCCGTCCCTGCTGCTGTTGTTCACAAGATGAACATGTTAAACTGGACCCAGCCAGATCATATATAATCCTAAAACTAATCTCTGAAAGTTGCAGCTTCAGCGCACTTGTTATGACGGCGATGATTTGCTTGCAGCGCCATACTTGCACTCAACGATGGAATTGTCCTTCTCGCAATTTGCTTCGTTTTCTTTAGCAAACCCAAGGAAACTGACCGAGGGTCTCTTGGTGCAGGCACCCCAAAGACACGGGGTGATGGCCTGCCAGGTCTGGCCGTGTGCTCCTGCTCCAGCAAGAATCTGGTCTGACTCTGGCCACGGCTGCCTGGGTCTGCTTCGGGCTGAGTCCAAGACATTCCTTGCGCCCCTGCTCTGGCCCTGGGCTTGCTCCTGCTCCTGGCCTGATACCAGATCCCGGAGCTTCTCCTGCTCTGGATCTGCTCTGGCCCTGGGTCCGCCCCTGCTCTTGTTTTGGCCCCTGGACCCTCTCCTGTTCCTTCTCCTTTTCGATCCTGGATCCTGCTTCTGCTCTGAACCTGCACCCACTTGTGCTCCTGCTGTGACCCTGGATCTGCTCCTGCTCCAACTCCTGGATCCGCTCCCACTCCTCCTCTCCTCCTGTTCTGTCTTGGATCCATTCTGTCTCCCACCCTGGATCCGCTCCTGCTCTGACCCTGGATCCACTTCTGTCCCTGCTCGGCCTGCAACACGAGAAGCTGCTCGTTTCCCGCGCGTCGTCCGCAGCTGCCGCGACGTCGCGCGACACTCGACGCGACGCTGCAACGCGAGACGCGGAGGAATTTCATTGTGGCTCCGAGAGAGTGAAGAGGCCCGAGCCGTGCTCTCAGGAAATGAATCCGGGCGACGAAAGGGGACGCTTCTGATTGGATTTCTCCTCTTGAGGACTTTCTCCAGGAGACGCTGGCCCGCGAGGGAGCGGACATTTACACCTGCCGCGTCACTGGCTTTGTCAGCAACACAAGATCTTTCTTCCAGGAAATTCATTCTTTCTGCAGAAAAACAATAGTGTTGAATCCATTGTCGGCCAAAGTAGACGGACCTTTATTATTGTCCTGCAACTTCAGTTTCCTTGGATTTTTGAATTGAAAGAGTGTAAAATTGAAATTGTGCGCAATGGGACACTGACAGTCCAGAAACATCAACCCGACGTCGGAACGAAGTTCTCACCAGGAACCTGACCCGTGCGTGAGTGTTTTTACCGGAAGTTTCGGACGTTAGAACTTCCTCCTCCAGACGATGGTGGTGAGGAGGAACGTGCTCGTGTTGTGCGTCGTCGTCGTGCACGTGACCTTCGGGCTGCTGACACTCACCGACGCCGCCCAGGACAGGTACGTCAAAACGTCAGCATCACGTCCTCAGCGCAGATTCCGTCACTGGAGATCGGGTGTTGGCGCTTTGCGTTCGATGGAGAACAAACTCCTACCTTCACAGTTTGGTGTGAGGTGAGCAAAGTCCAGCCTTCAAATGGGACCTGGTCAAAGGGATGTCGACACGGCTTGTTGATGAAAACTGCAATTGAAGAATTTTTCTAGGAGAATCGCTTGTACCTGTGTCACGAAGGTGGAGGGTTTGTGAGGTTCGACGGGAGCCAGTCGTGTGGTCGCTCGCTCCAGGGGATCCTGTGCGCTGAATTCCACACCAGAACGAATTTTCCTTTGAATTTGTACCGTGAGGTGTAAGATAAGCAGTTGGAGAAACTCAGGAGCAGGAAGCATTGGGCGTGCGGCGGACCACCAGCCAAATCGCGCGACTTCCCTCTGGTTTGGAGACTGGGCGAAGTGGGAAAGTCAGCCATTCAGCCAACTAGGCTCGCCACAATGCGTGAATGAAACATACGGATTGTCAAGAGTTGGGGTTCGATCCAGGGTGACCCCCCCCCGTCTCTTGTGTTATCGATGCTGGGGTTTGTGAGTCCAGTTGGGTCGGGGATAGGAATTGAGAGAAGTCCCCCGAACAAAGTGGTGTGGCGTGTCCCACCCGTTGCCAACTCAAGCAGGTCCAGGTCCGGTTGGAGGGGACCCCCACTTTGGTCTCGGCGAATAATCTCACCCACAGAGGCTTCAATTAAGTGGGCCAAATTGGTTTCAGAGGGACCCAAACTTGGCTTGAAAATTTTCGACATGTGTCGTGTGCCTTTAGGGGTTTTCACGTTGGTGACGCGCGGTTGGGCGGCGTCAGAATTTTTGACGCATGCGTCAAAATTCAACATGACGCCCAATGGAGTGTTTTGACGCGGGCGTCAAAAAATTGACGCCCGCGTCACCAACGTGAAAACCCTTCTTGTCACCATTCTTGTCACCACATTAATGGTGACAAGAACAGGAAGCGAGCCAAGTCCCCCCCCCTCTTCCCTAGATGTGTCACAGTTGTCTGGGAACATTGTTCGCAATTTGTTCAATTCAATGGACCTGTTTTGGACTTGTGTTTACAGACATAATGACCCAAGGATCTCAATGTCACGGGAATTTATCTCAGGAATAGATTCAGGAAGGCCGCTGACCGCTGAAAAGTTTGTTCACCTCTTTCTTCTGCCAGGTGCAAATTTTCTCTGCAGTTCAAATGCCAAATTCTCACAGGTGAAGAAATTTGCCTCGAGGAGAGATTCCACCCCAGTCAAAGTTGACTTCACCTTGTTGGGGCAAGACTCGTGTCAACAAGACATCGGATCCGCCCCCGTGATCTGTTTTCATGCTCGCTGAGTGGAGATATTTTAATTACATGGACCGAAAAGGCAGGAGACAATAGATTTGTTTCCCATGTCGTGAGAAGCGAAGTCTGCTGCTGCAAACAGATCCAGTAAACAAATGTTTCTGTGGATGCACAATGACAAGAAAGCAATGAAAACTTTATTTTCGGGTGTCAAGGGGGCAGGCGGACCTCGTACCCCTTGGACCCGCGAGAAGTGCCCCCCCCCTTCCCTCAATGCCGCCCCTGATCCATTGGACCTTGATCTGCGTCACATTCAGGCACTAATGCTGGAACTGATCCTCGGATATTTTGGTTATCTTGTCTCCAGCCGCGGTGATACAGGGTGCTGAAGTCTTGAGTCTGTTGGTTGAGGTCAAATAAAATGTTGCTGAGAGGAATAAATATTTATCTTTTCAGCATTGTTGATGTTGTGTTTCTTGACAAAGTGTCGTTGCCCAAAACAAATTTTGTTCCAAAAATTACTGTTGGATGGATTTGAAAAGACAACAGACAAGTTCAGGTTGCCGTACGAAATGCAAATAACAAATCTGTGCTTTGTGGGGATCCATGAAATTCCTGCTGAAATTTGCGGTGAACATAGAATCCATTTGGTTGCACCAAAGATTGTCATGTCCTGTTTGTTGCCTCATTTGGTGACCCGATGGTGTTTATAGTTTGCTGGGAATATCCACTGCGTTGTTTCCTTTCTTCAGATTTAAAAGACAGATATAGTAGATGTGTAATACATGGATATGAATCTGAATTATACCATATACAAAGTTCAGTCACTCAAGGATCAGTTTTAGCAACTTTCTTGTGGAGTATTTTTGCTTTTGATATTACAGATAATATAATCAGTAATCCTTACATATTTGCTGATGATACAGCATTAGTTGAAAAAATTGAAAGAGATGATGTTAACAATGCTTTCAATGTTATTCAATTTGATATTGATATATTATTAGATTGGGCTAAAAAATATAATAATAGTACTATTAAAACTGAATATATTATAATAAGCAATAGTCATTTGCAACAATATCCAGAATTATATATGGAACATTACTTATCAGAAAGAGTTGATACTTACAAGCAATTAGGTCTGTTCATAGATCAGAATTTAAATTGGGAATCTCATATAAATTACACAATACAAAAAACACAAAAATGAATACATATGTTTAAACTGCTTAGATATAAAATATATTTTAAAACTAGTGAAAAACTTTATGAAGGACTAATAGCTTCAATATTAGATTATTGTTGCATGTTCTACATCAATACAAGTCAAAAAAATATAAAAAGAATAACAAGCTTAATTTATCATTGTGCATTAATTGTTGTAAAAGGTACAAGGTTTATTTCAGAGAATAAATTATTCCAAGAATTAGGATGGAATAATTTTTTGGGCAGAACAAATTATCTATCATTAACTGTGTTTGCAAAAATAAAGTTAATCAATACTCCAAAAATAATTTACAATAAATTTTTTGGAGATTTACCAACAAAGGTAGGGAGGAATATTGGAAAATTAAAAATAATTTTTTCTAAGAAAAATAATTTTTATAATTCATTTTACCCAAAAATGATTGGGCTTTGGAATACTTTATCACTTCATGTAAGGTTGAAAGATAACTACCCAGATTTTCTAGAATCTATGCATAAAAGATTTCACATACATCAATATAAAAAACAAAATCTGTTCCAATATGACACAGAAATAGACATAATTTATATGAAACTCAGATTTCAATGTAGTAAATTAAATGCAGACCAATTCAAATTTAATTTTGTTAATAATTCAAAATGTTTACAATGTAACAAAAATAAACAAGAAACCATACATCATTATTTTATGGATTGCAAAAAATATGATACACAAAGACAAATATTAAAAAATAATATATCCAACTTACATCAAAAGTTCACAAAATTGACCAACAGACAAAGAATTCAAATTATTCAAGGAACAAGAGATACAATACAATACAGATAATTATATTTATAGAAATATTTATCAGTTTATAAAGTTATTTTAAGGTGCACCTTAAAATAATACTATTGGTTTCAAGGTACCCATTTTCCTTTCAATTTATTTATTTCTTTATTTCGTATGCGTGTGAGAACTGTATCAAGACGGTTATCAATAAACTGATTAAAAGCAAGCAAGCAGACTGGCACAACAGTGAAAATACATTTGCAGCATTTGTTTTTCCTTGACATCAATTTTGCCCTCACCGTGAGAAATGCTTCCCGCCAAAACTGGAACCCAAGAGCACCAAGTGCATCCATCTGGCGGCCAACTGCTGCATCACCGAAAACCTCATTCTTGCCGTTCAGCAATAAAATTGCACACTAAAAATCACATTCAGTTGCTATGCGCGTATTCTGGACGTCATTTGGCATTTTGGAATGCTGGTTGAAAATGTTTGACGAAGGAAAACAAAATTTTATCTCGTCCCCGGCTGGGCTCGAACCAGCGACCTTTCGGTTAACAGCCGAACGCACTGCCGACTGTGCTACGGAGACTGACCTAGAATCTGGGCTTGAAAAGTTTGTATAAAAGGAAAGTGTCGCCATTGACCAGTTTCATCTTTGTCCAAAATGACCCTGGGTCATGCTCGAAACATTTCTTTCAGAGGATAACACGCTTTTCGTTTGACTAAATGCAAAGGCTTCGTTTCCTGGGCTCAGAAGATTGAAACACCCTCCTCAAAACCTGTTTCCCTAATTCGTACCAATTTGTCTGAAAAGATCTTTGCTCTCCCCTGACAAAAGTCCAAAAAAAGTTGAACATTGCAAACCCAAGCACACATCTGTGGGAGCTCCAGGCGCCCATCCAACTTCAGCTCATTACACCCAGTTCTGACCCTCAGGGGCTCAGGCAGGCCCATCGCACTGGACCTGTCCTGGCCTCCTCCCAAGCCCTGGATCTGCTGGAGAGACCAGTGGAATGAGACAACTTCGGGTCTTCACGAGTGTCTCATCAGTTTTGGTTGGGATTGTACTACCTGCCACGCAAAGCCTTTCAAGATCAGCATAGATCTGGCCATTCGAAATTGAGCATGCGATGTGCCCCTCTACATCCAGTCTGGCCCTGCTCTCCTGGACCAACTCCCAGGATCCACTCCCTGGATCTGCCACTTGGATCTGCTCCACTGAACCTGCTCCCTGGATCTGCTCCCTGAATCTACTCCCTCGACCTGCTCCCCAAGATCTGCTTCCCTGGACCTGCTCCCCCTGGATTTGCTCCCTGGACCTGCTCCCTGGATCTGCTTCCCTGAATCAGTGTGGGATCTGTACTCCCTTGGATCAGTGCAGTTTAACTTTCTGTATCTACTCGCCCGGGTATTCTCCCCGAGATCCACCTGGTATTTTTGGTGACCAATGCCAGATCTGCTTCCTTGGCTCCTCTCGGCACTGTGGGTGGTAAATGTGGGACCGGCCCACGTCTCTCCCGCTGCCCTGGGCCCCTGGATCCACCTCGCCAGTGTGCGCGATGAGAGGCGGCTCTGCCTTGATGCGATTTCACTTCACAATGGGATTCGCTTCGGAGCCTGTCGACGCTAATGCGGAGTCACTCACGTTACAACACGTGCAATATCCGCTCCGTCGCCGCTGTCAATCTGCGGGCTGAAAAACGGGACTCCAGCGCCAGAGGCGGATCCACGATCGCATCTAGGGTCGATCCTTGTCCAGCCCAAGGGCCTTCACACCGGAAGTCACGGACCGCCATGACAAGCCTCCGCACTTTGGCCTATCTGTTGAGCTCCGCGTCGGACGGACTCCCCAAAGTTTTGCAGAAAGTCCTCAAACATTCGGGGAACCTGCGGTCCAACGAGCTTCTGGGTTTTGACAGGTCCGTCCGGTGTCGCGAAATGGCCAGACCCCAGAAACCAGGAGACCCTGGTGTCTGGTCAGTGTGTGGCCATTCGGATCATTTGGCACCTGTCACTTTGAGCCTTGATTGTTTGCACTGGGAGATGTGACCTGGAGTCTGGCTACTTCAACCTGACTGGAAATGGCCAGACCAGGTCGCCGCCCTTGTGCCCATTCCCAAATTTGTAGCACGAACAACCAGGGATGAATTGACATGGGGGGACATTCTGGAAATTTGGTTGTCCGATTCGATCTGGCAATTTGGGGTGTTGCAGGGTGGAAGCCATGGTGTGCTGAAACTTTCATTTCCTCATGGCGCGGAAGTGCCTGGTCGCGTCCCAGCCGGGCTGCATGCGTGGGTGAATTCAAGGTTTCGTTGGGGACTGGGATGAACCAACACTAATTCTGAACTTCGCAATCGGAAACGGGAATTTGTACCTCAAACCCGACGGTGAAAGATGGTGGGTGAACTTGTTGAGTCAGGGGCTGAGATGCTGTGGGAAACCGTGAGCCCCATGCAGACCTCCGCTCCTGCAGCTCAAGACACCACGCAACCACCCACACGACTGTGTGGAATGACTGTCAAAGTGGAGGACACAAAACACGCGTTTTTGCGTGTTCAATGTTCCATGGGGTCCCCCGTGAGGTCCCCCCTTGACCAGAGCCTGCTTCCGAGTCCGCCCCTGCCCTGGCCTCACATTATCGTGTTCTTCCTTGAGACCCGATCAAAGCCCAGAGCTCTGCGTCTCTGAGTCTATGAGCGGCGCGCCTGGCTGTGAGTACTCCGGAGGGACCGGGAGGAATTCCTCTCTGAAAGCGAGGATTTGGGGAATATTGCACGGAGCTGCTTTTCACTTTTCATACGCTGAAGCCACCTTCACTCACCCGGTGCTTCAAGAAGTTCATCAAGAATCTGTGGTGTTGCAAACCTTGCTGATGAAACTTTGACAGTTCTACTCGCAAGTGTTGTGGTGGGTCCAGGGTAAGACTTTCCGTCTGGAAGCGACATCGGTCTCACGTTGCGTGCAACCCTCGAAAGCTGAAACTTATGCGAGTATGAACCCAGAATCAGGACCAGGACCAACCTCAGTCCTGATTAGCATCTGGCCTTCAAGCATGTGTTCGAGTGAAATAGGACCAAAAGAAAATTTGGGGCGGGGATGGTCACCCCCCACTGTATCCACCAGAGCCTATATCACCCACTTTTGAAATGTCTGAAACGGCCCTTGCACAGAAGACAATGACAGCACGGCACAAAAGAACAATTGTGGGCGAAAGATTCAACGTGGAAAATTGTCCACAAGCTCAATGCAAACTGAAAGTTCAAGCAACTTTTCACAAATTTTTACGTGGAACTCTGCACGGATCTTCTCTTTTGATGTCAGTTTTTATGAAAGTGATCTCCACCCTCAACGACGACATTCCCTGCAGAAGTCCACGCCCTTCGTAAAACACGCGAAGAAACGGATTCAAAATACGACTCTTGACATTTCAGCCTCGGCTCACAAACAAAGTAAAAACTTCTCATGTGCGACTCTGAAATTCAACACGAGGAGATGACTCGTCATTAGCTCTTCTCATAATGAGACAGTCTAATCTTCCGAACCGTCGTGCCGTGTCTCCGTTTTGCAACTTTACTCCTGAATGATGGCGGGGGAGTTTTGTAATCTGTGGCGGATGGTGCGAGGCCAGGCAGTGTCCCGTGCACCCCAGATGACTTGAAAAAAATGTACTTCACCCCTGAAGTTTTGCGCACATTTGCCTCTCCCTTTCCCGTTTTCAACATTTTGGAATCGACAGTCTGACCACCGCTGCCCCCCAACCTTTCGTTGACCAGGGGGTCGGAGCCTTGGCCAAGACCAAGATCGCCCCTACCTCCCAGATCCTGAATTGCAGGTCTCTTTCCTTTTCAAATACTCGAAACAGATGGGAATGAGAATTGCAATCGCCGTGATCTCCCAGAAAATGCAAAAAAGCTTGAGGTTGCTTTGTGAGCAAGGCAAATGAAGCAGGGCCTGAACCGCAGGGAACCCTGTGACAAGAGCTGCATTTCTTGTTCACTCTGCCGGAACCAAGCTGTAATGAATTCACAGCAAGGCCTCCTGGGGAGTCCCCCCACCCTTGGAACAGATCCTGGATCCGTCCCCTGGTGACCATGCTGATCTCGTGGTGTGAGAACCCGGAGACATTGTTGTTGTTTGGCGCCGACCCTGCTCCGCTCTGTGACGCCGTGCTCTGCATTCTCGACACAGGGGCGTCGGGCTGGGAAAATCCGGGCCCGAGGCAGGTGTGCGGAGCTGCTCTCTAATCGTGAATGCAAATACGAGCCGAGAGCCGTGTAAGTGCGCTTAATGCCGGCTTCGTGCGACGTGCGGGCGCGGATCGAGCAGGGAGGGAGGGTGCACTCTGGGTGAGGATGGAGGGAGGGTGGGTGCACTCTGTGTGAGGAGGGAGGGTGCATTCTGGGTGCTGTGAGGGAGGGAGGGGTGCACTCTACCTGAGGATGGAGAGAGGGTGGGTGCACTCTGTGTGCAGAGGAGGGAAGGATGGTGCGTTTTGTTTGGAAGTAGGGTGCACTGAGTCAGGATGGAGGGAGGGTGGATGCACTCTGTATGAGGAGCAGAGAGTGAGCACTCTGTGTGCGGAGGGAGGGTGCAGTTTGTGTGAGGAGGGAGGGTGCAGTCTGTGGGAGAGGGGGGGTTGGCGAACTCACTGCGTGAGGAGGGAGGGAGGGTACACTCTGTGTGAGGAGGGAAGGAGGGAGGGTGCACTCTGTGTGAGGATGGATGGAGGGTGCACTCAACCAGGATGGACGAGGGCGCACTCTGTGTGAGGAGGGAGGGTGCACTCTGTGTGAGGAGGGAGGGTGCACTCTGTGTGAGGAGGGAGGGTGCACTCTGTGTTTAGTGTGCGCTCTGCGTGAGGACAGAAAGAGGGCACACTGTGTGAGGAGGAACGAATGATGGTGCACTTTGTGTGGAAGAAGGGCGCACTGTGTGTGAGGAGGGAAGGAGGGTGTGTTCTGTGGAGATAGGGTGCACTTTGCGGAGGAGGGAGGGAAGGTGCACTCTTCACGGAGCTAGAGCGAGGGTGCACTCGACAAGGATGGAAGAATAAGGGTGAAGGAGGGTGCATTCTGTGTGAGGATGGAGGGAGGGTGCACTGTGCTCGGACAAACACCCAGAGTCAGCCTCAGACAGGGAGACACGCCCTCAGTGGTGTTGCTCTCTCTTGGGACGGAGATGGGCCAAAATTTCACTGGGAGGAAAGGGGGCCTGGTTCAGCTTCGGTTGTTGCGTCGACCTCTCTTTTGGGAAAGTGTTCCAAATGGGCTCTGACCAGGACTGACATCAAATCGAAATCCAACGCACGGCCCGGAAACGTGTGAACCTGCCCCCTCCCCACTCCAGGATCCGCTGGAGACTCTCGGAGCGTGAGAAGAATCCGCTATTGTTCGCACCTCAGTGTTGTGAACGAGACTCAGCGAAACGCGAGCGGCAAAGCGACGACCCACTTGGCAGCCGCAACAAAAGGGCTCTCAATTGAACCTTGGAGAAAAGGGAACATAGCAAACAAGGAGGCACAATTTGATCTCGGCATCTTTGACCCCAAAAAATGACATTTCCTATCCATTCTGCACAAAAAATTTTTTTTTTTGAAGTTGACTTAGGAATCCTCCTTCGGGGTCACCCGCACCCATTTCAATCCTGGAAACGCCGGGAACAAAATGAACGCTTCACCTGAAGCACCAAACTGACCTCAGCTTGTTCCAGACACAGCAACAAAAACGCGTGCGGTTGGTCCACGGAAAAATCTGTCGGGACGTTTTTCTTTTCCAATTTTCCTGCATAAAGGGAACACTTTTCAAACTAGATGTATTTTGCATCAAGCTCCGTATCAAATGTAAATAATTTCCGCTCAGGGTCGGTTTGGAAACTCGATCCCGGCTCTTTGTCCGCGCGGACGTGCGTCAGACCTTCCGCCCATGCGTCAACCATCCCGAACGCCAGCGGATCCAGAATCAGAGGCCAACCCTGCAGGGTTTAACCCGTGGAGGGCACCAGACACGAACGTTGAGCTTTGGGTGGGGGAGTGAACACATATTTTCCGGGAGTTGGTGGGGGTGAGGTCCCAAGTCACCCTTCTGGATCCGCCAGACAAGTGGCCTTCTCAAGTCAGGAAAGTTCAGCACTGGATGACAATCCTCCACTGGATGAGTAACTTTTTTGAGACAATTTTTCACTGGACGAGAAACTTTTCAGGGACTATTCGTGACCAAACCGCAAACTTTTTCAGGGACATGTAGTTCAGGACGGTATCAGAAACTTTACAGGGACAAGGACGCGGCTGCCATTCAAACATTGACGAGATTTAGCACAGCCTGATCGACATGAACGCGCGGTGCCCTACATACATGGCTGACGTCTGCGAGGGGATTCCTTGACTATATGCATGACCCCAGTCGACCCAATTGCGGCATATGTTCATGGACTGACCTTGACACGGGCACCGGCAAACACCGATCACTCATAACCCATGTGAAGAACGTCCGGTGTTCAAAGAAACATGAAAATTTGAATGTTCAGCCCAAAAAATACACCCAACGTGTTCGAGAGACTCAGAATGGTGAGTGAACCACACAATAGATGTCATGTTTGTTTCGAGTACTTCTCAAATTAACATTTCATACATTTGTGTAAAAATGTAATGTTATGAGGAATC
>JAAUXT010047281.1_pt1 | contig 25130 bp, 23 predicted proteins | sample 7278171 | NCBI WGS metagenome assembly JAAUXT01 (sample SAMN14350112, study PRJNA611818) | marine sediment metagenome | isolation source: surface marine sediment (1.8m) | place: French Polynesia: Moorea | collected 2018-08
CACCTGTGTGAACAGGAAGCTGTCTAGACTAGACTGAGTAGATCTACGTATCCTTCCGCGACCATCAAGTCCCTGCTTCCGGGACTTCTTGTTTGTAAAGTCGAGGACAAAATTTGAATATGTGTTTGGACATTTTAGGTGTGATGTTGTGTCGTTCGCTGCCAGGCAGTGAGTGCACTTGCAGGCCAGGATACGGTTCCAGTTATCAGGCGCATCGCGACCTCAAGTGCGCACACTCGCTGAGCACGTCTTGTCTTTCAGGCTTTCTTCAGCCCCATGCAGTCAGGGCTTTTACCTTTGTCAACCGACTCCACTGGACTTAGAATTGGCCGGGATGGTGCGGACCGTCGAGATCCCTTTTTCCAACTTCAACAACGTCAGTGGTATCGAGTTTCGTCTGGATTCCGTGTGTTCCAGTCTGTCTTCTGGATCACGCTGCACCTTCGAGGTGTTGGTTTTTACCCCGAGTCAAGTGGACACAGGTTTGCGGTCTGTTGTGTCTTGCAATTGTGAATCACCTTTGTAAGCTTTGGAGATTTGCTCCACTCCAAGGCTGGAATGAAATGTTCTGTTTGAAAACAGACTGAATCGTGATGTCGTGGAAGCAGGTTCCAGTTGAACAGAAACAAGGATGTCTGTTTCTTCCTGTTGTGGCGATATCACTGCGAAGAAATGTCCATGTTCCATCGAAATTCTCACTCAGTGTCAACTGTCAACAAACTAGATTTTCGCTGAAAACAGGTCTTCCTCAAACTATCTCTTCTCTGCCTCAACACAAAATATTTTCAACATTCTTGATGTGTTCACTTTTCGTTGTGTGTTGTGCAAAACCCGAAGTAATGCAAATCTCAATTTGGAAATCACCCAACCGTTTGATCAATGTTTCACAGTTTGAAGGTTCGGTTAACTGCACTTTTTTTTGTAGATTTCACTCTGTCATGGTGACTCACCAAACGCTCTTTTCCAAGCACTCCCCTCTCAGCACAAGAGTGAGATGGGTGTTTCTTACAACACGATTTGCGTGGGAGGACAAAACCGCTGTTTCGGGTTCGATGTCTGTGGGTCTGGGTGGAGCGAAAACCATCATCACGGTCGGTTGGCGTCACTCTTCGCTGCAGACGACGCCACTTGCCACCATTGACCTCGATCTGAAAGAAAACAACAAGCACTTGACAAATATGATCACGAACTGATGTACATCAAAAGTTTGGTGTGAAAAGAAACCATTTTTGAGTCGGCTGTGGTCATTCTATTCCTGTCTTGCAGTTCGTTTTCTGCATTATCTGTTCTGGCAGCAAATACAGGTTGCACCTGTGTGTTTCGAGTTTATTTTATTGTGTTCAATGAGAACTTTTTGTTCTTGTCTCCCTGAGATGGGATTTGCCAAGAAAATCAGCAACGAAAAACCTTGCCTGAACAGATTCCGTCTTTTCAATCACTTGTTTGTTTTCTCCAGAGTTTGGACCTCCAAATCCAAAACAGACAAAATTGGGTTTATGTGTTTCAATGATTTGATCTGCCTGTCGTTGCAAAAACTGTCCGTGAACACAGAACCCGCAACATCAGGCTGACAGACCCTCGAACCTCAATCAAAGCACCCCCACCAAAAAAAGAAATAAATCCACATCCACAAACTTTTGTACCGTGAAGTGTGAGATGATTTGGTTCACAATTCCATTCAACACTTTTTTCCGCACAGTTCAGATCAGACGCGTGAACAGAATATGCGATGCGCAAAGTTCTGACCACAACCGAAACTTGAGAGCAACTAAAACTGTGACAGAAGAACCTGACGCAGTATTTCTTGCTTCGTCAAACAAAATCTTCCCACGTCCCATGTGTGTATCCTGCAGATATTGAAGAACCTAAGCGATTTTTCTGGCGAGACTGGTTAATTATGAATGTGCGGAGTTAAATTTTTTATTTATACCTGTTTACTGTAAACACACGCAAAGCCACACAGCAGTGAGAGTCTCAGGCGCCTTATCTATTCATCTCCGTTATGCATGCCTTCCCTTTCCACTCTACTGCTCTCCTCCGACCGGCAAACACTCGCCGCTTGTCGCCACACTCAAGATGCTGAGCTGTGTATGAATGTTTCCAAAATAATTTCTGTCAAATTGATCTGGTTCCTTGGCAGGTCTCAAATTCTCCACCGTGACAGGCCTTGCGCCCGCTGGCACGGGTGATAAATTTGTCAAATCTTGGCAAACGAACTCGTGTGGTTGGTTACCTTTCTGTCGCTCGTTTTGCATTTGGAACACCTGGAATAGAGAGACAAAATAGTTTGAAATTGTAGCCTCAAAAGTATCAACTTGTGAAGAAAACGTCTTCCGTGTGGAGGCTCAATGCACTGCTGCTGCCTTGTTATGAACTCGCGTTTCAGCTTTGCTTGGATCTGTTGCATGAAACACTGGATCACCAAAACAAAATCCAACGTGAGCACCTTGAACTTGTGTCAAACTTGATGCTGACTCCACATTTGTCCCTTCAAAGACAGATTGATTTTTGAAGATTCAAGTTGTCTCCAGTCCCGATTCGTCCTCAGAATTTCGGCCGTGCATGGATGTGGCACGCCAGCAGTGCAGTGGCTTCTTTCAAGTCATGATGCAGCAGTCTTCTCTGTCAAGCAAAGATTTGCAGTCTCTCACTTGGACCCACAATGAAATATCTTGTCTCCTATTCTCGTGTTTTCGTTGTATATCCACGTACACCGAAAAAAGGCTTGTTCACCTGCAAAATTGGCACCTTTCTGTAGTTTGGCACCGTTGGCATCAGAACTAGCAGGCTCACCTTGAAAACGAAAAGTTTTCCTGTTGAGTTCCGTTCACTCACACGACACAAAGTATTCCCGCATCCAAACACCAGGTAATGCAAATTACCAAGCTTATTTCTGTGCTCCTTTCTCAATTCTGACAAACATTTTAGAAGCACAACTTCCCTTGAAGTTTGAAGTTTATCTGGTGAGGCTGTGTTGTGCAGTCCATGACCACAGGACAAAAGACCTGAGGGTGGAGTTCCTTCGACGTGCACATTACCACAGGTTGCAACACCGAGGTCTATTTATTCACACGACACGCTCAGGTGACCACATACCAAGAAAATTAGATGCAAATTTCTACATGCTGCGCAAATTTCAGATTTCGTCTGATGCAAACTGTACGATGATCCTTCATTCGTGTACTTTGGGCCTCAAATTTCAATGAAAATTCATTAAGACGTGGCCAACGCAACGGTTTTCTGTTGACTACTGCTGTCATCTAGCTTCCAAAGTCAAGAAGAAGGTAAAGCATCAAGGATTTTTCAACCAGAAAGCAGACTTTGGAAACGAAGAATACATACTTTATCCACCGAGCCGTGCAAATCAGCTGGATCGTTCCATCTCATGAGATGGTTCGTTGACTTGTTCCTTTGTGAGAATCAATTCCCAAGTCAAAGCTCATCTCATCTTGCACCACAAGGTCCGAATCGAAAAATGCACCACTTTTACCCAAAACACACATTAGGTTGGCAAAGTTTCTCGTTGAAAATCTTGAATCTCGCGTTACGCACCCGCTTTTGGCCACTTTCTGATTCGTTTACACAAAATTGAGGACTCTGATAGCTCTTTTGAGTTCACCGTGCGACACCAACACAGATCCAGCATTTGGGTCGAGAGCGGCCACATACCCGACGATGAGTGGAACCCATTCTCCACACACGTTTGAACCATCCAGTCAACCGCACAACCACTCACTTGATGACCGTTTCCTCTCGACCTGCAGGCCAATGTCAGCTGCGTAACAACGTCCCAACTGAATCTGAGGATACAGCCAGCGTACTAGAGAAAGATCTTGAGTGTTTGTGGTTTCACCCGTGGACACGAGCTACAGCAGCGTTCATTGATCATTTCAATCTCCTTGATTGAAGACTATTGCACACACAATCAGTCAGTCAGACAACCACGAACCACTGGAAGACTATGTTCCCGAGGTTGTTCCGGGGAATTTGTGCAGTTCGTGCTGGACCTGACAACATTCCTGTTCATGTTGGGTATCCTTGGATAACCATGGGACTGCTGGTTCGTCTTGTGTGAAACCGATGTGTCTCACGCAGACGAACCAGCACTGCACTGTCAAAAACCTGTTGCCAACAAAGGGACACAAAAACCAACAGTCGTATGTGGCTTCACACAATGACCAAAATATCTTGGGTACAACTGTTGTGTCACTTTCTTGCTGGTTTCTCAGGCGCCCTCACTTCGCCTCCTCGTATGACACAGAACTAGACTGGTCTTCCGATTCTTTTTTGACAGGCCAAGATCCGATGAAATCACAAAATCATCTGCAAACACAGCTTGCACAGCAACTCCACTGATTCTCACTTCCCCGTTTGGTTCTTCAAGCCGAAGACAGATGCATGAATTTTTGATATGCAGATGCACATAATAGCTTCTATTGATGGACGACACAATTTTCTGGTTGTAGCATGTGAATTTATTGCTTGATTGACAATGGCTGTCATTGCTGCTGGAAACCACACAACACACAAATACAACAACCGCAATGGTCACAATGTTGAAGCCAAGGAACTTCATCCAGTCTGGTCTTTGCGTGGTCCACGGATCAGAAGATTTTTTATCTTCATTGAAGAGACTCAAGTGGACAAACAATGACACGCAACCAAACAAATGTGCACTTTGTTGAAACCAAAAACTTGGAGTTGGGTTGAGAGCATCTTTTTTGGAGAACTTTTCATGAAATGAATGCTTTTGTTGCCAAAACAACAAGAAAGCTGGCGCGTATTTGTCAGCATTATGGTCTTGTGTTTGCAGTTTTGTCTTCAGGTCCAAACAACAAAGTCCGCAGCCCAAATAAGTGTGCAACGGCACGAGAGCATGAAACTGTGCCGACGACCCACCCTGTCTTGCAACTTCTTGTTTGGCCACGGACAAACAATCCAAACATGGTAGTACCGTTACATATTTTGCACATAGATCTTGCATTGCATCGGTGCTGGGGTGGTAGCAGCCTTGGAGCCTTGAAAGTGAACCCCAATTCAGATCAGCACGATCACCACACAGACCTGGTAGAAGAACCTTCCTCAACTGCAAAAAGAATGTTCCTATTTCTGAGACGAGCAGGTGCAGTTCTCTTCTCTTGCACAATTTGCAAGTTTACTTGCACGAATGCTTGCCCTTTTCAAATCAAAAACCAGTGTTCACCAGACATCAGGATGTGTCACCTTCCTTGGATTTTGGAAGGGATGAGTCTTCTGCACACAAAAAGAGCGTGCACTGACAGGCATACTCACACTACCTTTCTTCAAATAAACGCTCAAATGGGACAGATATGTCTGTTTACATTGACATCGAATCTGGTGTAATTTTCCCATCATGAATGAAAAGATGATCACAGAATGTCTCAAACTACAATGCGCCTCCAGCAAACAACAAAAAATGCATTGAAATAGTTTCAACCCAAAATGCCTGTTTCAAACTGAACTTGATAAGGAGAAAGAGTTCGAAGGAGATCTTTCTTTGAAGAGATACGCGTATTGCATTTCATTCTAAATTCGCTAACTTCCCCCCATTCATTCTGAAGGGACTTTTCAAGCCTGAGAAAATTTCTCGCACAAAAAGCATTCAATGATCTCATGTCAACCAAAATCTGGCAAAATTCCGTGCGCGGCTTTGGAGTCAATTTGTTGTTGACCAGAGGCAAAAAGTACAAAAGCAAACAATAAATGGGAACAGGTTTCGGACTCGACCCTTTTTTCTGTTCAAAATACCGATCAAGGTTCAGTTCGTTGCGATCTTTCATTGCACTAACAAGCTTCACAGCCAAAAAAACCGTTCTGCCCTTTTCTTTCTTCCAGCAGATCTGGGGAGCAAGGACCCGGACCCAACAAAAGGCTCAGGTTTCCTGCAAAGTGCAAAAACCCCACTCCTTTTCCAGCCAAAGTCAGTCGTGGCTCGCTCCTTGATCCCAATCCTGAATCCGCTGGAGTCTCCATTCAAAGTCACGCTTGATTCCCGAGTAAAAGTATCAACAACATTTTGAACAATCCCTGTCAATGGTGGAGAGGATTTCGAGGTCTTGAACCTGACAGGTGATTAACCTTCTGTCCATAAGCTGTCTGCGAAACTTCATTTTGACAAGAAACCACCGCGCCGGTGGAACCAAGCACTTCGCTTTCTCTCAGTTTTCAGGTTTCAAATTCCGTTCGCTCACAATGCATGTTTGGAATTTTCTACACCTGTTTACTGAAAGTTGTACTTTTGGAGAACAGATCTAATCAGTCAATAAAATCACTGGTGAGACACGAACTAGTGCGTCTCTCTGGTCCGACGTGTTCCTGCAAAAAATACCCAAATTTCGTCCTGTCGCAGAGCAGAGATCTTGTGACATCCAAAAGACTTTCACTGCGGTTTGATTCCTTCATGGTTTGTAATGGGAAATGAACTTTGTGTCTGAAAACATGCTGCAGCGCACAGGCCAAACTTACAGACGACAAGTTCCAGGCCCCCCAAAAAAACACACCTATTCAATCATTACGCGTGTCTGACCTGCTGTCCAGGGGACTACACACAGTGTCCTTGATAACTCCACTCGATCCCCGTGGGGATTAAACAAAGAAGGAGCCATTGAAGACACAGAACAGAGAACGAACCAGAGGTCAGTGAGCGAGTCGTTCTTTTCATCCGTGATCACCGCCGGCCACGGCTGCCAAACGGCTGGCGGCTGCCGATTCAAAGAACTGCAACATAGAATCTACTTTTGGGACAATTCACGAACTCGTTTGCAAGTTTCCTCGATAATTTATCGTTTCCCCCTTTCAACATCAGCAAACATGTTCATGCGCCGTTGACGTATCACTAAGTGTGCCACACAGCTGGAGAGCAAAAACTATCAACATATTACGCCCATAAACACAAGAACCAGTCCCAAACTGCTCAAACTGATTTGGAACTTGGTGATGGAGTTGACACTGAGACATACTGTTTTCACATGAAACATTGCGTGTCGTGCCTCAGCTGTGTGAGGAAATAATGACACTTGTGAACAAATTCTGTCAAAATTGTGGCAAAACTGCACATGCTGAGGAGGTACGGTCTCATTTACGGATCAACAATAAACTTTCATGTGGCAGTTGCGGGTCACAATGATCAAGAGGAGATGACTGGTTTACCGATACGAGAACCTTGGCAGCTTTGTTCACGGCGAGTGGGACAAGCTATCAAGTTGCGTCCTCTGCCTGTGAGCTGACAACAAACAAGAAGGCCACCAGCCTGCACTGTCCAGGAAAGGGTTCCAGGGCAAGACCTTGCCTGTTGTTATTGCCACACCCAGGTGGATCTGACCTGCTTTGCTGCCGGAGAAGTGCACACACACACGCACACACGCGGGCGCGCGTACAGATGGTGATTGCAACTCACCGCCCACTACAAACACATCTGATATCGGGTCAGACGACAGTCAGGGCCCGGTACCCTGGTTCCCAACACACACGACACACCAGACGCACGTGGAAAAGTTGGAGGAACTTTGCTCTCACACCGTAGGGACACTCAGAAGCATGCATTGATGAGTCTGTCCGCAGGCAGTCGCCTGTGTTGTGGGGAAGTCACAATACCGGCGATGTGGTGAATCATTGAAACTTGACCGGCAAATGTTGAGTTGCAGGAAGAAGGTCCTGTGAATTACCCCAAGTTTCACTCTTTTTCAGGGGTCCGAATCTACTTCCAGGAACGAGTCCACTTCCATGCTGAACAAAAACTCCGTCTTTCTCTTCCTCCGACATCAAAATCACTGTTTAATCACATCGGAACGTAAAAATATCTGACTTTCAACACTGCATGCGTGAACAGTTTCTTTCTTGCGTGTGCACGTTTCATTCCGACTTGTCAATGTCAAGCAAAAAGTTGATTTTTTGTCGAAATCGTCACAATATTTGTCACCAGTTTTCGAGGACCTGTGTAATTTGCCAAAAATGGCGTGAGAATCTTCGGGTTAAACACATATCTTTATTCAGACGTTCACAGCGGAGGCCCATCCAGGCACCGAGTTCGTCCACACGCTTCTAAACCGATCATACTCCTGAATTCCCTTCTTTTCAACATAGTGCCCAACCTCTTTTTCTCAAAACCAGCAGAACTTATTCAATTTGTGCTCAAATCAGAAATTTGCTGGGAAGGGGCACAACGAGCCAACGAGCCTCGATCTTCCAGGATCCAAAAGTTTGATGGCGAAAATTTCTCTCCATTGTTGCTTCCAGCCCGAAAGACATGAGACTACAGCTCAAATTGAAAAAAACTTTTTTGTTGTTTGTCCCTCCTGCTTTGCGCATTGTCCATTTCGTGCAAAACTGCCCTGGCAATTACGCAGAGGTTTGCCAAGCATGCACACCACCCGAATGCAGTTTGAAACGATTTTTCACAGCATATGTTTAGGCCACGTAAGTGGCCCATTTATGAACACGCAGCATTACGGGGCGTTGAAAAGCGGGGATATGTACCTCACATTCACAGGTACATGAAAAGAATTTTGCAGACTACGCGCACCATGCGAAAAGCAGGTAGGGCAACGCCCCTTTGCTTTTTTGGTTCCAGAGACCGGCGTCTTGAGTGCCTCCATAGCTCGATCCTGAAAATTATGAAAAGGCAAAAAATGTTGACACCACTTCGCAGCCAAGGGCTTGCACTTGCCTCTCAAGATATCAACTTTCCATCCACCTAATTTGCTGAAAATATTTTGACAGTAAGGTTTGAAAAAGAACGACCGAGGAGGAATAGAGCTCTTCGATATTGTTCATGGAAAGGCTGTTCAGACGAATTCAAGATCACGACAGAAGCAAAACGTTGATTCTTTCTGGATTCATTTATGTTTGTTGTCAGACATCCTGAGAGACGGTATTTCCCCTTGTGTGACAGCAAAAGTTCGCACGGGGTGAAGGGCGTGGTTTCTGCAGTGTCGTCTCGAATTAGACGTCGTCACGACATGCACAATTGTTGAGTCAGAAATGGCCTCATCGAAAGTATGATGAGCTCCTCTTGTATTGTGGTGGGACACTCGTGTACTCGTACATCAAAAGACTTTTATCTGCGAGAGGAACTGAGGCGCACTGAATTTTATCACCTGAATGAAGTTGCAAGAGCAAAGTTTCCTGGGATATCGTTCACGCTCTGAGATCAGAATGCAGATAACTCCCATTGTTCCGTTGACTTTCCATATAAATTCGTCAGGGGTTACAAAATTGTAAATGTGCGCAGAAAACCTGCGTGATCTTTGCCAAAAGGAAGCGATGGGCAGTTTGGAGCCGCTTGGAAACCACTCACGTTCACGACTGAACAAAACGAGAAACCAAATGTTTTGACAATGTGGACGATTGTTGTTTGCTCCTCAAGATCCACTGCTTGCCACTGTGAGAATCAACTCAAGTACCTTTGTGTGAAAACATGGCATCACACGCTCGCCTGAACTGCAACGAGCTGCTTTGGACGGCAGATTCTTTGATGTATAAATTTTGAAAGATAAGGTCCAGGTAATTTACAAAAGAAAAGCTGGAGAAGAAAGGACACAAGTTTATGCAATGCGCACCCTCGAGGAAGTTCGTTCACGCAGACTGTTTCCTTGTGTGTGGGAGGACCGTCCGTTTTGGCAAGAAATCCAGCTCGGCTCAGTTCGAGAAAACGTACGAAGTTCTGAGCTCTCGCGGCTGCCTGAAAGACCCTGTATCTCCATCTGTCTCTCTGGCAGTGGACAGTTCGTCGTGCTGTGAATGTGCAAAGCCTGCACGCAGATTACTTCACATTCTGACACCAGCGTTGTGCCAAAATGGTTCCTGTGTTCCAAACAGAGGACGAGAAGATTCTTGTGAAGGTTCCTATGAAATCACACAACTTTTTGAAACTTTTGGTCGAGTTCGAAACACTTTTGAAGGGCGAGAAGCCATCTCTACAACACGACAGCACAAACGATGGATTTTGTGACCGCATCGTTGCGGAAACGTTTTGTCTTTCTGCTTCCAGCCGTTGGGGCTCTGCTGCCTGCAGCACGGGCGAGCCAGGCTGGAGTTGAAATGAGCAAGGCTAGTTCAAACGTGTTTTACAAGGCGTATTGATGGCTTTGTGCACAACAAGATTAAACAGATCACGGCAGCAAGAACAAAAAGTCGGTCATAAACAATAGCGTGCAATTATCTGTCACATAGATCTCTCTCTCTCTCTCAAAACATCTGGTTTTGCAATGTCCATTGTGGCTCGTGCAAACACAGCCACAAATACACAGTATATAAGTAGCAGAGTCCATTTCAAAAACATTGTGAACACAACTTCAACTTACCTTCAAAGCTCCGAGGTTTCTGTCTTTCTCCAGGGAAATGAGAACTAAGCAAGCGTGGTGTGCCGAATGCTAAGCTTGGAGCACACATGGATGCGCATGGTTGAACTGTCCCCATGCAGCAAACGTCGGGTGCAAGACCGAAAACTTTCGATGCATGACTATTGGATAGCATTTTGGGAAACTTAAAAATTTTCTGCATTCTTGCAGACAAGATGATGAATGTGCAAGGTTTCTGTCATCTGCGCGTTCACGTGCTTTTATGAGAAGACATTTCTGACGAACGATCCTTGAGAGGTAAAATCGCTTCATTCTGTGTGCTTATCCTAACAAAGCCTCCAAAATTCTGCTCGATCCATGCCGTTCTTTCTGAAGTCACACAGAAATTGATTGGGTCAGTGACAGCAACGTACGTACGTCGCAGGTCAGTGAGCCCTGGAAGTACGTAAATGTCGGCATGTGTCATTCGTGTGCAAAATTCACTCAAGGTTGTGAATTTTGTTTTTCCTCTTACACAAATCTGTCATACGGCTCCTACCTTACGTGCCTGCTGCACACCTACCCCCCCCCCCCCATCGAGTTGTCCAACTCCAAAGCCTTGCTATCTTTTCGTATTCGGCTTGGACCACTTGTCGTTTGCCTCACAGTCTCAAAGTACTCAAAGGAAGTGCATCATGTCTGACACAGCAGCCACAAAATCACTAGTGAGGAGAAATTGCACGCGAAATTAAACTCGTTTTTGAGAAACCTTCCCAGGAGCCCAGCACTGTGGGAAAGTCTTCGGACCGTGGAGGCTGCAAATCACAGCGTAGCTCTGAAGACGTTTTCTCATCACGAGGAACAACGCACAAATCTGAGAACAAATTTTCCGCCTGAAAGACGTCCCTGTGAAACTTTTGAACTGAAGCAAATATTGTTCTCACCCGTGCCATTTTGTGTCTGTCCGTGACGCGCGCAAAACTGAACTCGAATGAGGTATCGCTCTCACAAGGGTCCCACCTCCCAAGCTAACTTTTGAACGATTTTGTACACAGGCGCGTCCTTCTGAGCGAGCCTGTTGCCCCCTCCTGAGACTACCTCAAGAGGGGGGGGGGGTCCGCCTGGCAATTTGGGCGGGCCCCCTACCCCAGATGGGTGCTTACGTTGCTCCTGCCGCCCACTGAGGTGGGTCTTGGGGTTGATGGGTGGTGGGGCACCCGACAGGTCCTAACCCCCCTTACCAACAAATGCATTAGAATTTCAGAGTGGACATGTCCTGAACCCCCCCCCCCCCCAGGTCGTTGTGACTCGGGACGCACATGTATTGAAACCTGTTTTCTTGTCTGTCGAAAGTCATTGTGGGTGAACAAGTTGACAGGTTTTCTCTGAGGCGTCTCTGAGAGTCACACCATTTCATTCAGTGTGTTTCCAATGAGGTGAGGGTCCCTTGCCTTGACAGGTGGACCATCCCACACGAGGGTCCCACCATTCTGACTTTTGGAGGTCTCTTGATGACTCAACAAGAAGTTTTGTGAAATTTTGGATTTTTGATGGTCACTTGGAATTGCACTTTTTGCCTTGCTGACAGTGGGTTCAGCACTTGGGCCGAACGGATGAACAGATTCCGGATCCCAAGTACGGGACCCAGTTTTTAGAGCATCAGCAGCCAGTGTTGCGGCTCAAATGACCTCAAACGCATTACTGTATTTGCAGATGGACTCCACAAGTGACACCTCATCGCAAAAGATGGGCACACACTCCAAGGTAGCGACTGACAATTACACTGAAATGCAATCTGTGAATGTGCAAGAACCGGATGAAACAGGACTAGACGCGAGACAAGAGTTGTGCGGACTGGACCTGGTGTTCCGTGACGTCAGCGCTTCTCTGGGAGGGAGAAAGATTCTGCACAACGTCAGCGGCGAGGTCACACAGAGCACCATGTTGGCCATCCTGGGCTCCAGTGGTGAGTGAGAACAAGAGAATCCAGTGTGTTCGCCAGATAGTTTCGAAACGAAGTCAGTGCCAAACATTCCACGAGGCATCCCCTTCTCAATCAGCATCCCTTTCTTGACAAAGCCAACAGAACATAAATTTATGAACTGGTATTTTTGTTGAACACCCATTACTCATTGTTAGGCCTGGATCTTCGAGCCTTTCTTGTCACGTGTTTCAAAATAACAAGACCAGAATGTCACGCCCTTCTGGTGTCTCCCTTCAGTATTCCCCTCCAGTTACCCTCTCTCCCCGAAGGCTCTTCTTCCCATCCCATCCAGCTTCAAACTTCAATTGACATTCTTTCCCTGGCATTGTCTGCCCGCGCCGCACTTGTGCTGCCCATGCCTCACCTGGCCTGCGTGGCAAGAGAACCACAACAAGTGTTCAAAGAGGCCTCTCGGCAATCACACACAGCGGAATGAGACCAAAAAACTGTTGCTCACTTGTAACTCTGCTGGCTCGTTCAAACACTCCACACACTCATTCACCACTTGTAAGCAAGACGTACCAGAACAAAGCGCGCGAGGGCAGCAAGCACACCTTGGAAGTTTACTGTTTCAGTTGTGTGTGTGCTTCAGTGACCCCCACCCCTGAAAATGCGCAAACGTTTTTTGCATGCAGGATTCTTCCTTACAAGAGATGTGAGCTGGTGTTTTGTTTCTTGCAACACACGCAGTGTCACTGGATTTTCTCGCAAATCTTTCCTGTCCTTCTCAGTGCAACACCTCTCACTTGCTTTCTCATCAACATGACAAATCATCTTTTCCCGATGTAGTTCAGTTTTGCTTTCAAGAAGTTGTGATTTGGCATCATTTTCCCCACAAATTTTGAGTTCAGGGAAGGGACAACATTGCAGGGTGGCACCATGCACTGCAGATGACTCACCAGAACGGTGGCACCAGTGCACGGTACCACACTAAAAATTGTGAAATGAGGAAGCTGATGAAGAATCGTCGGAGAAAGGGGAAGCGTCAAGGGACAAGCAAGGTCACGAGAATTCTTTGCAGCACGCATGTGTTCTTGCATCAAGCGAAGGCTTCAATGGGCCAGAATTCTAATCGTACAATCTGTGTCTGAGCTTTGTTGGGTGGGGCTCCTCGGCTGAAGACTCAGACTCAGAGGCCATGCAGCTTTGCAACAACTGTTGCTGTGACGTTTGGTTTTGGAGCTGTTTTCGTTGAATACACTTGCCAAGCATTTTCGATCGTTTGCAACAGCATTTGAAAAACGGAACGTGTAAACAATACGAACACTGGGATTGTGGCAAACTCCAGAAGAGCGCTCTCGTGAATCCAAGGTCAGGATAGAGGGCCATGTTTGACCCTCAGGAACCAATTTTGGGCAGTGGGGTACAATTTTAAGAAGAGGGTGGATGGGCAAGTTGATGGTTCAGCCTGTGGGGCTGAGGTCATTACGCACCAGTGTTTTGGTTAATTTCTTCATTGTGGTGAGGTGATTTGTCGACCAGACAAACGGGGAGGTGTCTCAAACATTTTGACCCTTCCAGGAACTGGCAAGACGACTCTGTTGAACGTCCTCATGGGCCGGGTCCCAAACTTCACCGGAACCATCACCATCAACAACAATTCGATCAGCAAGCAGGACCGAAGGAAGATCGGATACGCTCTACAGGAAGACTTCTTCTTCACGAACCTCACTCTCAGGCAGACTCTGTTGGCAAGTTGTTTTGTTCAACATTCACAACATTGGTCAAAATTTGACCAAAAGTGTCCCCCAGAAACTATGATCAGCTTCACTGAAACAGAAACCCTGAAAGCAAGATATTCCGCTACACCACCTCTGTAAAACACTGGCCTGCAAAACAAGAGGTCCTGTGTTAAAGTCAGTCCCAGTCAGGTCAAATTTACTTTTGCTGTTTCCGTTATCCTCATGATCATTTAAGTGTAGCAGGGAAATGTGCAAGAAAGAAACCAAGTTCTCCGGCGAAGTGCTTTCCGGACAATGATCTCGTCGAAAGAATCCATAGAAATGGAAATGGTATTGGAATCTGGTTCTTTCACACAACAGTTCACAGCGAATCTGCGGCTCCCGGACTCACTCAATTCTGAGGAGATAAGAAGGAGGATCGAAGCGGTGGCCAACAGTCTGGAACTGAGTGACAACATGGACACCTGTGAGTTTCTGCAGGAAAAGAGATGTTCTTTGTTTCTTCGCTCGATTTGTTGTCTTCTTCGGTTGAGTGTTTTGTCGTTTTGGCTGATTAGTGATGGGAGGTGTGCTGGAGGGAGGCTTGTCTGGAGGAGAGAAGAAAAGGGCCAACATCGCCTGTGAATTGCTGCGGAACCCGAAGCTTCTTTTACTTGACGCAAGTTTGTTTTTTGTTCCAATATGTTCCTCAGTCGGCACTCACTCATACTCTTCGAGTTGGACGGACCACGACCCCTGGCCGATTTAGGATTGGGTCGAGAGGAGAGCAGGCGAAGCCCAAATTTGAGGACCCGAGCAATTGAGCTCTGACTTGTCAGCTGGAGTTGAACGGTGCGTGCTTTCCACGGTTTAGGAACCCACTTCAGGCTTGGACGCGGCGCTGGCACTCAAGGTGGTCAAAACCCTGCTGAAGTTTGCGCAGGATGGAAACAGAACCATCATCACGACAATTCACCAGCCCTCGAGTCAGGTGTTCCACATGTTCCACAACGTGCTGCTCCTGGCCGCGGGGCAGGTGCGTACAACACGAGATCGAGCGCTGACAGCATCTTTGCAGATCACCGGGCAGATCCAGACCCGGTGGAGCATGAATTGAGATCAGGGGCTCCAAACCGAGGCGTGTCGCTGTTTGTTTGTTGTGGAGATTGGGGCGTCAGACGCTTCGCACCCCTGGATCCGCCACACAGACGCCCATCGGGTGAGACATCGCGTGGTTCTGAATTCTGAGGCATTGTTTCTTTTCAGGTTGCGTATTACGGACACTCCAAAGATGTTTTGAGTTTCTGTTCTTCCCTTGGTTTGGATTGCGAACTGACTTACAATCCAGCAGACTTTCTCCGTGAGTGCCTGTCTTTTCCATCTCACGTTGCTTCAAATGGAGAAAAGTCCAATTTTGTTCTTGGAAAATTCTTGGAAGTCACAGGTTAAGTATGGGCTGGTTCCTTTCGGACCTGGCACACCGCCCACGGTTTTTCCTCAAGCATGATTTTGGTGGCCCACACTGAAAACTTTCAAAGTTGTGCAGCTGGAGAACATGCACAAACCCAGTGGGAATTTTTCTCTTCATGCAGTTGATCAGGTCACAAACTACCCCGAGTCTTGCCGTCTGTTGGTGGAAGCGTCCAGCAATCGTAGGTCAGACAGGCAGAATTATTCACATTTCCCATCAGCAAAAACAACGAAGAACGGCCAAATTGTAGTGTCTACTCATCACAGCAGGGAGTGGTCAAAGGAACCCAAAGGTGGTGCTGCAGCGCCGGCCGGGACGGACGGTGAGAAATGGCCGACGAGCTTCTGGACACAATACAAAGAAGAAGAAATCTCCTGCAATACTGGAAAGCGGGCACCACGGGGATGTCTTTGGCAAAGGTATCGAGCAAACAGTGTTTTGGTGGAAGAATGAACGGCGCTGAAGTTTTGCTCTCAGTCTCACCAACCACGCCTTTTATGTTTTCAGTCACTCACTACCGCCGCCGCCATGTTGGTGCAATTCTGGAATATGCCAAGGAACCTGTCACATTTGGAAACAAAGAAAAAATTTGTGAGAACAAGATTTTTGTTGTTCGTGACTTCTCGCTATTTTTTCACATTCATGCTTCAATGACTGTTCGGAACTGGCGTTGCGTTTTTTTTTTCAAACAGATCTTTGCCATATTCTTTTGGGTCGGAATTGAAGGGATGCTGCAGACCCTTCTGAGCTGTGAGTATCTTTTCCTCGCATCTGGCTGTCGTGCCTCACTGCATGGTCAAACTGCACCGGAAAATCACCAGCCTGGGTGTCAGCAAACAACACCAGGTGGTGCCTGGACTCCACAATTCGTGCACAAGTTAAAAGGGCTCTTGTCTCTGCTGGTCATGCCAAAATTTTCGGAAGGGAGGCCCCAACCGGCGCAGCAAAGACATCAACTGGCAGCGAAATTCCCACGCAACATGCACGTTCTGCAAAAAAGGGTTGTGATCAACGTGGAATGTGTTTGCGTGCGTCATGGACTGTGTTTCAGGGCCTCTGGATCAGAGTGTTGTGAAAAAAGAACGTCTCTCTGGGGGCTACCGACTCTCAGCCTACTACTGCGCCATGCTGACCTCGCGTCTTCCCATCATCCTGCTTCACTGCACGCTCGTCATGCTTCTCATCTACTTCCTCGTGGGACTCACGGCTCGCGTCGAGAACTTTGTCCTCATTTTCGGCACCGTCTGGCTGCTCGCCATCTCTTTTCAGGTGAAGAAGACCCCACACCACTCAGAGCTTCTCTCGTGCCTGTGCATGGCGTTTGGGTTTTCCAATCTCAATTACGGTGCGCTGGAAAATGGTTCCCCCTGTCCGTTTGACGTTTGCTTTGCGTGTTGTGGTTGTCACGTCAGGGATTGGCGGTGATCGTGGGCACCCTCAACGCAGACACGTCCGCAATGCTCTTCGTCGGAAGAATGCTTATCAACTTCAACTTCATGGCAGGTGAGCAACACAAAGTTGCACCCTTTCGCTGCTGACTGATTTCATCCATTCCCAAGTCTTTGAATGTTTTTGTTGTTTCGACCAAGAAGAGTTGCTGTTGAGGCTGCACATGGATGATCTTGTTCGTCTTTCAGGCGGGCTTCTCAGAAGATCCTTCCCGCAGTACCTGGCATGGACGCGATACTTGGCTCTTCTGATCTTCGGTTACCATTTGGCTCTGACCATTGAAATTGCCAATGGTCCTCCATTTCAGTGAGTGAATAATAATCGCCTTGTTTTCTCTCTCCTCCAGGGTCCGGGGTTGCGAGTGAGGCCACCTCGGTCTCAGCTTGGATCCAACCCTAGAAAGCACATAACAGTGAAAAAAATTCGAGTGTGTGCACGTGTGCCTCAATTTTAACTGAAAAACGCTCACTGTTTTCAGGAAAATATGTTCTCTTCTTTGTTCCTGCGGAAGGAACAACATTCGTTTTCACGGAGTCAGGGGCAGGGCCCCTGTCCCGTGGATCAGTCAGAAGTTCTTTCAGACGTTGTGCTGCATGAAAAACACAAGGCAACAACAGACCTGAGTAATTCTCACACAAACCACCTTTTCTCTTTTCAGCTGTGTGGGGGAGAATTACGTCTATTTGTTCCCTGAATGCGACGGACAACCAAACGCCACTGTTCTGGGACCAATAGTCCTGGAGAGAACAGAAGACGTGTTTCCTGTGCGGCTGTGTGTGGTGACTTTGGTCTCAGTGGCAGTGCTCTGCCACATCACCTGCTACATCCTGATGCGAACACTTAGGCACCCTGGAAAGCACTACAGCATCAAGAGTTCATGCACGCCAGTATGTTGTCCACAAAGGTTTCGTCCTCCAGACAAAAGGCTGGAAAGGTACACACGCTTGTCTGATGAAGAACTAAGGTAAGACACCTGTTGTTCAGTACCCAGGTGCAGGGTGGCAGGAGTGTTGCTTACATTTTTACAAACGGCTCTGCCAACCAAAACACCCAACGTTAAAACCCAGTGCCTGTTTCAGAGTCTAGTGTTGCTCACACGTGACTGCCAAAAATGCACATTCTTTCTTTCCTGACATTTCTTGAAGATACTACAGCAACTACAGCCTTTTTTGTTGGTGCACCTTGGGGTTCGTGTGTGAATTGCTGCGCCACCAAAATGGTTTGGCCTGACCATCCAGGGGGTCCCTCACATTTGGTGATTCAGCAAGTGTGTGGGCCAATGTATGTTTTGCATCCAAAGGTCCTTCTTTCTTTATGGTTAACTTGGCATTCATGAGGGCTCCTGGATTTCCAGGGACCCTCACGTTCAGTGATTCAAGCTGGTACACCAAGCAAGAGTTGCCCACTTGAACCGAAAATTTTGCAGCTGGAAGTCCCCTCGTCACAATATCCAGAGGTGGGGTCAGAAAATAACATGAAGGCTGAAGGAGCGCACGTTCCTGTTTGCTTGGATGGGGGCCTTCAATGAATCCACAGTCGGGATAAGAATCCAGTCAAGTGCCTGTTGTGAGACCCTTCTCTCTGGATCCGTCGGAGAGATATTAATCAAGGTGGTGGTTTGCTTGTCTTGTTGACCACACTTTTCCTTCCCGTACTTCTGGTGTGGGAAATCTCAAACCTTGCAGGGACAAGCTACGACAAAAACGTTGAAGGAAGTAGCTTGCCAAAGAATAGTTTGTCGTTTTACAGACAATGAAAAGCAGTGCTTGTTTGTTTGCAAGAGACGGATCCAATTTGCATTTGTCGACCCAAAATGAATCCATGTCAACACAAACAGATTTACACAGCAAAATACACATTTTTGCAGCTGAAAAGCAGACCCTCCCACACGGATTGAAGGTCACTTGTTGTTTTGTCTGTTCAAGCAAGGAACCGTTGCTGCACGATGCTTCTCAGCCCTCGTTGACATTCGATCTGTCTTTCGAGAAGGTCTGTGCTTCCGTAGGAGGAAGACAGATTCTGAAGGACGTGCGCGGATTCGTGAGGCACGGCTCCATGATGGCTGTTCTTGGGCCCAGTGGTAAGACTCACACGAACTACCGAGGAAAACCGAGATCTATATTTGTCATACACCAACACCAATGGTGGAGCACATCTTGCTCTATATTTGTAGGAACTGGCAAAACAACCCTTTTAAATGTCCTGGCGGGAAGAATAGCGAACGTGACTGGCACCATCACCATCAACAATCAGCCGATCAACCAGCAGATGAGGAGACGGATTGGATACGTCTTGCAGCAAGACGTCTTTTTCAACAACCTCACCGTTGAACAAACTTTGAAGGTCAGCGCGCCTAACTTTTCACTTGCTCTCAACTGGTCTTCTCTTCAAACGCACGTGAACTTCAAAACCGATGAAATCAAATAATCCGATACCCCCAGAACGAGACACAGGTGTTAGGTCATTGTTCAAGCACTCGTGGATTTGAGTTGCACTTTCAGGGCTATTTTAGATGAGACCTGAAAACCATTTTGTTGCACGCCAAGTGCACCTTCACATTTCAGTTCACTGCTCAGTTGAGACTGTCGGATCATCTTCCCAAATCAGCAAAACTCACCAGGATAAAGTACATCGTTGAAAAGTTCCAACTCCACACTTGCATTTACACTCGTAAGTGTCCAACTTGATCCATCGGTCAACAAAAAAAACCCAGTAGATTGAATTTTTGGACACGCGACACTGGATAGTTGCAGAAATCGTGAACGCTCTAAACTGGTACACAGCCATCGTTTTGTAACGCAGAAATGCAGCATGTATCTGGGGGAGAGGCGAAGAGAGTGAGCATCGCGTGCGAGCTTCTTGCAGAGCCTGCCTTGCTGTTGGTCGATGTGAGACAATGAAAAATCAAAACCAGAAGAGCAAAGTTTCAAACATATTGTATTTGTATTGAAGTTTTGAAGGCGTCGTCCTCACCCTGCTCTCTGTTCCTGTGGTGTCGTTGTCAACAGGAGCCAACGACGGGTCTGGACTCAGCACTCGCCGCGCAGCTCATGACCACCCTGCAGAGCTTCGCCTCCGACAGGAGGAAGACCATTGTGACAACCATTCACCAGCCGTCCAGCGACATCTTTCACATGTTCCAAAAAATCCTTCTGATCAGTGACGGACGGGTATGGAGTGTCCCTTCTGCTCTTACGTCTTTTACTTGCTACACTCAAGAAATTGCAGGCTCTCACGTACATCAAAAGCGCGTACAACGTGGGTTGTGTGGGACATTCTGTGAAAAGTCCGAGGAAAAATGTTTCGGAGACGCCAGCATCTATCTGTTTCTCTGTTCCAATTTTAGGTGGCTTACTACGGTGACCCGAATGCAGCGGTGAAACATTTCAGCTCAATTGGTCTTCAGTGCGAGTCTTTCCACAATCCAGCCGATTTTATGCGTGAGTGTTTTCGTGAACTACAGGGGAAGGCCTCTGCTGCCTGCCATGAAGCGTTTGAGAACACAACTTGAACATCTGACGCCCACTGCACAGTGTTGGCCCAAACACACACAAACTGCCCCCTTGGCAAAATCACAGCTTTGGCTTCTGGCAGGTGTGTGCATTTCAACAATGAAACAGGAGTGAGAAAGAAAAATAAACTCCTGACCTTCAAAGATGGCCCATTTGGGGTCATTCTCAGTGCCTTCGGAAACCTGCAGTGCTCGGGTCCCTGCCATGAACACACATTTTATTTGTGACATCTGTCAGCAAAAGTGCGTTGGTCTGAATAGGTTGTGTTCCTGGAAGGAAAATCAGTTTCTCAATGGAAACGCATTTCCAAATGAAGTTTCAAAAGGGTGAGTGCCCATGTGGGAAGGGGACAATCCAGTTGGCACAGCGAACATTCTACAAGTAGAGTAATGGGACCATCTTTTCCATCAAAACTCGGAACAGTTTCCATGGCGAACATTTTCACCTATCTCTCCCGTTGGTAAGAAGCCTATCCATGCAAGTCACCAGGCATGATCTCACTCCCAATCATTTCAATACGAGAGATCATGCAGCTCTTGAAATGGGGATGAATGGGTGTGTTTGTGTGCATGAGATAGGGGTGGACAAGGGGGCCTGTTCAAATTCTCTCCTTAATTTATGCAAGGATTCACTACAAGAGAGGAGCTGATGTGGCTTTCCTACGTTGCACTCCCCTTGCTCATGAATTGTACCTTTGCAGTGGATATGGTTCGAAGCAGTGACAACGTGAAAACGAAAATTCTACTGGCAGCGAGCAGGTGGGGGATTCGAGAAAAATCAGTTGTCCTTCACGTCCAATGTTGAATTTTGTCATTTGGTGATAGTTGTGCGAAAAACAAAACATCATGGCCTTGTTCCGTGTTTGCAGGTGCACAGAAGAGAGAACAGTTGAGCACACGGGTAAGTTGTCTTTGTTGAACAGTTGTTTGTATCTGTGCATGTTGCAACACATGGGCAAACAATGAAACAGATTCTATGTTTTCATTGACGAAAGGTGAGTCTGTACGCACTTGTATGCTTTGACATGCAGGAACACAAAACTTCCAAGACACATTCAGCCCAACAAGTCGGGACAAATCAGGTCTTGACCTGGAGAAGCAGCCTGATCGGAGCGAAGAGGAACAGCAGTTCTTCAAAATCGACAGATGGCTGACGGGATTCTGGACACAGTACAAGACCCTCACTCATCGCAACTTTCTGGAAGCCAAGGGACGAACTTTCAGCCGAATAAAACTCGCAGGTGTACGCATTTCTTCCAGTTGTGATCTTTTTTGAGTTTCTACCGTTCGCAAAGCGTCTCTGGGCACAACCGCACAACAGAGGAGGAAAGTGAATCTCTTCTGGATTTCATCTTTTGGGTTTTATGCAAGAGCTGCAGCAGTTCCCTCCTGTATCTTCATCAGCTGAACGATGAACAAGTGCAAGGCCCATGGCATTTCTGGGGTGTTTGCCGCAATTCAAGCCCCAGACGACAGACATTCCCTGTATGTAATGGGATTGTACTCGGTAAAAGAACTGCCCTCTGGCCCACCTGCAGCCCACAGCATGCAGGGAGTGTCAGACAATTGTGGTCTGCTGTCTTCAGTGTTCGGCCAAGCATGCACCCTTTGCCTGGTCCAGGCAATCATGTTCCACAAACCGTGCCAGCTGTATACGCGGCAGAGAATGTTGCCTGCGAGCACCTCAAGCGAAGACAAATGGGTGACTTAAAATTTCAAGAGTCCTCGCAAAAGAAGTTGGTTGCAAAAAGATATTTACTGGGCCAAAGTTTGTCTCTCTCACCAAACGGATCAGAGAAACGAGACGAAGATCACCTTGACTGAACTTCCAGTTTTGTATTTGTGTTGTAGTACCTAGCACTGAGCCTGATGACTGGATTGATCTGGTGGCAGATGGACTTCACAGAAGCAAACCTGGATGATGTCAAGGGTTTGGTACGATATGGATATCTACGTATGTTGCAAGAACTCCAAAAATACACGCAATTGTGCCAAAATACAAACCTTGCAAGTCTGTGCACGCATTTGCAGTGCTTCTTCCTCATTGATGACTGGATGTCCGTCTTCCTATTCCACGCCTTGGAATCATGTAAGTGCACGTTTGGAATCATGTGAGTGCACGTGGAACCCTGTGGCAGATCCAGATTTGAACCTGTGTGAGGTCTGATCACCAAAGGGCGGGGGGGGGGCAAAACAAACCCGCAAAAGACAAGTAGGTTGCCCGGTGTCTGACATCGCTCAAGAAATACGAAAAATATCTTGGAAGTTGCACGGACGTTCCTTGGCCTTGGTCCCTGGAAGATCGTGTGCCTGCGTGAACACAAGGCCATGTTGATTGGTTCCCTGCAGTGACAGTGGAGCGCACCATCGTGACGAAGGAGCGACTCGCCGGGATGTACCGCCTGTCCGCCTTCTGGCTCGCCCGGATCACGTCCGAGCTGCCCATCGCTCTGGTGCTGCCCACCTGCTCGTGGACCGTCGCCTACCTCATGATCGGGTTCCCGTTTGACGTCTATCTCTACCTCAGCACCACTCTCATCCACGTACTGGGATGTCTGGTCGCCCAGGTAGGAAAATACGCGGCGTCCATGCGTTTGGTCCAGAAAAAGCCTGCAGGGTTAGGCCATCTCGCTTGTCTTGGCCACCCCACTGCTTGCTTTGTGCTCTTTCTCAAATTAATTTTTGCAGAGTCTGGGTCAACTCGTGGGGGCCGCCGTTCCCAACATGTGGTCCGCATACCTTGTTGCAATGATCATTTTCAAAATCGACCCAAACCTCAGTGAGTCCTTCGTTTCTTTCCTCTCCTCATGCATTTTCTGTATCTCTCTGCACGTGTGTCACTTTCACTCTTCTCTCTTCTTTGCCTGTTTGTTTCTTTGTGGCTTTTTCGCACGTAAAATGTTTCAAATTACTCCTTCCCGATTTCAATCCTGAATCTTAGTTTCTGGTACCTGCAGCCGGATACAATGTGCCCGCTGCACCTTGGTCCTGGAGGTGGCTCAAGTACGCGTCTCCATCATTCCATTACTACAGCCTTCTCCTGCAGGCCATTTTCCTCGGGATAGGCAACTGGAGGTGAGAATCAAAACACACTTTACATATGCTTGCACCCCACTGTGCCGGAGACGGAGCTTGAACTTCAGCTTCATGCAGTTTGCTCACAAGGTTCAACCGTGTGTTCGTGTTTTCATTACAGGTGCTCTTCAAGCAACAAGACAATTTTCGCGGATTGTGTCTCGAGCAACAGCACGACAGAAGCAGCCGTCCATGTCGACGGAAGCAAAATTTTGGAGCAAACAGAACCAGACATGATTCCCTTCTGGGCCAACATTCTGGCCAGCGTTGTTCTGTGTGCTCTTGCCAGAATAGCAGGGTACCTGATCCTGAAATACAACAGAAATCCAAGCAACAAAGGAATTGAATGAAAGTTTGAGGAGAAATAACTCTGCGATATCTCAGTCGAAGTGTGTTCCATTCGTCTCGTCCAAGCTTTCATCCGATGCAGTGTACAAGGGCTTGAGCGGACAAATTTTGCGCTGAGACTGAACCATGCAGACGCGTTCTTGTTTGTAATTTCCCAAGGATTCTGATCCCAAACGAGCAAGCAGAGCTTTTGAACACACTTTGGACATTTTGAGGCAGGTACTCGTCGGTGCGTCTGACATCTCATGAAATTTCTGCGGGGAAGGGCTTTTTCGTGAACACAGTTTTGGAGGAAACGGTCTCTGCCATTTTACACGGTGTGGTAGAACCTGTCCAAAGTCACCAAGTTCTGCCCCTGAGACCTACCTCAACAGCACCCATCCCAGTTTTGGGTAGGATTTGTCCCCCTGGGAAAAAATCCTCTATGAAAATGGATATTTGCACAGAACTTTGTGCCCACCCCCAACGTCATGCCTCCAACAAAATTCTGCTATGTTGCACACACTTTCACTCTATGGTGCATGGTGAAAGAGTTTGCATGCGTGGGATATTGCAAGCAGAAAACAATGTGTTGTAGTTTTTCTCAGTCAAGATTGTGTGGTGTCTTTTTCCGGACCAGGACTTCTTCGTACAGTCAGTTGTGGTTGCTTCTCTCAGACGTTTGGGAGAAGTGACATTTGTGCAAGATGTTTCTTGGTTTCCTCGGGCATGCAACTGGCTGTAAAACACAGGACCAAATTTATATGATTTGCATTGTGACCTTTTGGTACTTGTTTGGGATATTTTATGCCCTTATCTGAACCAAGATGACACAAAAAGTGGAGTTAGAGATGATCATGTTGGTACTTATATCCTTATAAATTGGTTGAGGCAAAGAGCTTGGCCATTGGCAAAGAACATCAGTAGCCTGACTCATGACAATTTTTTTTCCAATGTTCGTACAGTAGTGTTGGAAGGTTGTTGGTACTTGATGGGTACCATTTACATTTTGAGGTGGAGAGTCTAAATTTCATGTTTTGCGCACATTTGAGCAAAACCCAACAAGCAAGCCCAATGAGCAACCGGAGTTCAAACAAGAAGCAGTGCACAGGGCAACTGCAAGTGCGAAGTCCCCGGGGTGTTTGCTTTGTTGGTCACTTCCTGTCTTTTTGTTGCATCTGGTTGCTAGGGAGTTTTGCATCTGGTTGCTAGGGAAGTTGCTATGGACATTCTTTTGAAACTCGACTGCAAACTACTTTCAAATACCTGTCATATAAGCCACAGATCATGTCTCTATCACAAAAAGAACCTGAGATTTAGCCATTTGCATCTGGTTGCTAGGGAGTTTTGCATC
>JAAUXT010014752.1_pt1 | contig 25120 bp, 28 predicted proteins | sample 7278171 | NCBI WGS metagenome assembly JAAUXT01 (sample SAMN14350112, study PRJNA611818) | marine sediment metagenome | isolation source: surface marine sediment (1.8m) | place: French Polynesia: Moorea | collected 2018-08
AGGAAAATTTTTTCCAAATGGTATTATCTTGCTTCTCACAAGGCAGGCATTTATGAACAACGAACGTTTATGTGACCACACGCTTTTTATGCGTAGCATTCTTGTTACACGTTGTTCCAGCACACAGGCCAGTTTGCCTGCCAGGAAATGTTGCTTTTGCCAAACCAATGGTAACAAAAATGGGGGGGGGGGGTTGCTATTGGTTTGTTTGTCACTTTGCCCCTCCTCTGTGTGCTGAACAATGCATGTTTTGAGCACACTGGCTGCTGTACGATGCAGCGGGCTTGTTGACATTTGATCTCTTGTTGGCTCAAAGTTTGTTGCTGATCTTTTTGCAGCGAAAAAAGAATTTAGTGACTTGCCCAAGCAGCCGTGTAGGAACTGCGGGCCTTCTGGACGTGGCCGTCTTGTTCAAACAGTCTGAAAGTCTTCAACTACCTTTCTGGACGTTTTCAAAGCACATTGCGTGTTGAAGGACATTTTTAAGCCGCTTTTCCGTCTCTGACGGACTGATTGGAAAATCCTCCGCGAGGGGTTGTTGCCTGAACTGAACTGAAGGATTGGATGTAGATCTACTTTTGGAACAAGTACCGGTGTGTTTCCTGGTTTCTTGTAACACAGTCGTTTGCAGAATTCTAATGATGTCTTCGGAGGTGCAAGAAGCGAAAGAACTCGTGTTACGTCCTGGTGATTTCACGAAAATGTCAACACAACCAGGAGCGCACCGTGTTTGCAGATTGTCTGGCAAAACTCGCGTCACACACCAAGTCGAAAATCACGCATTTTAAATCACGGGGACTTTTCTGTCGTCTCAGGGTTGCAGGAAATTCAATTTGTAGCAATTCGAGTTTCACTTTAAGAAGTATGCGGCAACGAGCAAGCAAACGCACACAGTTTCAGGACAAAGGCCAAACGTCTTTGTCGCTGTGTGGGTTACGGGTACTTTGCCTGTGAGCTCACGAGGTTTTGTCCCTTTTGTCAGAGTTGAGAACTGCATAGTCTGTGGTGGTAGATGATTTTGTCAGAAAATCGCAGTTGTGAAAGACACCGCTGTGTGGATGGGGGTCGAAAAAGCTTTGTGCAGTGACATTAGCTGTCATCTTTGCATCCATTTTCCGTCATCATAAAATATTCATATTAACATCAAACCGAGTTGAGCTTCATGTAATTGGCATGTTAAGGTTGTTTTCCTTTGCCGACTTGGGAAGAGGCATTGGAGTGGAGAAGCAAAGTATTCACGGAGCGGGGGGGTCCTTGGGTCTGTCAATATTCGACGCATGTGCTTTGCAAGTCTCGCTGCAGTCTGGATGTGGCCAGGAAGATCAACTTGTAGTTTTCTTGATCTCGGGTTGTTTGTTCACCTGTTTTGACCCATAGAAGCAAATTTCGTCCACGGATTGAACGCGCCGACCAACTTGCAAGTGTCGGACTGTGTATGAAATCGCTGTTCTGGAAGCTGTGTACAGACCAGCCCGCATACTCCCCTCCCCACCCTCAGCAATGAAAATCTCCGCGGATCATGATTGAGCATCCGCATGGGGTGGGGTGGCCACCGCTGAAGTGGTGATCAAAGGTGACGACTTCCCAGTGTGGTTGTTCCACCTCCCACCCCCACCGCAACATGGACACTTGGTTGTGATCAGGGCTGACCATCACCAAGATTAGTGGCGATCACTTGGTGGCCATTGTGCTCTTGACGATGTGACGTGCCTGTGTTTTTGGCTTTGCTGATGCTGTTCGACCCCACCTCCTGCTCAGAACGGGATGAAACATTCAAATTTGTATTTTGGTCAAAGTGGATGGTGACCCCCCTTCCAGTGTGGACAACAACGTTCTTGTTCTTGAAAACCACAGATGTGTGCACTGATGTCGGCAGTCTTGCAAGCAAGTGGTGCTTGGTTTCTCTTGACTCTGGTGAACTGAGCTGAAAGACGTTGCGAACACAAATTCTGATGTGCGCAACATGCGAAACGATGACAGGGTGGCAACACATCTGATCGACGTTCAAAGTACTTCTGTTCTGTTGTGTTTTTGTTTTTTTCAAACAAACGGACAGACGGGAGACTTTAGAAATGATCAGAAGTCTTCAAATGGAAATCACCAGAACACTTGCAAACTTTGTTTTTGTCAAATTTCGTCCCAACAAATCTGTTTGACCTGATTGTGGTTGACTCGGTTTCCTGCTGATCCCAAGTGGTTTCGCCCTGAACCTCCAAGCGCTCCGAGTCACATGAAAGAGACCCCCACTGCCTTCCCAATCCACCTCAAAGACCGCTCCACGAAGCCCTGGTCCCTCTGGCTGTGTGCACACAATTCCCCCTCTCAGCTGAGGATGCTGTGAAAGACCCAACTCAGATCATTTCTCGGGAGATGACTGTTGATGGAATGCAAACAGTGCTGTGCATGAGATCTACCCAGTCAATTTAAACAAGGAAAAGTTTTAATTGGGGTGACTTTCGATAGTTTTAATTGCATTGTTTTTGCGGAAATTCCTTTGAATGAAGGCATGCGCATTGTGAGCAGGAAGGCTGTTCGTGGGTTTTGGTGAAACTAACATTTCAGTTCTGGGTTTCAATTCGACTCAACTTAATTGTTCATTTTCGAGCTTTAATTTCCACGGGAAAGTGTCAGGCTCGGAGTGGCAGTGGTGTCGCTTGAGGTTATTTTCGTCTTCTTCCCTTTTTCTTTTTCTCTTTTTTGGCCCTGTTTCATCTTGCAATTCAAAAACCAACCGAAGAGCAGTCAGATCAATAACTTCAGCTCAGCCATCGAAGGCCACCCAAACTGAATCTTGAATTCATTTTCCATCAAAGCTGAAAATTTTACTGCCAGCCGCATCTGTGAACACGGTTTGTTGCCAACAATCATTCAAGAGTTGTTTTGGCAAAGTCTCTGCAGGTGATCCTGAGCACTGTCATCGGTCTTTGTACGCTAACATCTCATTCACTTGCGTCGTCACGTCCCGGCTGTTCAGTGGATCTGGACAGACAGGAGGGATAAGGCCACCTCGATGCGAGGGATAAGAAAAGTGCGTCAGTTTGTCAGACGTTTGAAAGAGATTTGGAGTCCGTCCCGTGAGGATAAGAATTCACGGTTGTTGTTGGTCCGAGAAGACAGTGGTGAAGCCAGGCGGCAGAATTGAGTGTGTGTCGGACACACGAGTTCTCAAGACAACGGTACCAAACGTTTCAACGTAGCTCTGAAGGAACGCACGTCCCGACAACTGAAACGAGGACCAACAGCAGACTCGAGAACCCGATGTGTTTGGTCCTCGTGGAGTTGATTCGCTCAAGCTGCAACCTGCACAAGTGCAGACGTCTTCTCGAGGTGCACCTTGGGCCGTTTGACCACATTAGGTCATGTTCTCGCAACCTAAGCTGATTAGTGGAGACTTGTGCTCGTGTTTGTTGCTCAGTCTGGAGGGTCCATCCTCATTCTCGTCCTTGTTGATACGAGTGTGTGGGCAAGTTTCCAAGTGTGGGACAAGTACGATTTCTGGAAAGTGACGCTTCTTGTTCAAGAGTCTCACACCACACACGTAATGGACGGAAAAGTTGTTCACACTACGCTGATGTTTGGTTCAGTGAAATCCCACGTCGAGCCTATTCCCGGCGAGCAAATATGAGCAGCACAGTGGGTGGATATTGTTGTAGTAATGGCACAGTAGGGATGTGCATTATGGATGCAGGCACTGCCTTTTGTCAATGTAAATCTGTTGCAGCTGAGCGTTAATGGAGACAATGATTTAGATCTATGCATAAATTGTGTTGTAATTAAAGCAAAACTCCAGCGATGTGGTTTGTGGCTCCACCGAGTGCAATGGACACAGAAATCTGGCGTTGATGGAACAGTGTGCGTCTGCTCTCTGCGCTTTGTTGACATCGTTTCATCACAGGCAACACACCATCAGACTACAGAAAAGAGTGGTCGTCCCTTTCCTGCAACACTAACTCGTTGCTCCTCGACTGGTTTCACACGTCGTGCTCAACAGGAGTTGCAGTCGAGGCAGATAAAATTCTGATCGAGTACCGACATGGTGAACTGCCACGTTTTTGCAGCGATGTATCCAATGACAACAACACAAAATGCGGTACCTGTGTATTCATGACGTTGTTTCCCGTGTTGGCTCATTCTCTGAAGTTGAAGAACAAAGCAGACGAGTGTTTGACTTGGTGAACAGTTTGTTTCCAGAGAAAACTGATGGAAAGTAAAGGCTGGACTAAGTAATGTTTGCTCAGTGCTGTGTAAGTGCAGGTGTTGGTAGCAGCAGGGAGGATTGTGTGTGTGTCCTTGTGGACATTGGTGACGTGACACCTTCTCGTTAGGGACGTTGCATTTGCAGTTTGTGTGACGCCTGTTCCGCTCGGAGACAGCGCGTCTTCAACCAGTTGAGCTCAACGAGTAAACAAGAAGAGTTCGGCCTTTTGTGTGTCTTCCTTGCTCCTCGTTTTAATGAAGCTAGCTTTGCGCTCATTTCTAATCTTTTCGTCGCACTTTTCGTTTGGAAACCAGAGAATGTGGCGCATTCGTCTTGTTGCTGTGCAGCAGCAGCTGACGACAAGGAACTGCAGTGCACACCCATTTGAGGGCGGTCTGTTCTGGACACGAAATGTTTGTGAGACGATTGCTGTCCCGATCTTGGTTGTGATCGAGGAACTGAGGAGGAAAGGCCGCGATAAAGAATCCATTAGTGGGCCCAGCTCACTAAGTGCAGCGTGGAAACAGTCACTGCAAAGAAGATATCAGTCTTACTGCCTTCTTCCAACTACGTTGAACGAAGGAGGTTTGTATCCTTCGCACAGGTCCCATCTTCTCAGGTCGAGGAGATTCGTGTGCAGTGGGCACCTGTGTTTGTGGCTTTCGTTATTGTTCAGAGCCTCAACAGCAGGTTTTTTTCTGGTGCTTTTTGAGCCCGCGGTTTGGCCGCTCACCTCGGGCTAGGTGCAGTCACTTGGTGTATGTCTCTGTCTGCCTGTGCAAGTGATATAGTGGAGGGGGAGTCAAGTCACTCAGCCAATTTTCAGCTCAGAATTTGATGTTGACAATTTTCGAGCGAAAAGATCTTTGTTGGTGACTTGGTCAAGTGGCCGCGTGTGGAACCGCGGGCTTTCTGCGCGCAGCCTTCTTGTTCCCTTTGTGAAGTGTGTTTTTACACACGAGTCCAGACTCAACGTGTGGAAAGGACAAGTGTACCAAAGATCCTTCTGGAGAGCAGCTCGCCAAGAACAACATTACGTGCGCACCGGTGATCCTGGAGGATTACACAGAACACAACCACCTGAACTCATATGATATGACAGATGTTTATCCCATGTTCACTGCTGATCACGTCAGGTGTGGATTGACATTGACCTTTCGAGCAGATTGAGAGGAAACTACCAGTCGTCCTCGTGTCGAAAGAAATGGAGGAAAATTGTGCTGTATCTTCCAGCAGACGTTGTACAACTTTAGCGAAACTTTCAGCACAATGAAACAGACACAGCTGTGTAATTCAGCTCTGGAGATTTTGCCTTGTTCCTCAATCGAGAAAAAACTAAACTTGAATATGGAAAATTCCAGACACTGAATGATGCAAACAAGTTGTTTTTCTCCGTTGACAAAGCGAAGAAATTCAAAAGAAATGTTTGTTGGCGCTGAAGCTGCGAATCCGTGCCGCTCCCGTGGCTCCACATCTGGAGGCAATCCCTTTACTCACATCAGCGCTGTTTTTCTCTTGTGTCACATCGACTAATCCTGTTGACTGACGTTCAGTGACGTTGACATCGCTGGGGTGCCATGCACAACGAACGCGGTTTCCTTCCCGTACTTTCCACTGAAATCCGCCGCGAAAAATGCCCCCCAAGTGCGCCACTCATAAACCATTGTGACACATGCCTGCAAATTAGGCATGTTGGCAGTTCTTTGAACCAGGAAATATTTGCATCTGGCCGAGGTTTTACCATCGAGAGGCAACAAATCATCAGTAATGGAGCGAAGCTGAAAGTGAACGGCTTCACACATTCCTTGTTGAACATTGTGATTGTGTAAACGTGGTTTTACAAGAAGGAAAAGTCCGGAGTAGTCTTCGCCTGACGGGGTGTCCGTAAGTTTTGATACATTTGTTTGAAGACAAGGAAGTGGTGAATGGTGGTGATTTGATTCATTGGGCGCTTCTTGCTTCTCGCGGTTACTCTACTCTGCACAGTGGCGGCGTTTTCATGAGTACCTGTTGTGAGATGCGAATCTTTGCGAGATCATTTTCTGTTGAACGCGTATCTTACGAGGAGCTGAGCCACAGCCAATTTCAACTTCACCTGAGAAGAACCTGCACGAGCGTGAATGTCACAGTGGTGTTGTGGCGCACTAATGTACAGCTGTTCGACAGACGTCGCTTCGTGTTGCATCACGACAGGGGAATTGGGCCTGAAAGCTTCTCATCAGGTACAAAATTGCGCACTGTCGCAGCGCAGCTGCGGGGACAAGGTTCAACGTCCTTGTGGACATTTCGTTCCACACGCTTGTCGACAGCGTTGGTGAGAAGGACGGGTTTGCCTGACGGTGTAATGGACTGGACAACCTTGCTCTGGCTCCACGATCTTCTTTCCGTGTGTTGACCAATCCATGCGTGGGCCGTCTTCTGCGCACACGAAGGTAAGGCAGACGTCCGGGGCGAGAGTTCCCCTGGATGCCTGTCGTGTTCTGAGCCCTTCGCAGTTGTCATCGTGGCCAGTACGTACCGGTACTCGTTTGAACTGGGTCACAACACGTCCAGTGTTGTGCAAAACTAAGACCGACTGATGGGGTGTTTCTCTCATCGAAGGCTGCACACTGTCTGCTTGGCTGATCTCGGGTATGAAGGTGTGAAGTACTCGCTCTTTCGAAGGTGAAGCTGGAGACCTGTGCACCGTTGATACGCAACTGCACTGAATCAAGCCGTAAGTCTCCAAGGCTTCAGCTTCTCTCAAGGCTGAGAATTCCTCACTTGGAGTGAGGCCTCCACCTCACGCGCTCCACATGTTTTCTCAACACGACATCAAGGGTGCAGAGTTTTGAAGGCGGTGCAACAGAAAAATGTTCCCTCGTCGCTTTGTCGCGTTGGCTTCGTGCTGTGATTCTGGATGAGAAAATGTTTTGACAACTCGCTGAATCCATACGTCTGGCAAATTGTGGCGAAGATGAAAAGCTGTGTGTACTTGACGGCTGTCGTGGTGTGTCTGTCAATGAAATTTTGATGGAAGCATTGTTGGCAGTGTGTGCGCTCAGACGTCGATTTGATGCAACTTTCCGGGAGTTAAACAGGTTTAGTCGCTCATGCCGAAGTCCTCTGGGACAAAAACTCGTGCAGGACCAGCCAGTGCCACTCGTTTCGTCTCGATTCATTTGTTTCTGTGCATCTCAACTCTTCATTGGCTGGAGCGAAGTACTCGTACTGGTTGAGACGCGACTTCAGTGCATCTTCACTGTCGCGTTCTTTTGTTCAGACATCTCGTGCTTTGAAATTACTCGTAAGACTCGTGTGTTTGTGATGTTCATCTAACAGCTGAGATCATCTGGATGAAGTAAATTTTGTCAGAAGCGACGAAGAAGACACGGAGGTTTGTGAGAAGTGCAAGGTGAGAGAAACAGTGGTGCAAAACTGAACGGAGAAATGATGCTCCACGACTACTCGTCCGCTATCACTCATATTAATCGTCACATATCACACAGTGATAAGTTCAAGTGTCTGAGTCGTCACACAGTTGATCAGGAGATCGTTGAGAATTCGAAATGACAAATGTTCCCCGCAGCTTGTTCTCGGCCTCTGGTGTTTGGTCTGAAGTTCCTTCGACATGATGAAGGCAAAGAAGACACCGCACTGGAGGATAAACTTGTGCTGAATTACGAAAAGGGAGTGATACTCGTAGATCCTTCGTTGGCTGACGGTTGGCGGTTTGGAAAGCGGTTTGCGGATCGTTGAGAATACGAAATAACACTCGCGAGTCTCTAAGGACTCGGTTGCTCGAGTCTGCAATGGCCTGCAGATAGCTTGCCGGATCTACCAGGCGATGTTGAAATTTTGCGTCACTGCGAATGAAGTGCAGCCCTTACTTGCAAGGACTTCGCCCCAGACACACGTGGTCAAGGCGACGCTGTTAGTTTGTCTTCAAATTGATCACTTGGGCTGTCAGCCGCACCGGAGTTGGTATTTCTCAGTGACATGAAACCAGACTTGAGCAGGAATCTGTGTTCCCGTTTCCGGGATGGTTACCCTGATACCAGGGTTCTCCTGTGGCTTTAGATTCTCATTTTCCGTGTGGGTTTCAGTTTTGAGATTCAAATTTGCTGTTCTTGGAACAAAATTCATTGGAATGCTCAGTGAAAAGATCGATGAAGTGTCACTTTGGGGGGATCGGGGATCAAGTGGGTGGAACGAGCGTGGGGAGTGAAGTGATGAGGGTTTGTATCGCGATGCACGCGGGCGATAATTAAACATTTATCAGCGCAGCCAGCGTGAGGGCCATGGTGACGAGGAAGTGATTTCTGCAGCTGTGAAAAGGTCCTCAAAATGTCCGTTTCGAAGAGAAACGGTTGGTTGTGCAGCTGTTGATAGGCGTGCGCAGGGTTGAGCATCGTGGTCATCTCAAAATGGGTGCTGATGGTGCAAGTTTCCCTTCTATGTGAGCGTTTCCACTTTCGGTGACATTCCATTCAAGGCAGTGGCAGGATATGCTTGCTTCAGTGCCGCCCTTTGGCAGAAATGGCCACTGCAACCTCCGCATCTTATTGTTGTATACGGCCTCATTTAGCCGGCCATTCCTTCCACTTCTCTGCCCAATTCCTCAAGATTTGTATCCGAATCTGTGCATGTTCGCACGATAACGCCTCGTCAGGAGCTGAGTCATAGTTGTCCCCCGAAGGAGCGAGACCTTCGGCGCGTTGATCCAGTGTCACCGCAGTGAGCGAGTGTCGGCAGCGCGCATTATTCACTCGACTGGCTGAGCGACGCTCGGGAGACGCTGAGTGTAATGAGAAGGAATCATTGCTCGAACGCGACCGGGCGCTGTTGCGTGGTATCCGACCAAACACCAAAATTGAAGCCGTGAATCAGCCAGTGGCTTCGCGAAGAACAAAGGACGCAGAGGAAATGGAATTGGGAAAGACGGTCGCTGTTTGTCATTATGTTACACGCCTGCCTTTTCGCGAGATTGTGCTGTCGTGTTGGAATGTCTGTCTTTGTTCACCGGATTTCTCGGAGACTTTGTTCCACTCGAAACCAACCAAGACTCAAGGAATGCACGATATATCGTATCCCAGCGAGATTTCTTGGAGGGAAGAACTGGCACCGCTGCAGCTTGGCTTTTCTGCAACCGAGGGAAACGTACTTTGTAAGCTTCAGGATCAAAAATTGACGTTAGTATAGAATCCGGAACCTGTTTTGTGTGACGCTCAGTCCTGAGCTGCAGTCGATACATCAATACTCATTACTCCCTTTTCAGCAAACAGACCAGGAATCGTGCCTGAACCTGAGACTCACTCATCGATTTATCACAAATATAGAATCTTCCACTGCGAAAAATGGGGAGTAATGTGGGCGTGTTCAGGATGCGCGGAAGCCCGGAGGCCAGTGTTGTGACCGAGAGGAGATTGAGAAAACCTCGTTGGGGAGATTCGCTTATCTGAGCAGGGCACGAGGAGTCGAATACAAATGCAGCGCGCGATGCACGAGGACGGATCGTGAGGCCCTCAGAATTCAATAGAACTAATCCACTCAGACATTGATTGCGCAGAGCTTTTCCGGCGGCTGCGGATCGCAGTTGGCACCTGAGGTCCATCCCACTTCCGGTTTGCCTCGTGACGCATACATGGTGACGTCTCGTGCGCGGGGTCTGCCGAGAGAAGCTGCTTTTGAGCTGGACACTTCCAGATTTCTGACCATTGAGTCTGACCATTGAGGCGATGGCACCCAGAATCTGGTCAATGCTGTTTCAATCTGAATGGCTGCACTGGAATTGTGAGTTTTACTTTCGCTCAGCAGCGCATTGCATCTGGGAGCGAAGCATCTCGGTTCCTGTGTGGATCCGTGTTTGGGCAAAGTGATTGCGTGTGGCCCGGTCGGGGGAAAGGTGACTCGGCGAGCAGAGTGACGAATGTGCAGGGACTGTGCGCCGTGAACCGCGCCAGCTGCGCGCGATGTCTCTGTGCAGGTAGAATATCAACGACCGGGACACGATGCTTCGGTCTCTGGCGTTGGAAAGGGAAGAAAAACACCAGGCATTGTCTTTCAGACAGCCCGATGGAAGATATCGATTCTCAAACCATTGTTTGGAGGGTATTTGTGTGCAACTGGCAACGCTGATTTAAAGTTGGCTTCTTGGGTTTGATTTGTTGCAGGAGGCCAGTTCGTCTAGCGTCTGATCTGGCACGAGATTTGTGGTCAAATTTGGAAATTTAGTCTTCGGTTTTGTGTGCATTCCGATTCGTCAAGTAAAAGACAGCCAAATTGAAGACAGCCAAATTTAGCTCAAGAATGACTTGAGCGCTTCTGATCTACTGTTTGACAGGATGCGAACCCACATTTGGAATGTCCTTTGCATAAAACATAGAGCGAAGCAAGGTGAACGGTACTTGGCTTTGTTCAAGTGATTTCATTATTCAGATAGGAAGGATCTGAGTTGGCGATGAGCAGCATCACAGGTCCGCACCAAGAAACGAGCTGCGCAAATCGAATCTGCATGACAAATGGGCGCATTCTGGGGTGTTCAGTCTTCCCCTGCGCGCCTTTTTGTTGAGTCTTGAACAGAAAAGCAGCAGCTTGCTTTTCATCAGCAGCATGACGCTTGTGATCGTGTGGCATTCACTTTGTGGGGTTTGCACACATCCTTCGTTTGTGATACGAGAGGAAGACATAAGCTCTCCCGCAGGAAGATTCAATGAGATGCACAGGTGCTCAGCTGTTGACATTTGTGGATGTGCATGAAAGGTACGGTGGTGAAAGATGCTTTGTCGGGAATGGAGAGATATGAAGAGCTTTTCCGCTTCGCAGTGTGTTCATACGGATGTGAATCCCACCATGCACTTCCATTAGTTTTTGGGATCTCAGTCGAAATGTCTCGAGTGTGTGTCTTTCTTCGATTCCAGATCGCAGCAGTGGCCTGTACACTTGTAACACTCACTTCGACTCGTTGACTCGGACACCTCTCGTGCCTCTGGGTTCTGTTCCCCTCGCAGATTTGATCTGGTTTGTGGAATTGGAGCAACGATGTTGATGTTGACCATTGGGGAACAAAATCAATTGCATAAGTCTCAAGCTGGAGCTTCTTTCTCCTCGGAGGTGAACCAGCAAGTGCTGAAGCAGCTCGTGAAGTTTAGGCAGACCTTGCACTGACGAACTCATCTGCATTTGTGCTGTTGTGAGTGAAGATGTTTCAGTGTGCCGAGTTGCAACAATGATGACGTGGGCACCATCCTGTGGCTGGGCACATGCAAGAATTAATTTTTTAATTGATAATCTCCATTTTTAATCTCCAAAGCTTGGAGTGACGTGAAATTTGTCGTATCGTGAGACGACAGTGACATACTGAATCGGCTTTGCGCAGCTGGGACAGACTTCAAGCCTTGTTGATTAACCTACATTTGCGTTATTGTTTCATTGAAAGAACGGGCATGTTTCTGCAATGCTCATTCAGACTTCACGGCAGTGAGCGCATGACTCCAAAGCGCGCTTTGTGCAGTCACACTGGTGTTCTACAGAGGCAGGAGGTAGTAGGGGTGGGTCTTCCTGAAAATGTGAGGACAAATGCTATTCGCCCCCTCCCACAACCCAAAATTTTGGACCCAAAATTTTGAGACAGGTGGGTCTGATCCGACAATTTTCGGAAAGGCCACATTCGTTGCTTGGGACTGCAAGGTATTGTCCTATTTTTCAAAATTTTTCGAAAATCATCGAAAAATTGCCGGGCATGACTCGCAGTAGCGCGCTGCATCAGTGCTGATCTCGTGCTTAGTTGCTGAAAAGACCTGTGAAAGCAAGGATTGGTCCTGCGCTGTGACTTTCTCCACAACGACGTGCAGGAGTGATATGTGCATTTCTGCTTTGGAATCTGCAGCTGCGTGTTGCACGACCCAATTACGATTCCGAGGCGGCTTCGGGAACACGGGTGATTAGGTTCATGAGCTCTGGAAGAGCCTCGCATGATCGAAGGGAGGAGCGCAGCTAAAATCCGAAGCGCCAGCCTCGAGTAGCGCTGGAATCAGCGTGTTTGCTTCTGCAAGAACACGCAGCTTCTCGACCCCGTCAGACCCGACCATGTTTATTGCCCAAGACTGTTTGACCTGTGCGAAGTTCGTGGGGACGAGCATCGCTGTGTCGTGGCACGAAATGTTTGTCAAGTGACGTGTTCCTCGGAAGGGCAGCACCCCGTGGAAGACCCCATTTATGCGCACTGCAGCGTTCATATTGGTGCTGGCATCGGGTTCCCGCGTCCGTCGAGGAGGCGTCCCTCAACGTTTGGGTGTTGTTGGCTTGGGCTGTTTTTGTTCCCGAGCTGACACGTACGTACATTCGGAGGTATGGGAAAGAACGTGGCTCAACAAAGTACCAGCTCGGATTTGTGGTCCTTATCGACTGCTGCACCGAGATAACAAAACAGAGCTCTGATCTGTGCTGGCGACCATTTGAAGGAACTCTGGCAAGTGGTGTGCAGGTGGTCGATTTCTCCACAAGAAATTGTAGGCTGCACAGCTCTCTTGTGCAACCCAACGCCTCCGTTGGTCGGTCCTGCGCTGTTGCTCGCACGTTTCCGTTGAGTGGACTCCTTCGCAGGTCGAGACGGTCGTCTCGGTACTGGATGCTGTTGGTAACATGAAACGAAATTTGTTGTCTGGGCCATCAAAAACAGAACGGGTTTTTGCAGTGTGCCGCTTTGTTTGTCTGTGTGGGGCCCTCTGTTGCGAAGCCGAAACGAGTTGAGTGCAGAAAGGGCAAAGCACATCGTGTCCGTTGGTGTTTTTACACAGGAGTGAGCCTGCATTGTGCAGTTGAAATTGCTGAAAGGGGGTAGTAGCTTCAGTTGGTTCACCCACACCCCAATAATTAGAATATTGGGAGCTTTTGGGGTGTAGGGCCCACCCACAATTTAGGTAGGTTCTTGAGGGATTGCGAGTCGAACCAACCCAATATTAGAGTGGGTCCTGGTCTGCCACACATGGACGAGGTTACAGGAGGGAAAGGACCTTCCCATTTTTTTGCTGAGTCTCCCCTCCCTCTCGTTCCGAGTTTTGGGGGAGGTCCCGCGCCAACACCAACCTCCAAAATGTCTGAAGTCTCGGGACGCGTCGGTGTGCAAAGCTACGTCGTACGCTTTATTGTTCTTTCGAAGGTGTCAGAAACTCTCGGAGATGGAAAGTTCACACAACACCAAGTTTCGTTGGTGTCAAGTTTTGGCCGGCGGAAGTGGACACGTCCTGCAATGAAGACGGAAGTCCACAGTCACTTGTCTGGCCAACGTCTTGTCAAATGGTCTCGACTGATAGATCACGTTGCTGGTCGTGCTTTTGTTTTCTGGTCTCAGCTGCAATTACTTGGCTGGATTTGCACTCCGACAATTTCCGGTCGAAAACAAAAGTTTTGTTTGGCAACGTGGTCGTCAGTTCCGACTGCGTGTGAAGCTGGAGGAGCTGCACGTTGAAGGCGGAGTCGGTGTCGCAGCTGCGAAGTGGGTCGATCAGGACGTGTGCGGATCCGCATTGCACGAGCACCTTGGCGAAGGACAACATTGCAGCGAGAGGTGCCTCGGCTCGAGCTCGAAGAGACTGGAAGTTCTGAAAATTACAGTTCATGTGAAGAGGCTCACAACGTGAGACCACTGGTCGATCAACAGCCTGAAGGGATGCAGTCCGTGCAAGGAAGTATGTATGACGACATTGTTGTAGAGAACTTGCAGCGAAAGTTTTTCTGGAGTGCGTGTTCGGTGTTGCAACAGTTCGTTTTGCGAAATCCATCTTGGTTCCAACAGCCACTTGTCAACCGCGCGTCAAAGACGACGCTGGCAGGAAATTGAAAACTGCTTCAGCAGAAAGTTTTATTGCAGCGTTGGTTTCTTTATGCAGATACGAGGATTGAAGCCAAAGATGCACACACCTAAACACGAAAGAACATTGAAGAAGGGGTACGAGTATTTGCACGAGTACAAGAAAGAAATTTTGCGGTGGATAGCTGGTGGAATGCTGTATTTTAGCCTTGTGAAATCTGTCGAATTTTGTTTTCGCTGCAAAAGGCTTGTTCGTTCACGCTGCACAACATTCTTACCGAAGGAATTGTCTGATGCAAAAGAATGTGCTCGGATCCCCTGCCGATAAGCATGACGATCATTCCACGCTTCAAGTACAATTTGAGATGGTGTGTTGAATAAGAACTCATTGAGGCGATACTTCCTTGTTGGGCCTGAAGTGTTGCGGCTCCAGCCCAGTGACCGGTAGAGATGATCACTGGAGCGGCATTTTCCCGGAAGACAGGATTGAAAAATCATTTGTTTGTGTGTACTCATTGGAGCAGAAAGTGACAAACTGTAGGTGTGGGTGTGTGTTTGGCAGGAGTCCAACAGCTTGACAGGAAACTTTGTCTTGTTTGTGTGATTGACACGTTTTCTTTGTTTGGGCTTTCGATGTTTTGTTCAGAAAAATCACGAGTGACGTTATCGGGCAGAGCTCCCTCACCTGGAGCGCTCCTGTGAGCTGCAGCTGTGATGGGTGGTGGCAATGTGGGTCAACTCGGCTTTGTCACCAATTCACCAAAAGCCAATGATCCCTGAGGATTCGATGTGATCCGGAGCACGCCGCGACTTTTGCTTCCCGCAGTGTCTCTCTTCGGGACATGCTGATGTGCTCGCTGGAGTTTTGAATGAAAAAGAGTTCTATTGAGAGGTGAAGTTATTCGTCTTCACGTGCTGTCGTTTCTGGGCGCAGAAGCGAGACTGTTCCTCACTGAGCGACACAGATTTGAAGCAGTGCAGCTGTGTGATGCCAATCTCGTTTTGTCAGGTGTGAGGAAAAATTTTAAATTTCATACTTGCACAAAGTGTTTCCATTCAGCTCCTTGTTTCTCACTCGTGAATTTACTCTCGAGTATCTTTTGGGACGGTTTTTCTCCTTGAGACACTTCGAGTGTTTAGAAAAGCTTCACTGCACATTGAATAATCCTGTTGTCAGTTTCTCGAACGACAGTCTGTTTGAGAATGGCGAAGTACGTAAACAGAGCACTTTTTGTGATTGCTCAAGTTAATTGTTGATGCATTATGTGATCGCAGCCCCGATACAGGTCGATGGTGAAATATGCCGGTGGAGTCGGCAGTCAACACCGCCAGAGAAAGCTCTGAATCGAAGCAAGACCGTGATTGTGCTTTTGTAGCAGGTCGCGGACACTGAATGATCGTTAAGTTTTGTGTAGTCGCTTCGTCGAAGCTGGATTTGGAAACAACTTTCATCAACTCATGAATACTCAATCGCAGTGTGAAATACGCAGACCAGAGAAGTTGTCAAGGTCACAAATTTATGGCTTTGGTTTGAAGTCTGTTTGGTTTCCTTCCTCCACGCCGTGGCTTTCCGTCTTCGCAGCAACAAAGCCGTCCGAACTGACACAAATTTTATTCAGGATGGTGTCTTTTGGACAGAACCCTCTGGGTCTCCCAAGTTTGTTAAAATTCTGTCACTTGTCTGATAAAAGCAAAGCATCTTTGAAAGCGGTGCTTTTGCCAAACAATTCGATTCATCGTGACCTTGCCAAGTTTCACCGGGTGAAAATTTGTCCTTTTCCCGTGCAAACCCTCAGGTGACCAACCTTCCAATAAGACTCGGTGGCTCACTACAGTTTCAAATTGGACATATGAGTACTCGACAAGTCTGTTGTAGCTGGACAGGGCTCAGGGAACTTGCCGTGTTCAATCAGTTTGTAGTCAGGTTGTGTCTGCAATGAAGTGCCAGTCCTTTCAGCCCTCGACACACACACAAAATCAGTACTTTTCCCATCAGTTTCTGATGATTGGTATTCACTCAGACAGGTGGGTCAAAATGTCTTCAATCTGTCCAGCGAAATCGTCGGCACTCCAACAATAACGAAGCCACTCTGGTCGAACAAGTTGACAGTGTCACGCCCCGTGCCAAAAGCTTTTCCTGATACGGGGCAGTGCAGTTATCGGAACATTCTTCCAGCTGTTTCACCAAAGAAATTGTTTTTTATTTTTTCAGAATGAACAGGTGAAAACTCCGCAAACCCGTTGAGGAAGAAGATTCGGGGAGACCAGTCAAGGTTTCGACCTGGCAGCATGGACGAAGCAGGAGCAGCAGAGGGAGAACGGCAACAAGAGTGGACAAACGTGCGAGACATGATCAGAAACTTTGAGATGATGAAGCGAGCCGAAGCGGACCCGGGCAAACGAACCAAGGACGAGGGGCTTCTCGGGCTTTTGCAGAAGGACACAACGGAGGAAGAAGAGAGCGGAGAAAAGGACGAAGGAGAAGAGAAGGAAGGACAAGTTGTGCCAAACAAACATCCGAGACCCAAAAGTGTCGCCAGATTGTTGAGACAGCACCAAGTGACGTCCATGTGGCTCCCGGAGGACAGCAGTGGGGATGAAGCTCTACCCGTCGCGGTCCACCGAGCAGAGGCGTCCGATCTCTCAGCGACGAGTCAGGAAAGCGTGAATCACCCTGCAACAGATGGAGGGGAATCAGGCATTTCAATCGCCACCAGCGAGGACAGCTTTTGTCGCCTGATATCGGACGATGCGTCGTCTGGCATTTCCGTCGAAACGAGTCACGACGGTTCAGAACCCGAGTCCACGTCGCTATACTTGAGTCCTCAACTCTCAGACGTCTCCATAGAAATCAGCCACGATGACCTGGTCATTTCAGATACGAACACCACAGAGTTCAACTCTAGCAACACAGATTCGTCGGGCGGCGCTGGTTCTGTGTCAGCAGCCATTCCCACCGTCCAAAGCTCAGCTGATGAACGCTCAAACTCTCCGAATATGACCGACCAGAAATTCAGACGTGATATTTCACAAGGTGCTGCCGCTGTCGCCCATTCTCCACCCCTGTCAGGTCGTCCGCATTTCAAACCTGTACCGATGATCTCACGAGTTCATCACAGAAAACTGACGGCGAGCAAATCGCTGCCTCTCTCCTCCGGGTCGCCCGAATTGCAGCGGATGCGAGGAAAGCTGCAGAGCAAACTGAGCAGCGGCCGATCGGAGTCTGAAGAGTCCAGCTCAGATGATGTGAAGCTCCTGCTCAGTCCCAGAACCAAGTTTTTCGTGGACACGACCAAGGAGTTGCGGGAAAGCCTGGATGAGGAGCAGCTGGAGGGGAGCGACCCGACTCAGCTGCTGCGGAAGAAGCTGCTCTCCTCGGCGGCTGGAGCGGGGCGGCCGCGGCCCCGGAGTCTCCCGCCGGGGGACCTCGCCTTCTTCCCCAAGTCAGCCTCCCTCGATCCGAACTGGGCGCCGCGGCCTCTGCGCCGCATGATGGTTCTCCACGAATCCTGTGCCTATCAATTTCCCAGTGGCGACAACACTCCGAAGACGCCCTGTATGCTGCAGACCCCTTTAGTGCCAAGTGCAGGGGGGTTTGAAAACAGTAACAGTTCCGTTGAAAGTCTGGACGTGGCTCAAACGCAGAGTCGCAAGTCAAAGGTCACGAGAAGCGTCAGTACAGACTCGGGCCTTTCACTCGGTGCAGCGCATCCAAAGGTAACAATGCCGCGAAGGGCGATTCAAAGTGCAGGTCGCAACAACAAACTCGATTGTCTGTTGGCGCAGTGTGTGTGTGTCTGTGTGTGTGTGTGTGTGTGAGAGAGAGAGTGAGAGAGAGAGAGAGAGAGAGAGAGAGAGATAGTGTGTGTGTGTGTGTGTGTTTGTGTGTGTACGTGTGCCAGTGTGTTTACACGCGTCTGTCAATTCCCGTACACGTGCACGTTGGTGGTGAATCTCTGAGAGCGTGCTTTCGGTCAGACGACTGCCCACTGTTCTATTCACAGCTGAAAAAATCTGATAGCTGAAGACAGGCAACGAACCTCTGCACAACTGAGTGCGTCATTTCGGTAAACTTTCTCAAGGGTTTGGTGATGTGGAAGAGAAATAGGAGACAGAAGCTCAGAGAAGTAGTTTGTTGTGACTCATTGAGACATCAGACGTGAGCAGTGTTGGCGTTACGCGACGAGACACCTCTGCGAAGGCAGAACGAGAACTCCTTTGAACTGTGTCAGTGAGTGGGCTGAATCACCCGTCTTGATACGTCTTCATGCACTCCGAGTGAGCATGAAATGGAAGCCGTTCAGAAGCTTCGTGTCCCTCATCAAAGTATTTTTCGTCTTATCAGTGATCATGATAAATTTCCATTTCCCTCTTGGCCTGAGAAAATATGGAGATTCAATGCGCAGTCGTATTTCTGCAATTGTGCACACTGCGGTCTTGCTGGGGCGCCGCTTGGCCGCTCTGTTCATTTCATCTGTCCCTTTTGCATAAAGCACCGAAACGTCCTAAGATTTCTGTCGAGCATCAGAAATTACATTCGACGCCGACATTGTGCCTGGTCGAAGGTCAAATTGTCCATCCTTGTCATGTTTTGCTGCTGAATAGTGAAGAAGAAGAAAGACGGCAACCCTTCTTCAGTTTTGTTTTGCAAGCGCGTCGCCCATTTCTATCCAAGCTGTTCGGAACACTCGTGAAAATGTCATCATCGTTAGGCGTGAGAGCCCGGACACTCGACTTCACTGATTTTGCCACTCGCGACGCTCGCACAGGCACCAGATTCACTGCAGGGCCTCCTGTGTGTTGTGACGAACCTGTTTAGCGAGCTTGAAAAGATGACGCTCATTTCCGTGCGAGGCAAGAAAAAGTTTCTGCAGAAGACCCTTCGCAGCAGTTGTTGCCCGAAGGCGATCTATCTTCTGAAAATTGAGACGTTTCTATGGTTTGCGTGGATTGGCACTGAATTCATCGGGGACCCAGGGCTGCAGTTTTGCTGATCTGTTTCCGCGTCTCTGGTTTCCCTTTCAAGCAACTTGTATAATTGAATGCTTGGGGTCTTCCACAACTAAGCTCACCTGTTGTTTCGTTTTCTCTTCCTTTTGCTGAAATAGAAGTTTTTTGTCATTCCAACTCAACTTCGCGGGAATCTCTTCCATATGGACCTGCTTGAAGAATCTTGCAGAATTCATGACCCCTGGACGCCATGTTAGGCTTTGAAGACCCCACACAATCATTGTGCTATCTTCACAGCGAGGAGATTGCAATTACTTCAACATGGATCAGAATCTCGGGAAACGTTCAGAAATCGATCGCAGAGAAAATAGGAATGTGCCCCTGCCTCCACAAACTGATTTTCTCTGATGCACCTCGTATCTCAAGGGCCCCATTCCAAGGGTGGGAGAGGTCCAGGACTGAACAGGAAAATTATTCTTGCGAATTTTGTATCGAGAAACCGAGTTTGCTCTCCAGCACGATGTACAGTGAACCACAGCAACCGCGAGACAAAGTGGTGCACACAAGCATTTCTTGTGTGTGCCTCTGTGTGTGTGTGTGTGTGTGTGTGTGTGTGTGTGTGTGTGTGTGTGTGTGTGTGGTGCGTGCGTGCGTGCATGTGCGGTGTGTTTGTGTTTGTGTAAATCACGCGGTTGTGGACGACTCTGAGGCTCCAATTTTTGTGTTACCAGTCTGACAATTCAAATTTACAGAAATTACAAAATTGTCTTTTTCTGGTGTCGCACGGCAACAGTTGGCTGCCACGCGGATGACCTTCTCTTCGTCGTTGCAGAAGGAGTTGTCGGTGAGTCGGCGCGGCAGCAGGACGCACGCGCGCCGCTCGTTCGTCGGCGGCGCAGCCAACATGTCGCCGACGCTGCCGCTGCGCAGCAGTTCCCCGCAGCACGGACAACACGGTGAGAAAAATGCCCCGATCTGATAAATTTCTGTGAAAAACCTCGTTCTGTGTGTCTGCCCCAGAAATGACAACAAATGAAGCCCACGGGTTGCAAACAATCTTGGATAAATGTCGAGGGAATTCAAACATTATGATTGCCTTGTGCCTTCCGGAATTCGACCACACGCAGTCGGTCCTGGATTTTGGGATGCTGGTTTGGGAACTGGAATGCCGACAGTGGGGACGCCATCGCAGACGGAGCTGTTTGCCCGTTGCCTCTGCTGCAGTGACTTGATGCAGCTGCACTGTGAACCACTGATCCACTCGTTTTCATTGAGCGCGAGCCTGAAACATGGCGGCGGCTTCGGGCCTCTGAGGAATATTTCTGGTGCAGATAAAGGAGGTGGATTTGCCTCAGGGATGAGACTTCACATCGGAAAAGGTAGCGACATTCTCGTGTTTATCGCACTCATCTGCTTTACATGTCAGCTGACAGTTGGCGGTGTGCAGATCTACCTCGACGTTGTGTCAGTCAACAAACACAACAGCCTTGTTCAGCACAAGCCTGCCGTGAAACATGTTCATTTGGTTGTGGTGCTGGCAAGTTTGATCGAGTGGAACCAAAGGGAACATGTTTTGGAACACAGACAAACTTGTATGTCGTGAGGTTCCCCGCCCATCTGAGTAAGACTGTGACGTCAATTCTGGGCATTTGTAGCAATAGTGCTTCTGTTGGCACGCAGTTCGAACTCTGGTGTGACTGGCTACAAAAGTGTTGCCGATGTACAAGTCATTTTGCCGCGATAACTGGAGGAGACAAATCGGTTTGATGTTGAGGGTGACGCCGAAACTCATCCAGGAAAAATCAATGAACATACTCGGAAGAAAAACAGGAAAACGAAATCCGATACTTGCTGCTTGTTGGAAAGGCAACGACTGTTGTACCAACAGTTCTTTCCTGTGGCACTTGAAGCCCAAGCTAACCTTGGAGCTTCAAAGCTTTTTCCTTCTGGCACTATCCTTCTGGGAGGTGACTTTCTGTCCGGAGGAGAAGGTTGTTCACAACCGTGTATCAGATGACACACGTGGCATCTTCGTAATCTCCGGATGGCAAAGGCAGTCCATCCCTGCGATCAAAACATCTGGAGCGACTCTTTGAGCTGATAAACCTTCTCTGCTCCTGCAACGTTGAATCGTGTTTATGGACAAACTCGGACAAGCAAGCTTCTATTTCCGTGTTCTCGCAAATGAGATCTTGCTTCGCTCGTGTTTTCTTGAGTTCCGTGCTCTTTTGCATCACACGTGGCTCTCCATGGTTCGGCGGACCACCTGGGAATCTGTCCAAACCACGCGCTTCACTTGCAGGGAAGCAGGAAGTACACGTGAACAGATAGTCTGTATCTCCTGCTGGCCGTCGGATGGGTCTGGTGAACTGCCAACTTCGAACAGAAGACTATGATTCTGCTTTGTGCAGCGGTGGTGGTGGCTCCGATTCGCTGCTCTTCGGCCGTGGTGATGCTGTGCGCTCTACAAGTGAGCCAAGAACTTCGGATCAAAAGGAAATAATCTTCTAACAGGGAGAATGTTCGTGAACATTTTGATCCGATCTTATGCGGTCTTTCGATTTCGAAAGCCGTTTCAACCCATTCACCTGCAGTGGACGGATTGAACACGCTCACACGTTCAAACCCCAAAGAAACTGTTCACTGAGGTGGGCGAGTCACGCTGGCTCAAGTGAGTGGCGGCGTTTGGCGCCACGGGTACTGAGATCAACTGGAAATGACGTTGGTGTCGCCTGTTCTGTTTCTCTCTGCTTCAGAAGCACCACACATCTCTCTGCAATGTGTGTGATTCCAAAGATAACACGTTCGTCTGTGAGATCGTGCGTGCAGATGCGCTTTAGCGTTGCTGTGCAGTGTTTCAAACTTGCATGTTCAATCGCTGACCTCTATCCATCCATTACGTATTGCTTGCGTCATAACAGAGATAACAGTGGGTGGAATTGCATTTGATGATTGCAGTGCAAAATGGATGATCCGGTGCAACTCCCATCATGAAAGTGGACCTTTGATTCAATTCACGGTACTCTGCTGCACAACACATTTGTACAGGGTTTCCGCTTGGTCTGGAAATTTGAGACCTTTTCCAGTCGGGGACAATTCATTTTTGGCTGTTTTCGGGAGAAGTCCAGCAAAATGAACAATTAGTCTGGAAAAGTCAGGGGAAAATGGAATCCAACAGTCTGGAAAAGCTGTGAAAAATGAAGAAACAATCCAGTTGCATTGACCAGGGAGGAAAAGTGATGTTTCAGCCAGCTTCACATCCCAAATGAAAACCCTTCGAAAAAAGACAAAAACACAGGTGTGTCTTTCAAAGAGAGCTGTTCAAGTTCCACTTACTCAATTGCAAGAAGAAGCCACTGTAAAAAAGCAGAAAAAAACGTGAAATGGTCTGGAAAATGGACAAAAGTTCCGGGAAAGTCGAGGGAAAATTTTCAGGACCAAAGTGGGAACCCTGATTGGAACAAGTGAACAGGCGCACAATAGGGCTTTGGCGCCGTGTAGTTCTGTTGCGTTGAGCTGGATATGGACAGCAAGCAGAGGTGGGGGACCCATTTCGCAGGCGGCGCGCCCACCAGAGCCGCTCCCCAGTCGGATCAATCATCGCCGCGCAAATTCAGCTTCATGTGATTTTGCAGAACAGAATCCGAGTCTTCCGCACCGCTGCGTCCGTTGCTCCCGACATATTTGTCGTGAGTCCTCAGTCCCACAAATGACGAAATTTCCAGTTTGAGGGTCTATCTTTTGAGCGATCACTCTGTCGGGGGTGCACGCCAAAGTGATACTCGTATTTCGCCGGTTTTTTTTTTGTCTTTCTAACATGTGAGCACAGTTCTCGTGACTGGTGTATTTGCTTCAGCACTTGAATTGTGCTGTGTCTACAGCAGTTTTTTGGACGAAAACGGACAGGACACGTGCGCGTACCGACGAGTAGTTGTTCCTCTGGGCGAGTCTTTTTGTTGTTCTTTTCAGCCCGTAGCATTTGCACGACGGGCTTGGTACAATCGCAATGGTGTTGTCCAGCGTGTAGTGTGTGGACTGTTGGTTTGCTTGCTTTCTTTTATATTGTTTGGAAGGGGGGTGAACCAATAGTACGTACGTATTACCTACCACCCACCCACCCCAGTTACAAAATTACCACTTCCTGGTGGGCAGCTGCAGTGGCCTCTTTGCTGGAACAATGCCTGTTGTGAGCACTGCCTGCGGTGAGGAGCCGGCCGCGGGCTCGTTGATCTTTGATCTCTTGTTGATGTTGATCGACACTTGAAAATTTCAGCCGCACCTCACGACGAGGTCTGCAAATTGTGTTTGCACATCGTTTGACAGGGTCTGCAGTTGAGCCCGGAAGATCCATGTGCATGTTTCACGGCAGGAGCAAATTGGGTTCCCGCTGTAGTCGCTTGAGATGGCTCCTCTATTTAGGTATCGATTGTTCAACTGGAGGGAATAGGCTCTGTGAGTGGAATATCTTTGGTGGGAGAGGAAAGTGGGATTGTTTTTCGTGTTGGTGGCAGAAGGGACGGAATATTTTCAGTGTTTGTAGACGAACAGAGACCTGTGTCTTAGTGCTACAATGGGGAGGACAGTTGTCCGAAGGCATCTCCTTTTCGTGGCACATTTCTCCGAACAACGAAGGTGCGGCGGAGGTGCGTGGCGCCCGCACAATCAGGGTCAACAACCGTTTGGCTCAAGAACGGACGGAGGATGGAAAACAATGTCGTGAAGCTTTTGACTCCACTTTGGCTTCAGTTTTCTGCTGCTGTAAAACCTGAGCAGGTGTACGGCTGAACTGCCGCATCTTACAGTCCGCCCATCGGCTTTGGCTGATGAATTAATCTTCCTGGATCATTCAACTGTGTTGTCGAGCCACAAGGAAATAAAACGTTCTGAGCGCATTCTGAGAGACAGTCCTCAACAGTCGTTTCACCGATGAGTTTGTCGGGAATGATTGAAAGTCTGAAGCTGCGCTGAGCTGTTTTCTCTGCGAGGGCCCGTGTCTCTCCCACTGCTCACCTCTCACAGATCAGCAGGACGGAGCTTGGACGCGAGCCTGAGACGGCGCAGACGGGAACACCGCGCTGCTGCACTGTGTTTGGGTGGAAGACAGGCAAAACATTCAGTCGTTCAGTGATGCATCTGATCTCACCACTTGGTGTCAGGTCGACTGAAATTGCAGCAAAAAGTGTTGTCCATGGTGGAGTATTTTTGTGTGTAGTAATGGGACAAGTGAGCTCTGGAGAGTAAAGGATTCCAATACTGTTCAATGCTCCACCGTCTCAGGTCCTTCAGTTGCTGTATGTCAGCATTCGTCACTGGTTCAAAACGATGCGCTGGAAGCGGCTTTTACGAAACTGCATTGAACTCCAGTGGACTCCAGTAGGCTTGGAACAGGAAATGTGCTTGGATATTAGCTATATGGAAAAATCATCATTTTCAAAGTGGGCCCAGGAAGCCTTTTCCAGGATCCGGATGTTTTCCGCTGAAACATTTCGCAAATCTGCTCCATCAAACGCGGGCAGCTGAGGAAGGTTGTCGACGTGAACAAAACAGGGACAATTGGTCACGTGCATTGAGGGGAGGCATGGACGAATGCAAGAGATTCCTTCCGTTGCCGCTGAAGCTATTCCCACCAGGTTGGTCGACATTTAGAACTTCGTTCGTGAGGAAGGAACGGAGCGACACCGAGCTTTTCACCGCTCGACCACATCCCTGCCGAATGGACTGAGTTTCTGTGTGCAAAAATAGTTTTCCGTCATTTGTGGTGCCTTTCTCCTTCGTTTCTTGTGCAACTCATGTCGATTCAACGTGCAAGTGAGATGTCCTCCAGAATCGGTCAAAAAGACAGTTTTGTCCCGTCAAAATGCGATTCAGATGCAGCAACGTTTGCATGCAAGCTTTCCACTGGCAATGGCGCGTGAAGCGTGCAAAAGTTTGGAAAAGAGCAAATTGACAAGAACGACGTTTTGTGGCGTGCACGCAAAGGCTGACTGGGAAATCGACTGAGTTGATTTCCTGTCAGGATCTGGCTACAGACAAATATTGCATCGTCTGTGAATTAGGTTCCGTCACAAAGCTAACGAGAAGCAGTGCTCAAGGCAACTGCAGTGCGAAGTCCCTTGCAGCGTTGCAGTGGCGTTAATGTCATCAATTCTTCCTTGTTTATCAATTCTTCCTGGTCCTCCTTG
>JAAUXT010116953.1_pt1 | contig 25118 bp, 22 predicted proteins | sample 7278171 | NCBI WGS metagenome assembly JAAUXT01 (sample SAMN14350112, study PRJNA611818) | marine sediment metagenome | isolation source: surface marine sediment (1.8m) | place: French Polynesia: Moorea | collected 2018-08
CTCACACACACAGAGCACACACACATTGACGTGCGCACACATACACACACACACACACACACACACACACACACACACACACACACACACACAAACTAAATGGTAGGTTGACTTGGAATGTTTCTGAGGGACGCACTCTCGTGCACACAACAGAGAAGATCAGCGGGTCACGTGATCGCGATGACCAAAGCTTCGTGGGTCGCTCAAAATGGACTGGTCACTGCCAGGGACAGTTTCTTGGGTGTCTTTTTTTCAAATGCATTTTTGTCATTTTTGTGCCACGTGTTTTTTCTCTAGATTTTGAAAGACGTGCCCAGGATGGGGTCGCTAATCTCGATATTCGAGCAGCAGGCCGTCCAACAGGTATACGTCTCACCCCGCGTCTTCTGCTCGCAGGGTCCGCGCATGGCAAACGCGATTTTGCACCAGAACTGTGTATTTTCCATTTGAGTCTCAGCATGGCGTGTGCTCTCAGCTGGGCGTGCGCAAAACTTTGAAATTCTGGTGTGAATAGCGTTTGGTGTGGGCGGACCTGAAGGCTACTCTCCCATCCACACTCCAGGGGGTTGCCTCACTGCTGCTGCAAATGCGTTGCGAGGTTCCAAAATTCGATTTTTTTTCGGGGGGGGGGGGGTTATTTCAAATCACTTGCGGTGATGCAAGAGGGACTGAAGCGCAATTTCTGCACAGAAAGAGGCAGTTCCCTGGAGTGTGTCCTGTTGCTACTAGCCTTAGCTCTTGAGCTGCATTTTTGAATGAAGTGTGTTTTCTATTTGATTATGTTTCCAGATTCACATAGATATTCCCAGGATGAGCCCTCTCATCTCACTCTTCAACCAACATATCGTGCAGCAGGTAGACTTGACTCCGGCCACAGGCAGGGCCAACAGTCGGTGGCACTTCCCAGGAAGCCGTGTGACTTTTTTCCTTTTCCGTAAAAGGCGTCTTTTTCTTTTCACGCGCCACTATTTGTCACATACAGCTGTCGCACGGAATTCTGGGAGACGTACGGGGTCATTAGTACTGGTCGGGAAGCTTGGTCTTGGCCTGCACTTGAGTAGAGATCTGGTGGTTCGAGTTTTGCAGGAAAATTTGGAGTTCTGCAAAAAATGTGAAATGTTGTGCCTGTGGTCAAATTTCTAGTCCAAGAGCAGCCAAACAAAAGTTGAACGATCGTGAAACGGAAAGGTTCTTGTTTCTTTTTGTCCGGCGTTGCCAAGGTTGTCAGGAAGGGTTCTTTTCTCTTTTTGTTTGAAAATGCTTTGGTGCAGAAAGGAAATGGTATTTATTCAGACCTGAGCTTTCTTCGTTGTATCAAATTAAGCCACGGAAAAATTGTGCATTTTGCCACAAGGTTGTAGAATCTAGAAACTGGTACTCGTACCGTGTGGATTGCGCTTCCAAGTGTGAAACACTCAACAGCACATTTGCTGATATTGTCAGTTTTACCGAGGGAAGAAAATCGAACAGATCAAGCGGTGACAGCAACAACTTGGTGATTGCTTTTGCCTTTGTGGACCGTGATCTCCTGTGGTTGTTGGTCAACGTTGCTTTCAAGATATGATCAATCCTTTTTCTTGGCTCTGTCACAGTCCAAGTCAATGTTGGGTCAACTGTGCACGGGCGGACCGCCTTGCAATCGCCGTGATTTGCCCTGACTCAGCAGACAGACAGGGTGGGGGGGGGGACAGGTGGCAGTAAAAAGAAGGGGTGGCTATTTTTTGTTCTCACAGCGGCCAAAAATTTATCACGTTTGCGTTGTGGAACAAAAAGAGACAAGTGTGTGAGTTTCTCCAAGTGTCACGTGTCACCCAGAAATTGGGTTGTGGTCAATGAAGTTTCCTGATCTTGCAATGATTGAGGCTAAGATTTATTCGTCGGCTCATTTCGTCACCCCATCAGTTTTGGATGTTTGTGACATTCAGTGTTGTTTCTGTTGTGTTTTGCGTTCTTCTGACCTTGTGGTTTCGACTGCCATTTTGTTTCCTCTTCTCTGAACTGCGAACCATATTCGTTGTTTTTCCCCCTCTTTGACGTGTGGCTTGTCCCTTCAAAGAAATGTTCATAAATGCCAGGAAAATTCGGAGTTCACACAGCTTGGAAGCTACGGCAGGCTGGTTTCGAGGCAAAACTGCGCGTGAAAATTGCTTGACTGCCATGGTGAACCTTGTTTGCTTCAGTAGAAAGGTGCAGTGCAGTAGCTGTTCATTTCGTCACTTCGCACGTGGCTTTTTCCCGTTGCAGAATCCCTTGAGGAGAAATTCCTGTGTGTGTGTGTGTGTGTGTGTGTGTGTGTGTGTGTGTGTGTGTGTGTGTGTGTGCGTGCGTGTGACCCGGCGTCTGTGTTTCATTGATTGTTGCCTTGAGCCTGACCGCAGGCGTTGTATACACGAGCTGTGCTCATGAACCTCCGCACGTGGAAGTGTGTCGTTGTGAGTCTGTTGCCATGGATCGCAAATCGGCTGTGCGCATGTTGCCATGACAACCAGACACTTCCCCCTGTGCATCTCCACCACCACACCCAACCCTTTGTCTCAACGAGTGTTTGAGTGACTTCTCCAACCTCTTCATTCCTTTCGCTGTTTGTGCGTGGCAAACTGAGTTTCTTCGCGCACGTGGCGACACCCTTCCCACAACGTGTGTGTTGTTGTTGCAGATGTTCGAGCGCATCCTGTACATCTGGGCGATCCGCCACCCTGCGTCCGGCTACGTCCAGGGCATCAACGATCTCGTCACACCCTTCTTCGTCGTCTTCCTGTCCGAGTTCGTCGGCGAAGGTGAGGGCCGCGTTCGATTTGTCAATCCGAACAGCGATTCCGAATCCCAGTTTGGTTTGCGCAGACAAAAGCAGAGAGGAACCCACTGCACAATGAGGCAGATGAGTCATTCTGCTCGTTCCTGAGACACCCAAGACACGAGTGGAAGAAATCTGTGACAAATCCTCTGACGGTGCCAGAAAGGACGACACAAATCTTGTGCAGAATATTGAGCCTCCACTTTTCTGCAGACAAAAGCATAGAGGAGTGCGACGTGGCGTCGCTGCCGCCGGACACGCTGCGCACCATCGAGGCGGACTCGTTCTGGTGCTTCTCGAAGCTGCTCGACTCGATCCAGGATAACTACACGTTCGCTCAGCCGGGGATCCAGCTCAAGGTCAACGCGCTCAAGGACATCATCTCCAGGGTCGACAGTGAGTGCGGGACAGTCATTGGGGAGCTTTGGTTGCAGCACGTGCGACGTCGCCGTGTCACGTGGCATTGCACCCTGGAAAAAGGGTGCTGAATTTCCTGCGCTCTGGATTGCGAGACCTTCCTGATTTGAATCACTTGTTAGACTAAAAATAGCTTCTGTTTACACCATTCTATTTTCAAATGGGTTCATGACATGATGAGAAACTGAACATTGTTTTCAAAATTTCAAAAAGGGCAAAATTGATTTCCAGCCTGTAATGCCACACCGCACGTGGCACGGGGACATCGCACGTGTTGCAACTCACCAGGTTCAAACGTGAAAATCTCGCGAGACGTGGATCACGCTTGTGTCTCAACTGAAAGTGACGCGGAGTTTTTGGAAACGCAGCAGATTGCAAGTCTCACGCTGTTCCCTTTGTGTATATCGCGCGCTTTGTCGGACACTCCGGTATCAAACGCACAGGTTTTCACGCTGTGTGAACACAACGCGCTTTGTCGGACGAAACGCGCGTGTCTCCACGCCTGCAGACGCTCTTGTTTGATTTGCAGACGCGCTGCACCGCCACCTGGCGGCGCACCACGTGGAGTACCTGCAGTTCTCGTTCCGCTGGATGAACAACCTGCTGATGCGTGAGATCCCGCTGCGCTGCACCGTGCGCCTCTGGGACTCGTACCTGGTGAGGACGCTGCGTCGATCACGTGAAGATCACAAGAAGATTCCGGTGAAATGAAATGGGGAGACACCCCAAATTTTTGACACGGGTGAAACGAAATGGCCAGACAGGGAAACCAGGAGACACGGGTGCCTCATCATTTCAATTTTGACCTGAAATGGCTAGACACTCATCAAGACTTCGAGTGGCTTGTGCCAATTGATATCAAATGTGTGAGTTGAAATGAGGAGGCATGAGGTGATGGATAGAAACCCCACAGGCAGACCTGCCTGCCCTTCGGCAGAGAGCCTTCACCCCGTGTCAAAAATTTGGGGTGTTTCCCCATTTCGTTCCACCGGGAGCGGGGCGATCTTGATTTGGCGCGCTTTTGTCCGACCCGATCCGTGCAAGTAAAAACTGGCGCGGGTCAAGCACTTTTGGTTGAGGCGTAGGGACAGTTCAGATTAAAATTGCTCTTGGGCACATTGTTCCTGCATTGTTACGAAGGTATGTTCTCCGTGTTGGCAACAAGTGTCCTGTACCAGTGGCTCGTTCCCCAACCTGTTGCGCGATCTGATTTTGGAATCTTGTGTCAACTTTTCTCATTTGTAATTTTCAGTCTGAGACGGGAGACTTCGCGAGTCTGCACCTCTACACGTGCGCTGCCTTCATGCTCAAGTTCGCTGATGATATGAAGCGCGAGAAAGACTTCCAGGTGAGACCCCCCCTCCCCCTCCCCCCCCCCCACTCCACACACAATCCCACACGTGACTCCAGAGTTTTACTTCTCAGTGAAAGGGTCATCAACCTGTCGAAAAGGCTTCACCCCACGAAAAGGTTTCTCAGCTGGGCCAAATGCAACGCGTCATGCTGAAACGCGATGCTGCATAAGTCAGCTGTCCGTTCAGATTTGGTGAAGAGCTGATGACAGCTGTTGCGTTGTACCCATCACAAACGAACCCACAAGAACACGTGTTTTTTGCGACACGTGGCCTGGTTACTGGTCGGCAGACCAACAGATTGAGTGACATCTTTACTTCTCGCAGGGGCTGATGATCATGCTGCAGAACCTGCCGACTCACAGCTGGTGCAACGAAGAGATTAACCTCCTGCTCGCAGAGGCTTACAAACTCAAGTACATGTTCGCCGACGCGCCTAAACATCTCGGCGCTGCGCCGAAAAAATAGCGCTGACTGCGGAAGAGAATGTACTGTTCGCGCATGCGTACAGCAACTCTCTTCCTGACGCGTCCACCGGAACACCGTGAGTCGTGAGTTTCGGGTCACTGTTGTCAGCTGAGACCGAAGCATCGTGTGCCGCGCATGCGCGCTTGACAGATGGCGCTGCGTTGCGGAGGCAAAACTGGAGGCGCATGGATTCCTGGGGTGCGTCCCAAATCGCACCGTCTGTTGAAAAAAAACTGTCGCCCTGAAGCGTTGTCTTCATATCAACGTGAAAACGAACCGAAGAAGGGATGACAGTGTGTGAAGCGACAACTCCAGCGCGTGGAGCGAAGACAGCGCATGCGTCCAGGTGTGTGCGCATGCGCGTGCGCGTGCGCGGTGGCAGCGAGTCCAGAGTCAGGTTCGGGAAGGTGAGATGGTGCAATGAGAGTTCGCACGGGCAGCGTGTGACGCCTCAGACGAAACCGTTTCGTTCAACTGAAATCTGCTCCACTTGAAGATGTACAAAATTCCACGGCCAGAAACACCGCACAACTTGCTGGTCAAGCCATATCACCGTTTGTCTCATTTTGCACTTGTTTTTCGTTCCCAGCATCAGTGGTGGTGTCAAAACCACACCCTTCAAAAATTGGCCCAGAAATTTTCGTGTTTTGTTTGACGCACGTGATAATTTTGATACAAGCGCGGACAAGGAGGAAAAGGTTTGTCCATCTATCTGCCGTGATAAGTGTTGCAATGAATGCAGCTTGAAAGTCTTGCTGCTGGTTTCTTCATGCCAAAAAACGTACACCGGTGAAAGTTGTTTGGCGGAAAGAAATTCGGGAATTTGAACAGAAGTGACCACTTGGTCGACAATGTTGTTTCATTTGGGTCGCAGTTATCCAAAGTCGTGTCGAAGGAGAGGATTCAATGCCTGGACAATTGTCTTGGGATTTCTGTTGCTGATGGCGACATATTCACAGATTCGGCAAGGCTGCGTTGTATTTCGATTTCGACCCCCTGCACGTTCTCAGTCGTACAATTTTGTTTGCACTGACCAGTTTGTTGTACATATGGTGTAAAAAGTCACTGTACAATCTGTGGATAAAATTCGTTTCAACGGCTGCGAAGTGTAACTTCAAGGCGCGTTCGAACTGCTGGCTCCTTGGCGAGGTTTCTGTGCTTGGCTCGTACTTGTTGAAAAGTACCACAGCGCAGACTAAAGAAACACGTTGGTCTCAAGGGAAAAGGCAGTTCTCTTTATTTTCAAGGTCGTGTGCCAGATAGATCTGAAGGTCTTTTGTCGAAAATTGTCTTGCAATGCCCGTTGTAGCGGCGGTAAATTCACTTGTTGGCTGTGTCATCTTGCACAAAACGAAAGGTTCCTTGTCATTTTTGCAGCCCGTGTCCACCGTTGCGTCCGAATGTTTGTGGACGAGTTTCAATGGGAAACCTGAGTCAGATCCAAAACACAAAATGGCGTTTGGCGGACGCGGGCTGAATGCGCCAGCAAGCATTCTTGTTGGTTGTTGGAAAAGCGTTCACAGTCGAAAGGCGAAACCGACGAGCAAAGCTGCGTGTTTCTTTATTGTGAAGAGATTCCCACAGCGTTTTGCCTGTCCTGACCTCAGTTTTTTTTTTGGAACGTTTTCATTTTTCTGCAACACAAATCACTCTTCCGGCACTTGGCTTTCGTTTTCCGCCATCAGTGACGATGTTGGTTGTTTTGCTTGAAGGTGGTTTGTTTATTTCACCAAAAAGGATTTGTAATAAACACGAAAATGTGAGAACAAATGTGTGCGTTCATTTTGGTTTGTCTTTGGCTGTGCCAACTCCAAATGAATGAATGAAAACAACGACCAGATTGACAACATTTCCAAAACACCGAACTGACTGAGAAAAGACGTTCCCTTTGCAAAGTTTTGGACAAACGAGTACTTGCTGAGTTCTTTCGCAAAGCATCGAAGTTTCTTTCTTTTCTTATTTCTCTCCTCAGTCTGCGTACTCGGCGCAGGTGCGCTCTACCCGACAGTCGGGGCTTGTGTCACCGCACTGAGCTGCGTGCATTCGGACCTGCAAACAAACGAATCGTTGTTGACAGAACTTGTGCACGGTCTGAAGAATACGTATGGTCATCGTGTGTGGTTCTATACAAATTCGGCAGACGAAAGCTGTTCGGGAAATAGAACCATCTGTTGCGTCCCAGTTTCAAATTTGGCTCACAAGAGTGACACGTGTTCATTGAAGTGTGAACACAAAGAGAAAAAAATTATATTCACGTATTTTCTTCAAAACTGAAGCGTTTTGGGTCAAATTTACAACAAAATACCACAACTCAGAACTTCGCATGCAAAAGTAATCGTAAACTTATGCGTCGGAAATTCTGCACATCACAAGGTGTCAGTGGATCGATGACGTCACAACCAAAATGTCGACTTCCACGATGCAAAACAGCAATTTCCGCTATTTTAAAGAGCAGTTTGCAGCTGCCCTGGGAAATAGCAGTGTCGTGGTGAAAGTGGTATGTGTGGCAGTATGCATAGGGTACTGTTTGACCTTTGCGGAAAGCCTAATGGACCATATTACAGTGACCCCTGGCCATGTCATTCCTCCAAACTTCGCCTTTTGGACATACCTCACGCAAAGCTTCGTGGAGACTCACATTTGGATTGTTATCGTGGATATTGGCATTGCCATTTTGTACGGAAAGCTCCTGGAGCCACTGTGGGGTGCACTGGAGATGTTGATTTTCTACGGCGTGGTGAATACACTGGTCGCTTTCCTCACCTGCTGTGTCTACCTGTTCGTGTACCTGGCCACGAAAAACGAAGCTTATTTGTTTGACACTCACATCTGTGGACTGGCGGGCTACATTGCTGGATTCTCCGTGGCTGTGAAACAGGTGATGCCAGATCACGTGTTAGTGAGCACTCCATTTGGGAAACTGCGCAACAAGCACATTCCGGCGCTGCTGCTGTACGGAGCGATCATCGCGCGACTCCTCGGGATCGTCGACGGACCCTTCCCCATCATGCTCGCCTCGGGACTCGTCGTCAGCTGGGTCTACCTGCGCTTCTACCAGAAACACAGCAACGGGAACCGCGGCGACATGGCTGACAACTTCGCATTCGCAGGGTGGGTGTCTCTCTGTCTTCATGAAGAGTTTGGAAGTGAGTGGGCGAAGCCAACTGAGCCTCAAAAAGCCTTCGTGGCACGCTGCAACAGAAGCTCCAGCCAAATGTGTTCTTTGCCCACAAATATAAGGGTCAAAACGGGACCTTGGTGACTCCTCGGGCGTTAGAGCACAGGAGAACAGCCGAAGTGAAAATGCTGCGCCCCGAAGTGTGTGGAAAGCCACACACTACAATCGCACCGGGTTTCATTTTATCTCGTGCTTCTGTTGCAGGTTTTTCCCGGACACGACGCAGCCTTTCATCGGCGTCATATCCAACACCATATTCAGCTTCCTCGTGCGAATACGCATCTGCAAAAAGCCGCAGCGCAAGTACGACGTGAGCGCGCCGACGACCATCACCGTGTCGCTGCCCGGGACCGACCCGCAGGACGCTGAGCGGAGGCGGTGAGTCGCGTCAGTCTTCCGCCACACACATACACACACACACGCATGCACACACACGCACACACACACGCATGCACATACACGCACACACACATGTATGCATGTATACACACAGACACACACACAAGCACACACACACACATGGGTGCATGCATACAAACACACACACATTCACAGACACACACACACACACACACACACACACACACGTGGGTGCATGCATACAAACACACACACATTCACACACACACACACACACACACACTGCAACATTACGCCAGGTGCTGTTTTGTTTGCATGTGCTGTGCAAAACTTCATCCTGCCATGCCATTTGCTGTGACGTGAGATTCACGTCGCACATTTCAACGCTGTCGTGTTTGCGTTGCAGGCAACTGGCCCTGAAGGCGCTGAACGAACGACTGAGCAAATCGGACCAGCCCAGCGTCACGTGGCCCTCCCTGGATGAGCCGCAGGAGACGTCCACGCCTATCAAGGTGAGAAAATGACCTTCAACATCGTGAAAATCCCTCTGATACGGAGATCTGCTGAGGAGTCAACGGTTTGCAAAACCAAGTGCTCTTCTCGTCAGTGAAAAACAAATTTCATTCAAACTCTTGCAGCCAACAAACGGCGGGAACGGGAAGCCGGCGACGCCGTCCATTTCCACGAGCGTCGAATCAAGCGACGGACCAGCTGCTACGTCGGAGCCGAGCACAGCCGAATCCGCGACGAAAACACCCGAAGTGCACAAGCCCGGCGACGCCAGCTGAGGAAGCACAGAATTTTGGACTGTAAAATCGATTCGTTGACAATAAATCAACGCGCGGTGTGGGTCAAGTCTCGTTTTGCCGAAAAGGGCGGGCGTAGCTCTGCAGTCGTGCGCTGGCGCCGTGGGCCAGCCTTGTTTCCGCGCGTCACAGTACGAGGAGGATCCCAATGCTGACAGTGCAATGACCATGTATCACCTTTACATTGGAGGGGTCAACTCAGCGATTTGTGGCCACAGAATAGTGTCAACTCGTGATAATTTCTGAGTGCACAAGGTGATACAACATGCACTGCACCGTCAGCATTGGGATCCCCCTCGTACAGAAGCGCAACACCGTTCACACATCTGGGATGGGGTTTCCACGAACTGGAATTAGAATAGTGAGCTCAGTCTGTGACACACCATTGTGACCATTGTGCGCCAAAGCGCGTCAGTGGGAACGCGTCTTCGTGCATCTGTACCTGTTGTGGCTTCGTGTCCAGACTTGAAGTTTCCGTTGTTTTCCCGCGGTCTTTTCCGTTACCATTTAGGCTTATTGCAATCACTATCGGTTGTGTTACTGTCCTTGTACCGATCAGCACAGGCACTGGGGCGAGGGGTGGGGGACTGTGCACTCTCTGCACAGTTCCCCCACCCCATTCGCGAACTGTGCTGAGCGAACTCTACAGAGCAACTGAGGTGGTCCCGCAGAGTTAGGAAGCGCTTAGGACCGCGGGCGTTCTTGGCGCCAACCTTCTTGTTCTTGGCTGCATGTTGCACTGTTGCTGGGTTCTTGTTTCACTGCGATAAATGTTTGTTGCTGGCAAAATGTTTTGTTGGGCGAAGCAAGAGTGTTGCTCACACAAAGTTGCTGAGAACGGGTTTGTCCATCATTGTTCAACTTTGTTCAGTTCTTTCTTGCGTGTGGAAGACTTTCCCAAGGCACCGATGTGGACACTGTGCACGTGAACACACTGTGTAACAATAGGTTTGCTTTCAACAACATTGAAATCAACGGTATCCCACCCCCCTCTCATTTCCTGCCACAACGCTAGAATCTGAGAAGGGTTCCCTATGTCTTTGGACTCACTGCGAATTCAACATTCTGCAGATCTGTCACTTGTGGTGTTTGCCCAATGGGCTTCGTAAAGTTGGTGTACGTCGCGTCACGTGAGTAAGCGTTGCTTCTGGTGTAGGAATGGGTGTGAACGTGTGTGTTGTTTTTGGTGTCTCTCCCTTCGTGCGACTGGTTTGTATTTGGAGGCTTGGTGCTGGTAGCCCTTTCATTTGTTTGTACCAAAAAGGTTCGCTTGTTTGTTGTCATTTAGATTTGTGACTGCACGGGTGACCAAAGTTTCAAATGCCAGTGGCGTCTTGGGTGTGAAAGGAGCAGTGACGTCATGTGTTTTTGCTCACGAAGTTTTGCTTGTCGTTGATTTCGTCTCTGTGAAGTCTGCCTCTGAAACAGGATGTTCTTTTGTCAGATTCGTTGTTGTTTCCCACCAGATGTCAACACTGTGTGAAGCGTGAACAATTTCGGGGGTCAAATGTTCTCGGGGAAAATTTCCTCGTCTGTTCATTGGGTTCCTGTCACTTCCTCTGCAATAGTTTTGTACAGTTCTTGGTTTTGTCACCAACTGTGGCTTTTGTTGTTACGGTGATTGTGTGCTGCACGTGTGCGACATCTGGTGGTAGCTCGAAGATGTCGGCCTCACTCGCTGTGCAGACGTCGGTGATGAACAAACGTGGTGTGTGCAAATGAATCGACCTGTGTTAAAAACTGGACACTTGTACAAATATACTATTTATACAATACACAGTGGGTTCATTGTTTTATCGCTCAGCTGTCACCAAATTGACTTGAGCGAAAATGACGCGCAAGAAGCAAGTCAAGACAATTGTTGATTTCTTCAGATCACAGCCGATTGTTTATTTTCATCACCACAGCAAATCGGAAGAACCCAACAAAACCCAGATCAAGCAAAACAAAGATTGTCAACAGTTTCTGGCAAACAGAGTGAACCGCAAGTTGTTCCACCTCGGGGGTGGGGGGTGGGGGGGTGGCACAGCCGAAATGATGGTGTGCAGTGAAGGGAAGCGAGGATGTGTTCGGGGTGCAAATCCCAAGAGGTCACCCCTCAGTGACCACCCCTCTCGCAACCGCACCCCTCCGTGGAACGCAAACCTTCCCTTCATTGCCCCATGTCAGCCCCCCCCCCACTCCGTGCAGCTCCCGCCCCACCGTGCGACCAAGGCGAGGGTGCACTGAAGGGGCGGTCCACCGAATGAATGGGATTGCTGTTGGAAGTAGTCTCACAAAAAGTTTCTGCTCGTGTACATTGAAAGCAGACTGAACCGCGACCAATGAAGGCCCTGCAAATCGACACAAACCAAACAGATCCAGAAGTGCTGTTCCAAACTTGTGCAACTTCGCACCGACAGAAATTTGGTGTGATCACAAAACGGACACCAGAAACTTTTGGTTTTGGTGGGAACGGCACGAAAATCGGTCAGCTGAAAAGACCAGAGTTCAGTGTCTCTTCATTGTCTCCAGGTAGTGTTTCTGTGCAAGATAAGCGTTCTGCACACTCTCACTCTGCGTGTAGTACCGCGCCATGTCCTCGTAGTAACGAGCTGCGTGAGCATGCGCAGCCGACCAGGACCGGAAGTACGCCGCGTAGCTGTCCGCGCCCCCTGCCGGTGGAGTCCAGAAAGGAGAAGGCCAAGACGCCGTACTGTAGGCAGTACTTCCGGGACCGCGACTGGAGTAATACTGATAAGCAGAATACTGGTTTGGTGGACCGGTTGGGAGGCTGTTTGGCAAATTATTGGCCGAGCTGCCACGGGTGTTGGACTGTTCCTCTTCACTCTCGCTTTCTGAATCACCCTCGCTGTCTTCGTCTTCCTCTTCAGATTCACTTCCGTCCAGCTCCTCAGATTCGCTTTCTTCATCGCGCTCACTCTGTTCTTCCTCACTGGACGATGAGTGCTCTTCCTCTTCCTCGTCTGACGAAGACTCCTCTTCACTTTGGCTTTGGTTCTCTTGCAACTTTGTCGGCGGCTCAACCTTTCTCAATTCCACCCACTTGTTCATTTTGTCGGCTTTGTTACTCCTTTCGTCCGAGTCTTTTACAACTGGTTGCCAAGAGTTCAATGGGTACATTTGAGCGGGTGGTTTCTCGTTGCCTGGACAACCCATTTGCGCGTCCTGTGGAGCAAGACCAACATCACTTCTTCGTTGATTGTTTTCGCGGTTTACAATACTCCTGGGATCCGGTCTGTTGCTCCCGTTTCTTTGGTTTCTTTCACTTCCCTTGGACGATACGAATTTGGTGGTGTTTCTTGAAGAAGTCTTCCCAGCATTTGAACTTCCACTTCCCCCACGTGAATTCTCAGATTCCTTTTCCAAAGGAACAATTTCTCTGGTTCTCCGGCCAGCCTGCTGAGGGTCCTTGGGTGGGTGCGCGCCAACACGACGCTCTTCAGACGCGTTCGCGCGGTCAAGGTCAAGGTCAGCATTTCCCTGCACGGAGGAATTCGACTGATGGGTGCGAACATCGTTGTCATGGTGACCTGCGACGCCATCCGCATCGTCACTGGGCGTCACATTTGGAGGCAGCCTCGTTGTGGTTTTCTGACCCTGCACATGCGCGTCAGGTGCAGAAGTACGAGGAGGTGCTGAAAACGCCGGCACCGCAGAACACGCAAGGTCCGGAAGTGGCTGCGACTGGGACGCAACTGCTGCGACGCCACCACGCAGCACGTGCGGTGAGTATCGGATGTATATCTGTTCAAACAGGCGTTCAGCGGCGTCCACCAACGCCTCTTCATCTTCTCGCAATGTGTCAACGTCAGACACGCCGTCGCCATCACATGCGTTCGGCTCTGCGTCTCCTGCGTCACCCGCTTTTCTGTTGTGTTTCAGTCGTTGTCCAGACAACAACTCTCTCACGTCTTCACTGTCTGGCTCAGCATTCTGTTCGATAGCAGCCACGCTTTTCGTCTCCGTTTCGGGGCAAACATTCTCTCCTTGTTCCTTGTTTTCTTCTTCAGAATCGCACGCAATCAGGAAATCTTGAAGACTTTTGGTGGCCTCTTCCAGAGAGATGTACCCACCGCCAGGTGGCGCACTGCTGTCATCTTCCCATTTCGTCACCTCGTGTCGCAAGTTTTTCACAAGTTCTGCCTCGGGTTGAGAGTCCCACGGAGACACCACCTCAGGAACGCTGACGCCGTAGTTGAATCCTTCACCGTTCTCTTCACACTGTTTTTCAAGTTCTTCTCGTTTGGTCACAGGAGCCTCATCGTTTCTGCAGATCTTGTCCCCGGCAACGGGCCGCAGCATTTTGTCTTTGTTGTAGTCCACAACGTTGGTCAACAATGCCCCCAATGCAAGCGACTGTCTCCCGAGTTTCCCTTCCTTGTTGCGGTGTTTCTCCTTTGCATTGTCCGGCACACTTGTCTCACTCGGTTCATCTCGTGCGTTTCCGTTATTCTCAGCGCCACCTGCTGTGTGAACGGGTAACTGGACCTCAGGCATTTTCAACCCATTTTTCTCGCTTTCCTTCTCTGACACAAGACTTTCGCTGACATCAGGCTCCAGGCCATTATTAACTGCAACGTCACTGTTTTCTGTTGTCCCGCTGAGAACTTCGGCTGAGTTGTCGGGGTCCTGAGGGCGTGCTGCGTCGCTCTGCGTGGTGGGGTCAGCCTGACCCAGCAGCGCAGTTGGGTTCACCCGCTCCACAGTCACGATGTCGTCTATTGTGAGGTAACCGGAGCTGTGAGCCAAGTCCGACGGCACGGGGTCTGCAAAAGGAAAGGGTCAAAATCATTCAGGATGAACTGAGTCGCAGAGGTTCATGTCACATACGAACTACTCGTATCCGAACATCTCTCCTACCCTTCGTTTCAATTCTTGTTGCCTGATAAAGGTTTGATTTTCGTGTTGCACTGTTTCTCGATTTCTTCAGGATCAATTTCTTTCAGGATGAACCAATTTGCAATCTTCTGTTCTCCACGAGGTTTATGTGCTGTCACATACGAACTGCCCGAATCTCTCCCCACTTCTCTCTTTCAATTCTTGTCACCTGGCAAAGGCTTGATTTTCGTGCTGCACTGCTTCTCGATCTCCGTCAGTTCTTCAGCCTCCTTCCCCGTCGCGCACAGGGTCACCGCAGCCCCGAACGAGCCTGAAGGCGAAAAGGACAATCCAAGTGTCACGACTTTTTCCGAATGGTCCACGCGCAGACGTGCGTGTGAATGCACGGCACATTTGATCATCTGCCACACACGTGCGCTCATGACGGTGTCGCCCTTCGCGCGTGCGCACTCGTGCGTGTAACCTCACCGAAGCGTCCTGCCCGGCCGATGCGGTGCAGGTACGTGTGGTGGTCGTAAGGCACGTCCACGTTCACCACCAGATTCACGTGCTCCGCGTCGATCCCACGTGACGTGACGTCAGTCGAGACCAGAACTCGACACTCCAACCGCTGCAACACAACCAAACCGTCACCTGCCCTGTCTTCCCATGCACATGATGCACCTTTTGTCCTGAACACAAGGGGTGCATCTCACACATGGATCTGAGATCATTGTTTCCTTGGGATCTCTTTGAGTTCAAAGTTTGGGTGCGTCTTTTGCTTGGGTGTGACTTGTACTGGGTGAATCCAACACCAATGCATCGGTGGACAGTCTCAAACAGTGTTGGCGTTGAGCACCGCGCATGCGCGCGCACACACACACACGCCGCGCACACGCACACACACCGCGCACACGCACGCACACACACCGCGCATGCGCACGCACCTTGAGTTTCCCCATGGCGCTGAGCCGGTCCTTCTGCTCCTGCGCCCCGCTGATGTACGCGCACGGCCACCCCTGTTTGCGCAGCGACGTGCACAGCGACTCGGCTCTGCGAATGGAATTATGGACGTCGCGGTGATTTGATGACGTCAAAATGGGCTGTGCATTTTGAAACTAAATCTCTCGGGAGCTTCCATTGCACTCAATTTTTACAGACCCAAAAGAACGGAAAGTTACAAAAATGAAAAATTAAACATTCTTACACCTAATTTGGCACACTGACAAGGGTTGTGGTGTGCTCACAACAATACGAGGAGGAATCCACTTCTGCCTTTCACGACCTGATCATGACACCATTGAAATTCACTGATGTCGTAATGAGGTCGCAAAAGACAGAATTGGATTTCCCCTCGTAAGAAAAGCAGGGACCAAAGAAACTGGTTTTCATCACAAGTGCCCAATCGCTTGTCTGAAGCTGAGGCACCTCAAGTGCAACCGGACTTGCCTGGTTCACTGACCTGAATTGGTAGTTGGAGAAGACGAGGCACTGGTTGAAGTTGACGGCGTTCAGTAAGGCCGTCAGCGCCGTCACTTTGCGCTCCAGCGTCACGTGAGCGACGGGGTGGCCCGCGACGCTGCATACGTACTGACGGATCCCTGTGCGACACAGGAAAACAACAATGTGAATCACGACGAAGACAAGTACGAGGGGGATCCCAATGCAGACGGTGCAGTGCATGTTCTCTCACCTTGCGCACTTTGGAATTGGGACGAGTTGATACTATTCTATGAGCACAAATCGATGAGTTGACCCGTCCACCGCAAAGGTGATACAACATGGTCATTGCACCGTCAGCATTGGGATCCCCCTCGAACGAAAGGGATTTACCCAAGCTTCGTCTGCTTCACAAAGAAGTTTTCCACCAATCCGCCTGTCGATGTCCAAGCATCGGTGGATAGTTTTTGAATGCGTGTACCAATGGCACGGTCTCACTTAAATGGCAACGTGTCCTGAAGTACTGACCGAGTAAGGCTGGGTCCAACGCGTTCATGCGCACGTGCGTCGGGTTGCGCATGTAGCTCATCAGGTGGCGCGCCAGGGACTCGGGATAAGTCGCGGACAGCGCCAACATTTGTTTGTTCTCAGGTAATGCCCAGTAGATCCAGCTGAGAACGAAACAGAAATGTCGTGTTTCAATGCAGCTGCGTTTCAATGCAACTGTCTCTGTGGATCAAGCGGCTTCCACTCTTCAGTCGTTCTTCCATGAATTTACTCCGCGCAACAAACATCAGCAACACCAAAGTCGTTTGAAATTTGAGACGAAAATGATCAGGAGGTGGGCAAGCAAAGGAGAAGGGCTCAGCTACATTTCAACTTCGACAAAAGACCTCTACTTCGGTCAATCGACATGTTTGCCTCTCGAAACAAACAGCTCTTGGTTTGCACACACGCCGAAAACAGAACTCCGGCCACGCGTGCTACCTACGCTTGTAACGCAAAACACGCAACCGCTACAGAAAAGAAAACACACGCACTTCACGTCTTCTTGGAAACTTTCTTCTAGCAATTTGTCTGCCTCGTCGAGGATGAAGAGACGGACACTTTCCGTGCGCAGACACCCGTCCTCGATCAACTGCTTCATGCGACCTGTTAAGCACAACATGATGGGTGCGTTGGATCGTTCTGCAGCGTCCTGAGCGTGCGTGGCACACGTGATCAAAACACGCAGATCAGTACGAGGCTTATCCCACTGCTGGCGCGCTACATGTTGATTTATCATGCAAATTTGGCCCTCTTTGTACTGAATGAACAGGGTTAAAAGCACCTTGTGCAACCATCGGTTCATATCCTGATATTTGCATGTAGCGCGCGCCAGCAGTGGGATAAGCCTCATATTTGAACAGTTCTGCACTCACACCTGCACGCACCTGGTGTCCCCACAGCGATGTGGCAGCGCTTCAGCTTCGCCTTGTCCTCCGTGACCGGCAGACCGCCAATGAACGTGTGCGTCGCGAGGCCGGAGACGCCGCGACCCAGCGCCGTGATGACGTCACAGATCTGCACCGCGATCTCACGCGTCGGCGCGAGCACAACAACCTGCAAGACGTCAATCATCAGACACGTGCAGAACATCAGTCATCAGACACCTACAGGACGCCAATAACAAGAAGCAGTGCTCAAGGCTACTGCAGTGCGAAGTCCCTTGCTGGCCAGTAATGTCGTCAATTCTTCCTTGTCCTCCTTGTCTTCTCCATGGGGGGGGGTCTGGTGGGGGAGGGGGTCCAGCAGGGGGAGGGGCAGGGGGCAGGGGACATTTCATCCAACCTGCCATATACTGCACTACCACATGGTGTTTCGCCCTGAAGGGACTTCGCACAATCAGACACGAGGACTTTCACCAGAAGAACTTATATATAAATGTCACTGCAGCTGTCCACAACACTCATAAACAGTGAAGTTTCGATGCGATTATTGGGTCTGAGTTCCATCTGCAATGGTGTTCCTGTACCTGAGTGGAGTTGCTGTGCAGCAGGAGCGACTCCAGCGCCACCACGGCGAACACGCACGTCTTCCCGGTCCCAGACTTCGCTTGTACGATCAGGTCTGAAATGAACATCAGGACAATCAAGTCACGACAAATTTGTGGCAAGATGTGGAACGTGAACAGATTGCAACTGAGGGAGAACGGACACCACCAGGGTCTGGCCACGAGGCGGCATGTTTGTGCAGGACGGTTGTTTTTGAACATTGGAAACGTTTCAGATTTGAACAATTCCTTCAACCTCGTGGCAACGAATCCAAGAGAAGGCTTCGTCAGTTGAACCATGTTGAGCACGCGTCACGTGAACTGACCACAAAGCTGACAACGAGCAGGGCTTTGTCATTGTGAAGCAAACAAAAAATGTCCACATACCCAGACCGCATCTCCCGAGAGGAATCGCTTTGAGCTGAATGGGCGACGGTCTCTCGAACCCGGCCGCCTTGAGTCCCTTCAGAACTGGATCCGACAGAAGCAGACCGTCGAAATCCACGTTTTCTGAAATCTGGACATCGCCTGTTCGTGGCTTTGCGGCGAACTTTTGAGCAACTCCAGTGGCCATTTTGCACTTTAGATGTATTTAACTTGTTCGTGGTTCCTTTATCGCACGTGTAAAGTCCTAACTACAATGAATTTCTACAATTTTCGAACCACATGCCACAAAAACGTTTCCTTCGCCGCCATGTTGCAAATTATTCCGATTCCATCTGTCACGCTGCTCGTGATTGGCTCGAGAAACTTTCGACGAATCAAACAATTCGTCACAAAAATTTTCACATTCTGCGGGACGGGTATTTCCTATTTCCTGTTTGTTCGGCAGGAAGGACATTTTTTCGATACATTGCATATTTGAGCAACAAACAAGCAGAGAAAAGGTCGTCATGTCACACCAAACAGGAATTCAAGGTAGATCTGTTGGTTTCCTGTCACTTTTATGTTGAAAACTTGCCCAGGTTTCTCTTCACCGAGGTTATAAAATCAATGCTGGCCACTACACCCCTTCCTGTTTGCCGGTGCCACTTGGATACACAGACCTGTGTTGCACGTCCTCACGTTCCATCATTTCCAAGCAGAGGATCAAGTTTGTTGGGCCAATGCACGTGTAAAGCAGCATTGGCATCGCGTCTGTCCGAAGATCCCAGCAGTTTGTGCTGTCAAGTGCACCCTGAAGAATTCGGCCTGAAGGGGAAGTCAGAAATCTACAGGGGCTGAATCCAACAGGGCCTTTCACCTGGGCAGAACAAACTGCGAACTTCGAGAGACACTTCACTGTGTCGTCGCCGTGAAGTGAAGTAGAACTGACCATCACACTGAGAAATTTTTGCCTTTGCAGCGTCGGATGATCTCAAGGCTTTCTTCGCTCACGCCAAAGATGGCCACATTCGTCTCATCAAAGTTGGCATTGAGAATGGTGCGTATTCAACTCCTTTTCAGCTGCTCTTTTCATAAAGACTGCAAAAGTTTTGCGTGACAAAGTTCACACAAGTTGCCGTTGCCCAAGGCAGTCAGTGAATGTCTGCAACAAAATCATTTGACCTGTCTGTGTTTGACTTTGTTCGTGTTGTGCCCACAGAACAGCTGGTGTTGCTGCACAGTGAGGAAGTGCAGGGAAGCTGGACAGACGGTACGTTCTCAGCTCGTTGCTGGAGTTCAAGTCTTTTGGTGTTGACGTTGGCCTTTCATGTCCACTGACCTCTTTCCTCATCCTGGACGCACTGCAGAATTGAATGGTTGACTGATTTCTCGCTCAGATTACGACAAGTTCGTGGTGCCGCTGCTGGAGCCAAAAGACGCGTGTTACATCCTCTACCGACTCGACACGAAGAACAACCAGGGCCACGAGTGGATCTACATCAGCCACGTGCCCGACTTTGCACCGGTCAGTCAGTTCAATGCGTTCGTTGTTGACTGCGGCACTTCAAAAGCCGAGCTCAGGTGCTGTCGTCCTCTTGTTGCCAAGGATTGTGGTTGTCTGTTTTGGCGAATGGGAATTCTGAACGGAATGCTTACTCCTTATTGTCAGCTTGTTTTGTGCACCTATAAGACAGAAAGTTCACGTCTGTATCATCCTTTGCAGGTCAAGCGAAAAATGCTGTTCGCAGCCACGAGCGCGACACTGAAGAAAGAGTTCGGCGGAGGTCACATCAAGGAGGAGCTCTTCGGTTCCAACACGGTGAGCTGTGTCAGCGTATCATTCCGACACGCCATTTCTCTGTTGGACGTTGCGTGGCAACAAGGGGACGCGCACCTGACTGGGCGTTTCTGTCACGTGACAGGAGGACGTGAAACTGAGCGGGTACCAGAGGCACCTCAAGGCTCAGGCGGCTCCCGCGCCTCTCACCATGGCGGAGGAAGAGCTGGAGGAGATCAAGAAAACGGAGGTACAGTTTCACATCCTCGAATCTTGGCAGTCTCAGAAAATACGAGCAAAGTTCTGGGTGCGACGTTTGAACAAACTTGGAAGATTGATCAAGTTGCTGGGCCGTCGGTATTGCACAAGCCCCACGAAATGTATTTTTCTGGCCCAATAACTGACTTGAAGTTGACATCCATGATCAGTGTATCCAAAGATCATTTGCTGAACAGTCAGTGGCGCATTCTTTCTCTTCAGTGGGCGGCAAGTAACGCGGTTGTTGTAGACGTGCACCCACGCAAGTTTCAAACGGATGTTTTCAAAGTTTTGATTTGACAAGGTTTGTTTGGCTTTTGTGGACTTGACAACTAAAACAGCATGAAACGAACCCCAGAGTGCTGCTGCTGCATACTTTTGTGTCGCAGGATCGTTTGACAGGATTCAGAGTTCTTTTGTTGGAATCATCCCAGCTCAGTTTGCTCACTACCAGCGGAACTGACAAAGAATGTGTGAATTGTGTTCTGCTGTGAAGCATGTCAGTTTTGTTCCTGTGTTTGAATGGAAAAACAGACTTTTGTGAAAAGTCCCTCATCGCGACTGCGGAAGCATCAGAGCAAACAATTGCGCCGTGAAAAAGTTGTTTGTTGTGGAGCACGCGACAAGACGCAAACAAACTGTCCGCAACTGGAAACTCTTGAATGAAGCTGAGACAACGTTTACAAAACTCAACTGAAATTCATGTTGTCGCGAGACTCAGGACGTCGAAAGCGTCGCTTGACGCGTTGTCTTACGAGTCGTCACGTGTGTCGTCACGTGTGTCGTCACGTGTGTCGTCACGTGTGTCGTCATGTGTGTCGTCACGTGTGTCGTCACGTGTGTCGTCACGTGTGTCGTCACGTGTGTCGTCACGTGTGTCGTCACGTGTGTCGTCACGTGTTTTAGACGCGCACGGAGATCAACGTGGACACGAAGCACCAGACGCTGACGGGCATCGCCTTCCCGATCTCTCAGGAGGCGCTGGACCGACTCCGGGAGCTCAAGGAGGACGCCCACACCTACGTGCAACTGGTAGGTCTGGGAAGAAAGAGGACGCCAATGTCACTTCTGGAGGCGTGCGTGTCTCCAGCATTTCTCTCCGTGATATCAAATTGCGTGCGCGCAGGAGGCAGAGATATGGTTTTGTTGTAAGGGTTCACCCACGCTGAAAAAATGGTTCCTGTGAAAATCATACAATGACTTTTCAAGACCTTTGGTCAAAAATACAGTTGTACATATGATTGAACAGGAACCTATTTTTCAGTGGGTGAAGTCACTTCAACCACATTGAGGTCACTTACGAGAGGCTTTGTGACCGCAACGTGGGAGAAGACCAGTTCTCTCTTGTCAATTTAGTTTGATTGCAGAAAAGTTGTGTGTACTTTCAGTCGATAGACCTCTCCGCGGAGACGATAAACTTGGCGCACTTTGAGAACGCAGCCGTCACTGACCTGCGCCGCCTGACGCCCGGGGACCAGGGCAGATATCACGTGTTCAAGTACAAACACACGCACGAGGGCGACTACACCGAGAGCATAGGTAGGTGGGCGTGCGTGTGTGTGCGTTCGCGCGGGCGAGTGTGTGTGTGTGTGTGAGCAAGCGTGCGTGTGTGTGTGTGTGTGTGCGGGCGCAGGCGAGTGTGTGTGTGTGTGTGTGTGTGTGTGTGTGCGCGCGCGCGTGTGTCACTTTTGAAATACCATGGCTGCACGGTGAGTGTGTTGGTGTGCCAACATCTTTATTCACGCTTGTTTGTGCCACTAACAGCTGGTGTATTTTCAGTTTTCATTTACTCGATGCCTGGCTACAAGTGCCCGATCAAGGAGCGGATGCTCTACTCGAGCTGCAAGGCGCCCGTCATCGACGTCATCGAGCAGAACCTCGGTATGAACGTCGACAAGAAGGTGAGAAACGCATCACGTTGCCTCCTCCAGTTGTTTTTGCGCCACCGACAAAATACCCCACCAGACTGCCTCACTCAAAGTTCTTTTGAAGGGACTGACACCCATAGAAAATTGCTCTGCTCAGTTACGGCGGTCAAAACACATACGGAAACAAGCAACACTTCAGTCTGTGACTGAACATTTACACTAGATTTTCTGGATTTGACGTCTGTAGTTGGATTTATCTTTCTGTATTTTACAGATCGAGGTGGACTCACCTGAGGAACTGACAGAGGAATTTATCTACGACGAACTTCACCCCAAGAAGAACGTCGCCACACAGAAGTTCGCGCGACCCAAGGGGCCCGGGGGGCGGGGACCGAGACGGATAGTGAAGCAGTAGCGATGTGGGCGATAACAGGGTGTGTCTAGTGCGTGATGCGTGGGCAGGGAAGGAAACAGTAGCTCATTCAAATAGGCAAATTGTCTGGATTCGTCCAACGTTGTTTCAAGGGACTGAACATTGCGCCGGTCGTTGGTTCGTTTTGATGGGTCCTGTGGGCCACGAACGGAACGTAGTGCGAGTCTCAAGTCTCTTCATTCAGCCATTGCCTTTTGCAACAACTTCGTGATTGTGACGTGCAAGATAGATTGGGGGTTCCTGTTTTTTGGTACTTTTGATTTGTTGGCTGCTTTTGTGTTTTTCTACAACTTCATGTTGACCTTTTTGAAACGACTGCGAGTGTTTTTGCGTGGGGTGAGGTTGTTGGTTGTGTCGGTGTTGAGTGCCCAACTGACACGTGTCCATCGGACTTGGGTGTCTGATTGACACAGTGCCAATCGGACATGTGTGCAAGGCATTTGATCATGTCACGCCGGGTCGATTTGTCCACGTGAGACTGGTTTGTCTGTTGCGTTGTGTGACGGGGAATCGTGAAGCACACTTGACATATCATCTGGTGCGTATCTCGTCCTGATGCAACAGCTGGTACCCGGGACGCACCGCTTTTCTCTGTGTCTTCGGCCTGTGGCCGCGCCTTCCGCATCACAAACAGTAAAACTCAAGCTGCTTGTTTCTATTCAAGATTTTATTGTCTCATTCAAACCGCTTCTCACGCAACAGTTGTGTCTGTTTTGCGCGCTGTGCAGCACTAAAAAGCGGAATTTCTGAAGCCTTTCCCGAGACGATCAACAATATGCAAGAGAATGCCTATTTTGCACAACAATGAGAACCTCAACAGTTGTTGGCGACACTTTCATGTCAAGATTGTTTTGAAGTGATGGAATGAATAAACATTGTTAAATTTGAAACAAAGAGTTTGATTTTAGAAATCTTTGTTGACTATAATGTTCAGCTGCCACGGGAAACACAGTTTGAGGACATAGATTCTCCTGTCAAGCAGTCACGGAGGACAGGGCGCAACTTCTGAGTTAGTCCAGTCAAGGAACCACAGTCGAACTTCAGCAGCTGTCCCCGCGCTTCTACAAAACCCTGTCCTTGACACTGGACAGTTGCCCAAAGAGAGCAAAGGAACCTTGAGAGGCGACATCTCACCCAAGAATGCGCGTCCCTCTTGCCTCGATTTGGGGCACTGAGGCCCAATTGAAACGCTGGCAAATTCACATCCATGTGCAATGCACGCCTCATGTTATGATGTCAACTTTGAGAACAAACAGTTCCTCAGAAATCAAGGTGGTGCACCGTGGATGTGTCCGTCCATTTCAACGCACCCGCAGCAGGACAACTGTGCTACGTGTAGGACAGCAGGTTGATCTCATACGCTCCATCCACCTGAAAAAGACAGAATTTCTGCTAAGACTTCAAAACATTCGTGGTTCGCACTGGATTCGGTGATGCTCAGTGCTTGTTTTTGTCGAAGGACAGAGTGCTCAGTCACCAAGACGACACTTGCGTTTCTGCTGCTGTTTGTGAAGGGAGTTTTCAGTCTCTGATCGAGGCCCCACCCTCCTTCTACCCATTCCCACCCGACCAGCCAGGGGCCTATTCGATTGCACCACAAACAACTGCAAATTTGCAGTTGGTGTGCAAGCGATCAAACTGATCCATATGAAACAGACTGCAAATTTCCACTGACAACAGTTTCGGGTGGGTGCAAACTCGACCCGAAATTTGTGGTGCAATCGAATACGCCTCAGGTATCACACAAGAAGCCCAACACACGTGATACACGTGACCCACTCACGTCGTATCTCCCGATCTCGGTGGACGGCTGCGCCGAGTCGATGAGGTCCGCCGTGGCCCACATCTGCTGCAGATGTTCGCTCAGCTTCTCCAGGCTACATATGCCCTAGAAACAGATGTATCCGTGGCAACTTACCGGTCGACCGAAACGCAAACAGTTCACAACCTCAGGTTTGGGACCGGAAACCTCATCTCAACAAAAACAGAAGAAAATTGTCTGTCCAAGGTAAAACTGTACAGCATGCGTCTCAAAGTTGAAGAAAGTGTGCTGAAACGGAAACCTGTGTCATAAGGAAAGAAAAGGAATACAATGCTCTTCGGCCAACTCGTCTGACGTGCAAAATTCGAAAACCTGTGGAGTGGAACCTGTAGAAAGACATGCTCAAGATGAAAGGCAGTGTTCGCTGTGGTCCAATGCGTCTTGTGCGTGCACACAAACCATGCCTCAGCTTCATGTGTCACAGTGTATGTACATTGACAGTGAGGCAACAGTGAGGTGCACCCTGTATGTGCACTGTGCGCGCACCCACATGAGGTGTATCCTGTTTTCCTGTGCACTGTGCGTGCACCCACGTGAAGTGCACCCTGTATGTACAAAGTGCGTGCACCCGCATGAGGTGTATCCTGTAAAAATAGCTGTGCACCGTGCGCGCACCCGCAAGAGGTGCACTCGTATAAGGTGCACTCGCATGAGGTGCACCCTGTTCGCACGCAACGTGCGCTGGTTGCACTCGGCGGGTCTACCTGCTGCACCGAGTGGATGAGCGAGTGCACGGACGAGTGGATCCCGCGCTGCTTCAGGTCGCTCCGACTCAGGTCCGCCAGGCTGAAGGTGCGCTGCAACAGCGCAACAACGGAGCTGCAACACCGAGCTCACAGAGCTGCAACAGCGCAACAACGGCTCAAGGTTCACTGCAACATTGCAACAATGGCTCAAGGTTCGCTGCAACAGCGCAACAATGGAGC
>JAAUXT010021737.1_pt1 | contig 25106 bp, 16 predicted proteins | sample 7278171 | NCBI WGS metagenome assembly JAAUXT01 (sample SAMN14350112, study PRJNA611818) | marine sediment metagenome | isolation source: surface marine sediment (1.8m) | place: French Polynesia: Moorea | collected 2018-08
CACACACACACACACACACACACACACACACACACACACACACACACACACACACACACACACACACACACACACAAGCCGCCGCGTGCACCTCAGCGTGCACATGGCAGTGCTTGTGACGCAAACACAAAACCATATGATTGGACATGACAAAAGAGAAAGAAAAGATGTCTTCAAAAGAATGTCATCCATGCTCACTGTCAGGGGGGAAGTGAGTCTTTGTAAACAGCACAAAGTAAACAAGATCAAAGACAGAACAGTCGGGATCAAAGACAATGCATTAATTAGTCGCTCTTTGTCCCCAATATATCATTCAGTACATCAAAACAAAAAGCATGTTCTGCAGACAAAGCCAGATGCAGTCTCCATGCAGTCTCAGCAGGAAATTCTGCAGTTTGAGACAGCTTCTTTTGCGCGGTGTGGGCATTTACGAGGCAAGTTTTTTATATTTCCGGTTTTTTGCGAAAATTTCCATTCCTACCGGAGTGATTTCTTTCATTCCCAGGGACACTTGAGAATGAAGACTTGTCTCTTCCTTGTTGCAATCCTGATCGTTAGAGATCACTGTGAGTGCCCCAAAATCGATCTCGAAATTGGGTCAGGAGCACCAAGGTCGGCAGATCGCGACATCTGTTGCAGACATGAATCTCTTGTGGAATGTCCGTCTTTTGGCTGTTTTCACACGTTTTTTCTTGCTGTTTGTGAATCCTTTGGAAACCAAAAGAGGTGAGCAGCATGTCTCATTGAAATTTTTGGTGAAATCTGGTGAAACCCCGATCCAATGCTGGCATTCCCTGAGGCGTGTCTGGGGTGACGAAATGATGTCCAAGACCCAAGTGCGAGTGTGGCACAAGAGATTTTTGGCCGGTCAGGAAGAGGTGAAAGATGCTCCACGCAGTGGGAGGCCGAGGACAAGAAGGACTGCAAGCAATGTGAGACTGATCCAGGGACTGATTCAGGAGAATGGACATCTCAGTTTGACTGATCTCAGTGACAGAACTGGCATCTCCAGAAGTACAATCCGGACCATTCTGAAGAAAGATCTCCACATGACACGCCGAGCAGTGAAGTTTGTCCCACATGAGCTGTCTTCTGCACAGAAGGACAACAGGAAAACTGTGTCTCAGAAGAACATTGACCTTGTTTGTGAGCAGCCAGACCCGGAAAAATTCATCCAAAGCATCATCACAGGTGATGAAACCTGGCTCTGCACCTCCACCCCAGACACCAAAGTGGCCAACAGTTCCTGGACAAAGAAAGGAGATCCAAGACCCAAGACTCCACGTCTGGACCGATTTGGGAGGAAGACAATGTTGACCCTCTTTTGTGATGCTCAAGGAGTTCTTCTGATCGACTTCCTTCAACCCGGAGCCACCATCACAGCTGAAGAGTACTGCAGAACCATTGTCAAGCTGAAGGAGGCGATCCGCCGCAAACGCCTGAAAATCTGGAAGGAGAGGAGTTTCCTCATCCACCATGACAATGCCAGTCCACACACTGCTGATGAGACTGTGAATGTGATGCAGAGATGGGGGATGAGGACTCTGGCTCATCCCCCATACAGTCCGGATCTCGCCCCTTGCAATTTTAGTTTCTTCCCCAAGCTCAAGTCAGAGCTCCGGGGCCGGAGATTCACCAATGTGACCCAGTTGCAGAAAGAAGCCCGCCAGATCCTGTTCAAAATGGACAAGCAAACTTTCATGGACACCATGCATGACTTGGTTACACGATGGCAGAAATGTGTCCAAGCAGAGGGGGACTATTTTGAGGGAGACAACATCCAAATTGACCCTCTGTTTGTCCGGAATGAAGCTGAGACATCCACAGAAGAAACAGACTCTGACTCCGAAACTGACTGACCGATTCAATCTGCCATCCGCACATGAAGTTCCATTTTTGAAGTTGATTTTTGGCATGCCTTTTACTGTTTTATTGTTAGAATTGTTGGCATGTTGGCAAGTGTTCTTGTTCATGTTGGCATTGGCAAAAGTTTTAGCATTCAATAAAAAACCGTTCCGGAGAAATCGGCCTTGGAGCGGAAACATAAAAAACTTGCCTCGTATCACTCACATCACCAAATGCACGGAAGATCTTCCGTTTGTTGAACCAAGTCAAGTTCAAGTTACCCCATGACGGCAAGTCAAAAATGCATAATTTCTGAGTTTGGTAAAGAAAACACTTCGACGTCAATTGATACTTTCATAATCTGTGGCAAACCAAGACCTGCTCAATTGTTCTTTAACGCACGAAAACCTTGTCGGACAAGACAAAGCAAAACCCCTTCTTTCTGTCACCAATCAGACAATGAACTTTGGAGGGTAATGGGCTGGGGAAACAAGGCAAACGAAATCCTTGTGTGAAGTATCCAGCCGCAATGTTGCTGCTTTTCGAGAACATACGAGTGCAATTCTTCACCTTGTAGAGCTTGTTTATTTCTCATTAGTGAGAGTAAACAACGTGTTGCACGAATTTTGCTGCGAGCAGCTCGAGGAAACAAAGGCGTCTGAGCACAACGCGAAATTGCAGGCGCATCTGGGCTCCAAATCTTCAACAAACCAACACAAACTGTCAAACCCTCAGCTGTCAGACTGACATGCATCCAACGACATGAATGACCAAGACTGACACTCCCGGTTGGACACTGTTTGCGCAGGTGTGTTCTCACACATCATTTTGAATTGCGAGGCAGAAGTAGACATCACAGCTTGCGTCACTGCCTGTCAGAGCAGACTTTCACCCCAATTTTCCAAAAGGAATAAACACCAGGTAAACATAAATTCAAATGCCCTTTCTTGAAAACTTCAATGACAAGAAAGGAAAAGAAATGGTGTACAAATTATTTTCTGAATCACAATTAGAAAAATCTGCATGCAAATCTATTGGGAGTGAGCTGTCATAGCTGCAGAGCAGGGAATGCTGGGTTATCAGCTGCCCAATCCATTCAGATGCATTGAGGTTTGCAAGGCGGAAGTACATGTTGCCCCATAATTCCACGCATAGAAGCTGGGAGATGTAAATCTGGACAAATCGTTGCATTCGTCGTCCACAACGGCGTGGGAGACAGAAATGAGGTGGGACGACACTTGTGCGTACGAGGAAGCCACAACCACTTTTCATTGTCTCCCTCTGTGGGTGCAAACGAAGTGCATTCTTCTTCGCTGAGTAAACGTTCTCGTCTGCTGCATACGCAGCTTGCAGCAACCTTCCGTCAGATGTACACTAATTACTGGTATGATTTAGGTGCTTTTATGGGTGCATTTGTTTCAATTACCTTGCCTGTCTCTTTCAGATGCTACAATTGCCATTCAACCCTCGCTTCCCTTCCCCTTTCAATTCACTTTCGGGCTGCAGCACTCAGCGCTTGATTTCATATTTCATAGAAACCGCTGCTAATTTCCTTACATTGTGGAGTTCACAGGCAGTATCCATTTGTGGATAAAATGCATGTATCAGAGCAACGCATCCTTGGGGATTGATGCATGAAACTGAGAGGGACTGAAGTGGCTTGAACAATGTGTTTTGTGGAAGAATGATGTCGCCAAAATGCCCATGTTTTATCAACCGAATTTCGGCATTCCAGCATTCTCGGACGTGATAGAGGAAGAAATTTCCAAGCAACACCAAAAGCCGCACGTGTGGACGCTTTTACCTGCAAGCGACAAACACAACAGCGTTCAACGTAACACAAAAACTGCACTGAAGAGATCCCCGACACAGGACTGACTCAGTGTTCACGCTGACGTTGCAGGCGGATTTCTGATTTGCCCGTGCGCACAAAGAATCCAAAGGTGGTACCTGTGCCTCAGAGCATGACAACGTCATCTTGAGTGTCGTTTCAGGAGCTTTTGTTCATTTCTCCCGAATTTGAGTGCGCAGAAATGAAGAACAGTATGCACTGGTTGTGCCCATCAAGTGCACACGCACACGTAATTCTTTTCGGGACAATTGCCTGCCATGTGCTGCAGAATTGGTATTTATTTCTGAAGAACATGTTGCTCCCAGATGATAAAGACTCAAAATCGCATCGCACACAGAACACAAGATTCTCAAAATGAGAGGTTGATGGAAATGCTAGAAAGGTACGTAACACAACTTGGTACACACAATTGGCTCCGCTAAAGCTTCAAGTGTGCATCAGGCGAGGGTGGGGGTGAACAACAGCCCACGACGACGTGCACGTCAACCCAGGAAACAATCCATGGTCAGCTCGAGAGAACAGCGCTGGCAGACAAATGCACTTGTTTGTGCATCCTGTTGCTTGGTGAACAGAATGGAATGGGGGGTTTTTCACCACCGGCAGAGACAACGGCCCAACGCTGCCTTGCAATCGTATGAAGAAGTTTCAATTGAAATGACTCAATTCAGTGTTGGGTCGAGGAAATATCAATGCTCTCACACAGCGGAATCATTCGCACTGCAGTCGCACTTCCCACATGCCCCCGAGCAAGGACGAAATATAAATTTTCAGACAGATTTATTATTGATGCACAAAACGCAATCACGTCTTTCGATTCCAACATGGCAAGAAGGCCAGACTATTTCGATACTCAATGCGCGCTGCTTCCTGGTTTACCGTTGAGCCAAATACCAATGTACTTCCCATATTTTCACTTCTGAAACTCAGAGAAAATAATTCAAAAGCAACCAACAGAGAAACCGTCACTCTGGCCAAACCGGAAGTGGAAAAAGTTCTTGAAGGGCTGAAGATCTGGAGTTTTATTTTCTGGAATCGCTCTTGCATACCAAGGATGGCTGACACAAAATTACACATCTATCATCCAGCGAATGATTGACTGGCTGCCTGCCCTGGGGTACAGGAAATGTACCCTCTCCAAACAGCGAACCTGGGTGATCACCCTGCAGTTTCACAATGATTTGATGGGAATCTGTCAAAAAAGTTGTGTTGGGTGCGAATACCATAACATTGTTGTGCTTGTACACCAAACAGACCAGCACGAGCAATTTCAACACCCATCGAGAACTGGAATTTCTTTATTCGAAAAGCCTGGCTTTGTGAGTACCGACCATCTTCTCACACAACTGCAATGTTTCACAGTCAAGCTTCTTGTTCTCGCTGGTCGGCTCTCTTGTCTTCAAGAACCCAAGACAACGACGAGCCCGCGGTGGAAGTTGGCAAGTGTTTCCTCAACAAACCTGAATACGTGCAAGCTGGACAAGCTCGCGTCTGCGCTCTCATCGAAGAACCAGTCATACGAAACAAAGGGGAATGCAATCAGTGATGGTGAATCTTGTGGTTCTGAATGTTTGCGTGTCTGCGCGTTTTAGTCTGAGTGCTCCCGGGAGCAGCAATCACTCTTGCACCGAATTTCAGCTTTTGCACGCGTGTGGATCCCCAGATTTGCAAAGCGCCAGGGCGCTGGTGTAGCAGCCGCCCCAAGGTGACTTCTTCATCCATTCCTCCCCCATAACCAACTTGTAAACACGGCTACAATCCCAGATTCATCCCGATTCAATTGCCTATTGATTCATTCAATTCCAGATTGTAATCTGGCAACGATACAAACTGCGCCTCAGACGCATTTGCAGGACGTTATTGCACTTGAGCCTTGAACCTCGACACCAGCGCAACCACGCCGCAACACGTCCGCTCCGCGCGAGTCCGTGTCCGTGGGTACGGCTGCAGCAATCACTGACAACGTGCATCACAAGGGAGATCACTTGTCTTCCTTTTCTTTTTACTTTCTTGCGCAGCACAGGTGGTGCAGACTTCGAATTGATATTGGTCATGAAATGAAATCATTGAGCCCGGAACTTGTGAACATCACGCACTCGAACTGCAGATGAAAGCTTTTCAGGCCACGAGCCCCAGACAGCAGCCATCACGACGAACCCTCCCATCCTCCCGCGATTCAGCACCATCCCGCTTTTCAGCAGAGTTGCTTCCCCACTGGAAAAGGTCACTCGTGGATGAACGCTTCCAGCGAGGAAAGTCTGTGCACAAACACACGTCCGAGCACGCCAAGTTGGAGACCACTCGACGCGCAGCAAAGATTATATCACAATCAATACACGCACTTCCGTACGCTGCATGGCGCGCCTGTTACCTTTCTGTTCACCCTCTGGGCTAATGATACCTTTCAAGTGGCTGAGTTCCACAAAAATGAAATCACTCACCTCCTTGTGCTGGGCTGCCTGTCAGCGACACCATCTGCAAAGACAAAAAGATACTGCACATGAGTGTTGCTCGATGTTTTTGGTCGATTTTGACTTTGATCGACAAAGTTTCAAGCCGTCTGGTCTTTGACTGGGTGCACGTTGTCCTGTGCATTTCCTTGAGCACTGAAATGAACATTGTGCTTTTTCACCAAATAGATAATAATCAACGCCGGATTTTATGGGAGTCCAAACAACACTGTTCATTTTTCTCATATTGGTTGGAACTGGTTCAGGTCACCACCGACATAACATCGAATCTTCCTCAAGCTGTTCTTCCGGGTGCTCCCGTCAACGATGTTCCCTGTTTGCTTGCAACCGTGCATGCATGCTCCTCAGAGAAAAACCACAGATCAAAGAGGCATCGCAGCACGAATTGCTACTTGTGTAACAGGTATGAGTAACGCAATTAAAACGTATCGATGATCTTCTCTCATTCCCCGGGTAAAATATCTGATGGCAGGCGTTCATTGTGGCCGTATCGGTGGACTTCATCGATCCTGCCTCGGTTTTTATCAAGTGTTGGCATTTCAATCGGGTGAGTCGTTATTCCTCACAAAAAATGGTTCTGGTACTGGCAAATCATGAGATGAAGCAAACGATGACAGCGTGCAAATTCTGCCTTTCATGTCAACACGGCAACTTTTCGTCACTTCGTCCACAAAGTAACACCCACACATTTGGTTGATTTCACGGCTCAAACCTTGACACGCAAACGGCATTGAAAACAAACCACCCCCCTTTGCACAACCTGCGCGTTTCTCCATTCTACGTTTCTGTTGCTTGTTTTATTTTCAGAATTCAAGCAGAAGCACTGAGCGAGAACTGGACATTTCGAGACAAAAAAGCGTTGGAGGAAGCCCAGAGACCTATTTGATAGACAGAGCTTCACGCTGACGGGGACCTGGCTGAGACAGCTGGTCCAACAGGACCCTGGCGACTGGCCCGGCCGCAAGCACTCTCGGTTTTGCGTCCGTAGCTCAGGTAGAACTTTGGCTTGTGAAATGTTGGTGTGGCTGGAGGTCATACGCGTCAGACCCAAACATGAATAAACCATGAAAGAACCACTCTCGTTTTCTGGGGGTTGTTCTCGATAGCCGTGCGTACACTCGTAACTGCCATGCATTTGGTTCGACTTCGGTTTTTAGTCCTGTACGAGCAGTTCACGTCAAATGAAGCACAATGAGGGAATAAAAAGACTCTGTCGACACCAATGCTCCTGAATTTTAGACAGAGAGACATGCTCATTCATTGTGGCCCAATTGTTCTCTGATCCAATTTCTTCTGTGGCCCGTAGAAACCATTACACCCCGTAACAAGGCAGCAACCCAAGAATTGGCCACTATTTAAAATCCATCACACCAGACCATGCATAATTGATCCTCCCTCTCCTTCAGTCTAACGAGATAATTGGGTTAGGTCTGGGAGAACACTTGCAGGGCATTTCACAACTACTATCCATTGTTCTTCAAGGTTTCAACTGAGGATGATCAATCAGTCAGTGCTGGGAAGTCTTTCCATTCAGCCACTCGAGTCATATCTGAAACAGCTTCTGAAAGCTGTGAGAGCTCCCCTTGCTGCCCGACCTTCCAACCCGGCAGATGTTATCACAGTTGCACACATTTCCTGAGCTAATTACATTATATTTCCATCGAGCAGCACGTGTGGATTTGCAGTCCTTCGGTTCTGGTTTAGAAATTCCTGCTCAACCGCGAAGGCCGATTGTTCTTGGGTGCAATTCAAAGTGCTGGGCTGGTTCAAGCTCCCGTGGTTTGTCATCTGAAGAAGCCTTCGTGCAGATTGGAAATAAGAAATAATAACATGAAACCAGCCAAAAACAAACACAAGCTGTTTATGCTCGTTTAAAGTGCCAGTGAAGCATTCACTGTTGTCAAATCCGCGCACAGAAACAGGTAAATGAACACATTCACGAACAAGAGCCATCTCCCGATGCCACTGCCAGATCCAGGCACACCTGTCCACGAGGCTTGCATCCCTGTTGTGCGCAAAAACCTGGATCTTGACTGTGAAACAAAAAACGCCTGGGGTGGGACGTGTGTTACATTTTGAGTTCGAATGGGCAAGCCTGGATTCACAGCTGTTTATTCTTGGAGCTGGGTGTACCATAAATAGCACATCTGTTGTTAAAGTGAATAAGTCTCTGCAAAACAGGCGGTGAACATTGCGCAAGTGTTGTCATGACAACCAGCAAGCTAGCGTGTGTCTCCGTGCACTGTGGCACAGTCTTTCCAACAGTACAGATTGACATAAAGCTGCATACGCTAGCTTGCTTGCCACTTTGATTGCCACATTTGTCGAACCGTCGAATCGAACACAGCAAAGTTGGAGGGCATCGCGTGTACCCTTCGATCGATCACTCTCGTACTCTCAGCGAAACGTGAACCAAATGCTTAAACACACAACCAAGTCAACACGCTGATGCGGTAACGAAAAGCAAGCATTTCATGGCAAAACTCATCCTGAAATGTGCGTCATGGCAAGGAACAACGTTTTGAGGTGCCGTCCAGACCCCGAGAGGGGGAAGCAGTTCCTAGATTCTTCTTATGCAACCAGCTGCCCCGAGCCCACATTCAGATCCTAATTACTTTTGCTGGGTTGAGCTGCGAAAATCCAATGGTAAAGCTCTGAGGCGGTACTTACCCACATATGGTATTGTATAACTTCGACGTTAGTGCTGCAAGGGAGACCAGTTGGATTGAGAGAATATAATGCACCTGATCCCTTGGGCTTATCTCCTTTTTTATTTACTCAGGATTGCCAGGCTTTTAAAGGCGGAGTTTGTGGGTTTCTGAGGAAACACATACACACCTTCCAAGTGAAAAGGATCAAGGTGTCTAACAAATTAAAAACAAACTGAAAAGAACACGAACATAAACAGTGAGGACTTTTCATGAATTTCGAGTACATTTGGGAGTCGAAAATGACTGAACTTGCGGACGCAAGCGTTCAAAACCTGAACAGAGTTGATGTGATTCTGTGAGAAGTTTCTGAACTCGCACAATGACTTTCCCAAGACCTTTGGTTGAGAACAGAACAGGAACCCTCGACTGCGCCTTCTGTTTCTCAAGCAACAAGGGCAATACCCGCATCTTTTGAGAGATCGCAGTTCAAAGTGCAGAATCAAAGTTTTCTGTTTTCATTTCACAACAACATTCAGTTCCAACACAAACTGAACAGAATCCAAGTGACTGTGTAAAAGATGCAGTCCTAAGTCCTCAGAGGTTCTGCAGACATGTTCACACACCTGTGCCTCGCACGGCCGATGACCACAGTCCCTGTTTGTCGGTTGGCTATTTTGTGTGAGTGCTCATTTTGGGCTGGAAACAACCAATTGTCATCGTTTTGGTTTACGTCGCAAGACCTGCGGCAGCGTGTCCCTTCATTCAAAACACGACAATGCCACATTTTCTGACGTGTTACGGAGCGAGTAACGTTTCATTTCTGACCTGCTGCTCGAACATTTCAAATCAGATAATTTTCTCACTTGTTGAACAGGAAGTAAGGCACCTATGACAGCGATCGACAACATTTTCTGACTTGTTACTTGTGCTTGACATGTCAGAAAGATTAAACTTGTGTTTTCTTCAAAAGTCAGGCAAGGAACACGTCAGAGGATTTCCTGGCTGGTTACTGTCTTGTAACAACACAATCACTTCCCGGTGTCTTGCTTCAAATTATCCCAAGTAGCACTGCAATGATTCTGTTGCGGAGGAACCGGATATGAACACGAAGGAAAGACGACCGCGACCATGACAGCGCCCAACACACTCGTGACGATTTCACCGCTGTCTGCTGTGCTTGTAGCCATGTACCTACCCGTTTTCCTGACAATGCCCCTCCCCCCCCCCCAAAAAAAAAGAAACCCCGCTGGATTTGACAACGTAACACAAAGAACAAAGAAAATCTGGTCTCCTTGATGATTCATTCCATTGAGTTCAGGAACCGAATTTTCAACATTGCTGCAGAAGAGCTGCAACGCACCTTTTCCTGCAGCACAAGTCGGACTGATGCGTCAGCAGCACCTCATTCAACGACGATCGGCTACTTTGCGCGAATCCGTGCAACAACAATGTGTTGAAGATGAGCATTTCCTTTCCTCTGCTGAGAAGCTCTCATTCCGCTCGATATTGCAAAGGAACCTTTTCAGCATTGAAAATTACATTTTCTTTTTGTTACCGTGCACTTTGAATGTACAATGGCGGCTCCGCGTTACATTAATGGACAGTTCTGCCACGCCAGAGTCTCTGTTCTCCTTTGCTCGGATTCCGCAGCTTTGTTCAGCAGCGTCTCAACTCAGTTGGAAATCTTCACACATTTTGCGCTTTGGAAAGTTCATTGCTTTGCCTGCTGAGACCAAAGTCTTCGCTGGGGAATGAAAGAGATTCGTTTCCACACAAGGTATCGTAATTGAAAAGGCAAATCCAGAACATCCCATTCGCAAGCCTGTTGCAATTTTTCAACACAATTCTGCTCGTGCTAATTGAGTAGAATTGTTTTCTGAAAAGCAACTTTCACTCCCAACTCATGTTCACGCGATTGTGAGAAAAATGGCAGCCATCTGGATGCAGCGTTTGTTTCAACCAGACGAAACAAAAATCCTTGAAAAGTGTACCAAGGAAAAGAACCTTGAGCAAAACGCATTCGCTGCACGTAGGTCTGAATGTTCGCACTTCCGGAAGTGTTTTGTTGCCTGGTTGAGGAGGAGTCACGTTCCAGCCTTCCGCCTCAGCTGCGTCGGGCTGAATGCCTCAAATATCCTGCTTTCCCTTTCACCTTTTCGGTACGTTGAGAGCAACAAATTGCTGAAATAACAAGTGGTTTTCCCTGCATTTTGCAATGATACTTCACAACGTGACCTGCCTTGGATTCTGCGCAGGTGAGCCTGTGCGTATCATACGAGCGTCAAATCCAAGCCAAGTCAGACATTGGTGGAAGTTTCACCCGTTCGGAGTCGTCACCCCCTGATGCTAAAGATCTACCGTGTTGCTGCTTCTGCCTGGTGACAATGTGAAACAGAAACAATTCGTGGTGCTCGTTTTATTCGTGTAAAGTCTCTCAGAGTTGCTGTCATCGTTGTGCACGTCTATTCGCCGCGTTTATGCAGAGAAATTGCAATAAAACACCTGAAGTCAATTTCGGCTAAACCATGGTATTTAGCAAGCCTATGCATCATGCATCTCCAAGCACTCTGCGGGGAATTGGGTATCATGGTTCCTAAGCCATGTCCTGCATTATCTGACTGCCCACATACATGTCAGTGTGGACCGACTGGTCAAACAAAGATTTATGAACGATAACATTGTCGGCGAGCAATGAATTCATTATTTTGCATGAGAATCAAGCTCCTCGGAAATATCTGCTTCCTTTCATTGTTTAAGCGGAGTTCGATGCCTTCTCAGTCAAGGCAGGACTTCCACATTGTGGTTTCTCGAGAAACGCTTTCACCAGAATCCTCATGACAATTGATCCAGAAGAAAAGAAAAAAAATGTTTGACAACAACCTGGAAGAAAGGTGCGTGTTCTCACAAAATTTCTGCTGAGATTTGCTGCGCTTGTGGTACCGTGGTTTCTGGTATGTCCATAACCACAGACTTTCGATCAAACAAGAACGCCCGTGGCCATTTTTCTGATTCAATTTCTCATCTACAGTGGTTGTTACAGGAACAAAACTTGCCATCAGCTGCTGTGCAAGCGACATTGTCTTTCAACAGACAAACGGAAACAAAGACAAAAAATATCAGCTGAAAAAAGTTTTGGCTTTGGCCTGTTTTTGCAGAAACATGATGAATAAGAAACTATCGATCCAACAGCTCGTGAGATGGAAAGATATGATTTGGGCAGCCTGATGTTGCGATCGAAGACGCAGCCTGATCGTTGGAAGGTGAATGTCTTGCAAATGACCACGGGTCAATATTCATCAAATCAAACATCAATCTGTGAACTATTCAAATGGCCAGCAGAAATCAATGCCAACTGATAGGCAAGAGCGTTGCAAGCAACTGATTGCACATTTCCTGAATTCCGGGTGTTCACCTCCGATCGCAGGGCCTTTAACTGTCAACAGTTGAACCAGAAATCCTCCCTTCGTTCAGGATCGCCCGAGGAGTGTCCAATTGAGATTTCTACACGGGGCCAAACAGGGGAAAATTCCAGCTACTTGGCTGTTTTACCCCAAAGGTGTTGTAGAGGTTGTTTAACTCTCGACATGATTCTCAGATGCTAGAATTTTTGGCAAAACCCGTTAGTTTTTTGCCAATTCTCCAAATCTGGCTTGCAAACAAGAACACCTGTTGATGAAGACGCGCATGCACCGTGATGAACGGCCCACCCGCATTCGTTTGCGAGGCATCATCGTTGCAATACCAAAATGTTTCACCAAATTCTGTCAATGATTCTCACGTAGTCATCCAACATTTTTTGGAAATGGACAGGTTCAAATCCGTCCAAATGAAAGGTTTCAATCCGTCCATTTCAAAGGGTTATGGGGGAAGGTTTGAACCTGTGCGTTCAGGCCGAAGTATTTCTGAGCAGTGCCACAGTAGATATACAAATGCGCAGCAAACGGAGTCGCCATGAGAAAATTTCAACAAAGCAAATTATGCTCGGTACCATGTTAGGCTGGATAAACACGCAAGTCTTGTGATGCACAGCTGTACGTAGTTTTGTCCATGGTTTTGTTGTTTTGCTGCCTCTCAATATTCTGTCATCTGCTGTTGTCATCATTATAATTATTTTGCAAGTTCTCAAGCAATTTGTCAGGTCTATCAGCAGAACTGGTATTTTGCTGTGTTTTACCATCCTTTGCTGTGTTGACATGCATGATCTGGTGATGTAGTTTTGTCACATTTTCATGTGCTCTGTTGTAGAAAACACCAGAATGACAACATGACAAGAGTACTTATTTTGCTGAGCCTGTTGCAATGAGTAGCAGGCTCCAATTACTACAGAACCAGCGAAATGTGTTTCAATTGACCTGGACAAAGATACACGAAGCCACGCCGCAGTGTGTTTTGCAGTGTCACAAGAGATCATGGCTCCCACACAGAAAAGCACGGAGCGCTGCAGCACTTTCGGTTGGGTTTGAAAACTTCCACGGAAGTTGAAACCGTCATCTCGGAGAAACCTGTTTTGTTTTTTTCTCAGATGATACGCCACTTGGGCCAGAAATGAGGCAGTCTGGGGAAGGCACAACAGCAGCATGGCAAAGGCAGCGAAAACGCCAGTTGCACAAACTTCATGCGTATTAACGGAGCGACGGTCATCCCGACTGATTCGATGCGACTGTGGACACTGGGGTCACGAATGAAGCGACATCGCGGGGGCAGTGACCACATCACAGCTTCCGCCTCCTGCATAATTCATTTGTTTCCGACCAAAGGTGGGAAATCATTGACATGCGGTCGTACTCGTGATAGTGGGCGCGAACACCCAGGTGAGCGCCGAAGACTGTGCCACTTTCGCTCGTCGAGCCGCAGGGCGCAGCGACAACAAGATCACCACAGACGGACTGAAGTTACAATGACACTCTCCAGACAAACTGTTGATCTTTTACCAATTGACGCCGTCACCACAATCCCGGCGCAACTGAAGGGCGTTGTCATTTGTGAAACGTTCAGGGGGTACGTTTACCATCCAGGCCCATGACAATGGACTTCTGCAGGCTGTCAAAGATTTAGGGCAATCACACACCGATACAGATTTGCAATGGATTTCTGCAAACCGACGGTATCTTGGGGTTTTGCGAACCAAAAACTCAAGTTGCCATTTTTTGTTCCATTTTTTCCTGTCATTTTGGAATGAGATGTGGGTTTGGTTCATTGCTCACAGTTAGCAACTGTAACTTGTGCTGGTGACCTGCTGAGTCAGCTTCTTCTCAAGGATGACAGAAAGAATCCAATGCCACTCAATAAGCAGTGGTTCAGCTTTTTTTGACCTTGTTGACAGACAGATTGTACCCCCATGAAAAACTGCATTCTCCACAGAAGAGCACTTTGTGTTCTTGGTTTGTTCTGTGGTGGTTGGAAGTGAAGCTGTGGATATGCCACAGCAGTAACACGGCAAAAACATGTGCATGAAGAAAGGGAGTGTCATGGACTCTTCCCTTGGGGAGTTCTCTTGCCAAGGTCAACTGTTAGTCTGGATGGATTCTGTTTCATATTTATGAATGTGTGAGGAGGCACAATTTTTTCAGGCCTTGGTTTAGCGAGGTGGTAAAGAACAAATAAAGACACTCAGATACATCTAAGGAGAGAGACACAGAGAGCCACCGAGTGACCCACCCCCCGCTGAAAAGCATTGGACAGGATCGCTGAGTGGTGCAGTCAGTGTGTACGAGCTCTAACACGGGCAGAGTTGTGAAGAGACAGTTTTTCACATCACTGGAAAAGTGGATACGCATTTGTAATGAACATATAAATTATGAAAGACCATTCACGGTCTTTGTCGACATGTTGACAAATCAATAGGGAAAAATACAGTGGGAGCAAACAAGATCCACTGTGTCTTGCTTGTGTCGTTGATGGAGCACCAACTTACCTTGTACAGTGCAACTGCGCAGGTCAGTCAGTCATCTCCTGAAAGGCACTCAGCAACTGAAGAACGTTTACAGAGTTCTTTTTTGGTTGGAATAAATTTGTCCAGAAAAGATTCCTGTGGCAGGCTGCGCAAGACCGTCAAGACTGCACACTGGAAGCAAACAGCTGATCCCCTTGGAACAAAGGGCTATTTCGCTCGGGCTGTGGCTGTGTCTCTCCAAGGGGATTCCAGAACGTAAATCTTCAGTCTCAGGTAAACAAAGCTAATTGGCAGCTTCTTTGAAGCGATGCGCTTGATCTGTGGAGGTAATGAACACTCCACACGTTCCGTCTCAGCAACATAAAACACTTTGCTTTGTTTGGACATGGCGGTCCGCTGAAGCAGAGTCTGCAATTCTGCTCGGTTTGGGACAAATTCTTCCGTTGTTGAAACGAGAACGACAAATTCTTGTTTCGAAGCAGCTGGGAAAGGACGATGACCAGCCAGTCTCTCCGGTCTACTTTCCAGACCATTGATGAAAGGGTTTGGCTCCTTAAACGACAGGATGTCGTCGTTCTGATTAGATAGATGGTTCACAGCTGCGAATGGCGTCTCGTGGGATGAAAACTGGAACAAAAACACAGGAGGCTGAGCACATGTGTCTGTTGCCTTTGCTTCGAAAACTTCTCGTGCAGCTTGTTTCTCAGCCCTGATGTGGCCAACATCTGCAACGTGCATGTACGGCACATGGCCGGTGTCGGAAGCAGCGCCCACTCCAGGGGCTCATTTAACCTCAGTGATCCGACCGTCTCGAAACGGGCTGCGTCGTGTTTTAATGGCACGTGTTGAAGTTGAAGGCTCCCGCAAGAATCTAAAGTCAACAAGTTACGTGTTTCACGAGAAAAAAATGCAGGGAAGATCTCCACTAGGGAGGTGAAGCCACAAGAGGTGAATGTTGCCCTCACACACCGGCGCAGCAGTGCCGTGCACTCGAAGAACCCCCATCCTGAATAAAGCTTGTGTTTTCCAGACTCATGTGAACTGGAAAATCTATGTGAATGTCTGAGGACGCGATAAACATGCGGGCAATGTAGTCCGCATCGATCAGGGCTGCCCTTCACTTTCGGAAACCATGTCCGGGTCAGACACTTGCAGAGTCAGGGCTTCCGTCAAAATTGTCGCTGCGTTTCGACTGAACAAAAATGTCCGTAAACGGAGACGAGTTGTTTTTTGCTGCTGCTGACTGGACGTGCCATTTACAGCTTGGTACCCTGATTTCTGTGCCTGCGGAGAGCACCTTGGCCTCATCTGCCGGAGAGTTAAATCTTTAATGAGACTGCTCACTGATTATGTTCGTTTCCTCTGGGAGGTGAAGGCGGGCAGCGAGATTCGTCTTGCTTCAGTCGCCGAAGGCGGAATTATCCCTCTCGAGGCCAAATCGAAGCTCCTACCATGCACCTATTTTTACTCCGAACACGGAGAAGTCAAGTGTTTCAGCACCGCTGATGAGATGCAGAGAACCAAAGTGTCCAATCGCTTGCAAAGGTGACTGGCTGGTTTGTTCACTTCGGGACAGCACGAGCTCAGGTTCCATGCGAGAATTCGTGCTGCTCACATAATGCAGCCCAAACGTTTCAGATCCACTGGACGAGGGATCAACTCGCCGTTTTCTCACACGCGATCGACAAATCAAAGCAGACAAAACGTTACAATGGGCCTGTGTGCGCTGCTGGCGCTCGATCAAGCAGGGCAAAAGGAGAAAACTTGTCTTCAGACATGTAAATCGGAGTTTGGGTTTCGGTGAACCTCGTAGGAGCTGAAATTGACGCTGGTTTTGCCCACGACCCCAACACAAACCGTCAAAGCGCAAGTACTTTGGAGGCACAAAAATCGTCCGCAATGGATCAATAGCCAGAAAAGCCAGTCAACCAAAAAGTCATTTGTCCGGGCCTTTTGCTAAGCGATGTCTGATGGACTCACAACACTCGTGATGTCGCGTGCAGCACGAACATGACTTCACCGTCAATCCCGACATCAGAACGTCTTCTGGCGTCTGCAAAATGCAGTTCTCGACTTTTCTCGTGGGGTTCGCACAGTTAGTACCCTTCGTCGAACGCACCTCAGCCAGTTGAAACAGTTAGCCTCAAAGACGCTTGTCAAGTTCCGCATGGGCAGTACGTCGCTCAAAAATCAATCCAGTCAAAATTCCATTTGCGAAGAGGTACACAGAAAAGAAAAACCAAACACAAACAAAGCAAAATCTTTTAGATTCCACTTTTTTGTCGCTTCCCTCCTGAAACTGGATGTTCACGGTCTTTCGGTGTGGGTTGCGCCCAAGCTCGGCACCGTCAAGACCAATGATTGTGCTCTGTCGATAAACCAAGGTTCGCACTCAGAACTCATTGAACCATACATTCGTAAAACAATACCTTCTCTCTCACGAAGAACAAGCAAACAAATGACTTGGAAGGTAAGAAAGGACTGGAGTCTCTTATCAATGTTTGTGTGCAATCTCCAGTGTATCCATACTTACGTTGCTGATGTTACCGAGGTGAACGAACTGAGCACACACAATGTGCATGGGTGTTCTTCAGCTCTCCACGCACCTCAACAACTCAACGCGAAAAGAACCTCGTTTCGTCGCATTTTTTTTCAGTTGGTGCTTTCTCCATTGTTCTCTTCCGTCCTATGGTTTTGTTTGAGGCCAAATCATCGCCTGCTTCATCCCATTGCCCACTTGAGTTCAGTTCCACCTGACAATTTGGATGAGCTAGAGTTCGTTTCGCTTGGGTGCCTTGCTTCAATGAGATCCTGCATGTACGACCACAGTCAGAATTTTGTCCATGCACATTCCACTACACAAGTTCATTTTTCACTGCGCGTCACCAGACAAAAGCCCAATCAACCCGTTCTGGTTTCTCAAAAGTCAACTTTTTCCTTCTTTGACCCACAGCAGCTGATTGTAACAACAACAGCCTCGAATTTTCCATCTGTCATTCTCCTGGCCCCAGGGATGTGGAAGGTACCTCTGGCTGGAGTCCGTTGGACAAAAGCAAGGAGAAAGAGCCACGACCTACACCACACAGTGCACCGCACAGTTTGCACTTTTGGCAGTTCCGGCCAGTCTTGTCCGCATTCTTCAACTCAGGCTTGGAATTCCACCTCCACAACTCACTCTCATCTGCGCCACTGCTCAACGCATACCTTGGCCACAGCTTGTCCCGGACGTTCGATGCAAAAATATGAGAATGTCTGACTCAATAATGCATTGTAAAGCACTTGAGCCGTTTTAGCCATTGGGTCGGCAAGCTTCAGGATTCGCGGCTTCCGCCCCCTCTGCTTGAGCCCGACAGTGATGGATTGCGCACAAGCGATTCTTCACTGCAACCCAAGAGAGTCCGCCACAGAAACAATGGCAATGTTGTCACTGTTATTTCAACGAACGTAACAAAAGCTTTTGTCAGCATGTTGCAACATTCACACCTCGCACCGGCGAGATTCTTCTTAGGGGCTTTTTCCATTCAAATTACGAGTATCAAAATTTAAAATGGGCATATCGTGTTTTTTCTGTGGGACCAATTCAGTTTCTTGGTTTGCTGGTTTCTTCGAACAAACCGGGATTTCGAGCAAAGCGCTTTCGAATCAAGTGGGAATTGTACGTATTTCTCCGCACACCAAGGCTGCAATCTCCACGAGATCCAGGTTGCTTTTTGGCTCCGCAAACAAATTCCAGATTATGTTCACAAGAGTGAAGCTTCACCAATGAATGCGCGCCAGCTCAGAGATCGCCGGCTTCAGACATCTGCTGACGAAGAGAAGAATGCAGCTTTTCCAAATCTTTGATCTGGACTTTGACTGACAGGCCTCGCAAAAAGCAGACCGTTCGCCGTGTGATGGCGGCTTTCTTTCACAAAGTATACTGACAGCAAAACAACTTCCCCCCAAAGAAAACTGTCTGGGCCAGCCGTCATTTCTTTAGAGAGTGTGTGAGTGGGAGATCGCACCACTCTGAAAACAATAGAAAAGCCCAATGCGTGACGGTGCGTTGTAGATCTCGAGAACACACATTGAGAGTTAGTCCCCTGCGTACCACAGCCAACCCTTTTGACAACAAGAATGCTACGCATAAAAAGCGTGTGGTCCATAAAAATGTTCGCAGTTCATGAATAACCATCTTGGTGAACCACTGGCGAACCACTTTGGTGAACCATTTTAGTGAACCACTTTGGTGGACCACTTTGGTGGACCATTTTGGTGAACCATTTTGGTGAACCATATTGGCTCAAAATGATTAGTGATCATCACTGACCATTTTGGTGAACCATTTTGGTGAACCACTTTGGTGGACCACTTTGGTGAACCATTTTGGTGAACCACTTTTGTGCACACACACACACACACACACACATACAGACTGATGGTGATTACACTAAGCATGTGGTTGAGACCTTTTGGGACCACACGCTTAAAAATGGTCAGGGATGATCACTGATCACTTTGCAACCATTTTCAAAAAAAAAATTTTTAGGACCACTTTGTAGGACCACTTTAGGGGGGGGGGGGTTGGCACCACTTTTTCAAAAATGGTCAGGGATTATCACTGATCATATTTAAAGTGATTTGACTGACTTTTGAAAAAGTGCTCAGTTTCTGAGATATGGGCCAAAAACGAACATCTTTTCTATTGATTTGATAGGCAAATGAACTTTTCCGGCACCAACAGCATGCTTAATACTCTGCACATGGCTCCAAATTTTTGTGAGAAGCAAGATAAGGCAATTTGGAACATTTTTCGAAAAGTGTTCCCCCCCCCCTGGTTGGGACCACTTTTGTGCACACACACACACATACACACATACAGACTGATGGTGATTACACTAAGCGTGTGGTCTAGACCCTTCGGGACCACACGCTTAAAAAGCTTGAGCAGGGCTCTTCTGGTGCGTAATCTTCACCGACACACGCGGGTTTCCAAGTTCATCAGATTGATCAGAAGAGTTGGCAATTTGTCACAACTACCGTTTTCAACGAACAACTGAACCGAAGCCTGGAAAGTGCGAAGCTGTTGATACAAAACCTTCCGCAGACAAGACAGAGAAACGAAACACATTTCAACACAGAGCGAAAGGCGAACACTGACCACTAGCAATGGTGTGCGTGCTGCGACTGTCTATGAACCCGGGTAGTATTTTGAAGACACCACTCAGGTCAAATGAAATCCATCAAAAACAACAAAATGACAACTGGACTTCCGAGAGTCAACAACTTCACCTGATGGCGTCATGCGTGCCAAGAAGCGCCCTCAAGAGGTTTCAAGGAACACGCATTTTGAGATCTGTCTCCGAAAGAACAGCAGCCAGGTGAACTGAGGCGGGCTGATCACTCACTGTTGGGAAGAAAGAAAAATCTGCATCTCAGACACGTTTGTTGCTCCCGCAGCACGCTGGGCCTGAGGCGCCGACGCCCGTACTTCACTTCCATGTTGCACAACAACGAAAGTAACGGAAGTTTATATATTCTCTGAACACTTCACGAGCATACAAACTGGGTTCGTTGAGGGGATCTGGCCTCGCGCCTCCACAACAGGTGTTGTGTCACAAATTTGTTTTTTTAGGAGTGCCTTTCCAGAAGGATGCGTCGATCAACCACCACAAAGCACCGGGCAGCAAAGCACACGTGACGTGAAAAAAGACCCAGCCTGTACACCAAACAGGCTTTTTAAAGTTCAGCCAGGGCTTTTTCCTTGACGGTAACATTGTGCTGCCTGGGCCCATACAAGCGTTACATGTTGACGTTGAGGGTCTCGGGGGACCTATCAGTGCCCGATCACCATCAATTGGCCTTGCATCATCCTGCTATCGTCGAGCTCGCTGTGGACCTGCCCCGGCCCGTTCAACTGCACCTGTCTCTACGCGCTTTGTGGCTTCCGAGTCTGCCGAACGCTTAATGCACTTCCTACAGGATAAAACCCAGCAAGATCCGTCAGATAATGGTCGCCATATGGTTCCTGATATTGAGGGCGACCTGTCCTGAAGTACATGCTGCTCAGCTCATAACGCAGGTGGCAGTCGACATGATCACGGGCCAAGACCAGCGTCAGTGTCGTCTGCTCCTGTCATGGAGAGAACCAAACCAGGCACGCATCCAACGGCTGTGATGAAAGCCCAGAAACTCGTTGCTTTATGGTCAGTGAAACTCTGAGAGTGTAATAACACAAGATACACGGTCATTGAGACACTGCATTTGTTCAGCAAACATCATGTGGGTTGTTAATTGAATCAACCAGGATTATCCGAGCGATCCAGTCAGGTCTCATGTTTCTTCTTCAGCTGCATTCTTGAAGCAAGAATTTTCAAAAGCCGAGAGGTGTTGCGTTTGTCAACAACGAATACAGTCAAGTCAAGTAAATGCTGGATGGGCACCACAAACTGAGGAACAAACAACTCAGGCAAGAGCAAAAACCAAATGTCGTAGAACAATGTCGTCAAAACGAATGACACACAAAAGCAGGCCACCAAGATCCTACAGGGTATGATTGCTGCTTTGCAACACTGCTTCACCAGAACTGTATGAAGAGGTATTGAACCCGGGTTCCAGTCCACTCGTCTAACCTTCGGACACAAAAGATTCCAATCTGAAAGAAAGAGCCCATTTCTGACACAAAAGAATTCCCCCTGCAATTCAGAGCGTCCATCATTTCACTCTGGCACGGAGAACAGTGTGTGAACGGGAAGCAGAAATCGATGGGTTTTCAATGCTTCTCCATTGAACGGCTGATTTGAACGGCAAAGTCAGAGGAGACACAGCACAATGGAACCAACAAATTCTCCCGTCAATAACCATAATTTTGCCAGGACACCCAAAGGTAATGTGCCAACCTCAGGTCAAAACATTTATCATTTCACCTCGAGAAGCAATGGCAACTGCAAAAAGCCTGATTTGTGTGTGATATGATACGCAGACATTGTGCGCACATGAGCGTGAAACAGCAGCAGGCGCTGGATGAATTTCAATGCTTCACAAAAACAGCTGAGCGACCCGTTGATGGAACTTCTCTCAAAGTTTGCCTTTACTTGCCGACCCGTCTGCCTCCCATCATTTTGTTTGTCAAGCCAAACATCCTCAACAATTCCTCATCACTTTTGTCTGACCAGTTGAATTTTGATTGGATGCAATCCCACGGTTCCGCTGTCTCCGCACTTCACAAACGAGGATGTTGTATTGTCTCGTATGTCATGATTTTAATTGATACGCACGAGCAACTCTTAGCAAAGAGCCTGATTGGATTGGATGACCGGAGATGATCTCTGCGGGCATATTGGGGCTCCGCAAACTTGTCCTTTGCTTGATGTTGGGACGATGGATTCAGTCCGGTTCAAGCCACAGACGCTACAAAGCTGCGTCCCCTTCTCTGTCAGACTTGCGAATCTCGAGTTCCCCAGGGACCAGGAGAGGGTAAACACGACATGACGTGCGTACGTTCATCCAGCCTCAGACACAACGAAATTTAGTCAACGCCAGGAAAGTTTCGCTCTTGCAGGTATGATTTGAGAAAAATTCTGCTCGCATTATTTCTGCTCACAGGAGAATCTCATCACCGCGATTGGAAAAATTTCGGCAAGGTGATTATCGTACATTCAAAACGGTACAGAAGAGGCAAGGCAATCTGACCTTTGGGAGCCGTTACACAAATGAACGTTGCATCTACAGGGCCTGCAAATGTACATGTGTGCAGTGGCAGTGGCAGACTGTGAACTCGTGCTTCTCATTTCTTGATACTCCCAGAGAGTGTGTCGCGTTGCGAGCATGGAAAGAGAAAGCAGTGAAGAGCTGTATTTCCAACCACAGGGCTGCAATGATCTGTTTTGAGCGCATCATGTTCGTTCAGTCTATTCTGTGGTCTCTTTCCTCTTATTTTTTGTCCTGCACTAGAGAATTCATTTTGGGCCAATTTTTCGGAGTGTCACCGGTTTGTGAAGAAGCAACCATTCAAAAAAGAGGAAAAATATTTTCAAGTTGTGTGCTTGACAGTGCCTTAAGAAATGTGAGTGACGATGCCAGGTGTTTGGCCTGAAATAGATGCGCACATTGCACTCCAGCAATCCTTTTTGATAGCCGCCACACCCAAATTTGACAAAAATGGAAACAGCCTGCAATGTTTCCATTTTTGGAGTCCTGTCGCAATGAATGACTTTTGAACAGCTGGCAGATCCCATCAATACGAATTCATCTGTGTGTCAACAAATATGAATGTCGCCTCGTCTTGCTTCCAGCGGCAAAATACCCGCAATGTACTTTCTGTTTGGTTGCAAATGTAACTGGAGGCGGAGCATGGACTTTTCGTTTGTCTCTCATGAAGCGTGACACCAGAGACACCAGCAGAAAATCCTGCGCACGTTTGATTCCACGCACTACTTTCATACGACAACCCAGTGAAAAGTCTTTCCGTCGAACAGAAGGTGTCAACACAGAACAACCGTGCGCCTGCACAGCGTAGGTGTGACCAGTGTCGTTTTGTCTCTCCCATCACGACAAGACACGTCCTTCAGTGTAATCAAGGATAAAATTTTCAAAACAAAGATTCCTTTTCGTCAAAAATGTCCGGTCAGTCACAATTTCCCCGGCTGGCTCATGCGAAAAAGTCAAATTTCTGACGGTTTGCTGATCCCGGCTATTAGTGTGGGAACATCTCTACAAACCGTCTGTTGCTTTGTGTTTTGCACAAAAAACAAACATAATGACTCACAACTGGGCAAACGAAAAAGAGACTCATCCCCTCCACAACCTGAACGCAACAGCAGAACCACACAGACCGTTTTTATTCAATGTGTAGGTGGAAGGCGTGTGCTGAATACTCGATTGAACATTACATTGTGAAATTACATTCCAGCCACCACATACTTTTGCAATGCAAAAGGTATCATAACAAATTCATCTGCCTGTGCAACACTGCAAAAGCTGCAAATTCAATTTCATGTCCGTTCCTGCCCGAAATTTGACAGGATATGGGAAACATTGCACGATCCGAAGTTTTGCTCTCAGATACACAGCAGTTCAATAGACTCCGTTGTTTGAGGTCAAGCGTTGTCAGACCAAATACTTTCGAAACAACATCCAGCGGAGAACATTTCCAACAACGCGAGGATCTTCCTAAAAAGTTATTACGAGTACGAGCGTATGTTGCACTGTCCATACATTTTTTGACCCAGCGACCTCTTTTTTTTAAACTCACAATGTTGGGACAAAAAACAAAATGAAGGATCTTCACACATTTTGACTTTTCACACGATCACACGTGTTTGCCCAAAACACGAAGTTTTCTTGTTCTCTCTGCTTGTGAGGACAACACTGAACCATCAGCCACAAGTTTGAGGCTGCTGTTCGTTCCCTTGCGTAAACATTTCGAAGAAAAAGTTCTCATGAATAGATCTACCTGTCTAAGTACACACACACACGAACGTGAGTCAAAAATATCATTGTCCTAATGCTGACTGACGGACGATCTGAGTGCTTTTTGAATTGCCAACAATTATTGACACCTGTCTGCAACCTGAACATTGCATAAATCAGTTCAAATAAGCGAACAATCCAGGATTTGACGCTCTCACCCGCGTTGAATGCACATTTTTGTGCTGAAAATTGATATCAAAAGAACGGGTGCACCTTGTGCCTTCGTGAAAGTCTGCTAGGAATTGTTTCAGCGAGACCTCGATGCACAAGTGTCTGGGCAAATTTAGGACTGTGCATGGAGCATGAGCGCACGATATTCAGGGTAATTTTTTGTTTGATTGCTGTGTCATGATCTACGAAGACCACACGGAGGGGGAAGGGGCAATAAACTGGAAAAGTTCTGTCTGTCTGAGTGCCAGAGGAACTTTATCTCCTTTGTTACGGACAAATGTGGGTAGCTTCCCTTGTAACTTTGATGTTTTTGACATTTTCTGCTCAAAATAGCGTGTGTCTAAAAATACAGAATCTAAATCAGATGCAAAGGTGAGAAGTGAAAAGCAGCTTCCTACAATGCAAAAATCGACGTCAGACAAAAAAAACTGTTGACAGTGAGGGGGGATTCGAGAAAAAGTGTCAATGTCGTAAACTCCCAAGTGACATGAACAAACCCTAAACTTCCACACCTCGGTTCAAAATTTTCAATGAAGGCACCTGTCACCATGTAAACCCAGTCCTACGCTTGCTCGAGAACTGAAATCAACAACAAAACTTGTCTTGCTTTGGGAGGACACTAAACAGGAGGGTGAGACGAGAGTCACGGCAAGGTAAAAACACAACAAGAAGCAGTGCTCAAGGCAACTGCAGTGCGAAGTCCCTTGCCGGCCGGTAATGTCGTTCATTCTTCCTTGTCCTCCTTGTCTTCTCTGTGTGTGTGTGTGTGTGGGGGG